>Ga0181518_10000165_pt1 | contig 75630 bp, 53 predicted proteins | sample PEATcosm2014_Bin_28_FD_119751 | JGI IMG/M metagenome (GOLD analysis project Ga0181518, IMG submission 119751) | Peatland microbial communities from MTU Mesocosm Facility, Houghton, MI, USA - PEATcosm2014_Bin01_60_metaG | ecosystem: Environmental > Terrestrial > Soil > Wetlands > Peat | place...
TTATGCCCCACCCGGAAAAGACGGCTATGGCGCCCCTGGGCCCGGAGACTGTCCGGGGCGGCATGAAACACGAATACGCCGGGCTCCTGGAATACTGGCAGATGGTGCGGCGGCATAAGCTGGCCGTCGTCCTCGTTTCCATCCTCGGCGCTGTCGTGGGCTTTCTGTATACCCTCCCACAGCCCCGCATCTATCAAGCGCACACGACCATTGAGGTGCAAGGCCTGAATGAGGACTTCCTGGGCTTGCACAACGTCAATCCGACCGTCAGCCCGACCAGCAACTACTATCCCGATTTCGACATCCAGACCCAGGTAAAGATCCTCCAGAGCCGGTCGCTGATGGAGAGCGTGGTGCAGGACTTGGAGAAGGGCAAACCGCCTCAAGACATGCGCCCGCCGGACCGGCTGACGAACTGGAAGAAAACGGTGGGGATTAACCCTCCTACCCAGGACCAGCTATGGAAGATGGCGTTGGGCACCGCGGCGGGGAGCGTGCGGGTGCGCGCTTCGGGAACCAACCGGATTGTGGATATCACCTGCGACTCGACCCAACCCCAGGTCGCCGCGGCGTTTGCCAATACGCTGACCAAGGAGTTCATCGAACAGAATCTGGAAGCCCGCTGGAAGAGCACCGAATACACCGGCGAGTGGCTGACCCGGCAGTTGCAGGACATCAAGGTCAAGCTGGAGAAAGCCGACGAGGCGCTTAATTCCTACGCCCGCGCTTCCGGCCTGACCTACACCGACGAGAAGACCAGTGTGTCGGACGAGAAGCTGCGCGATCTGCAGAAGGAACTGATGCAGGCGCAGGCGGATCGTATCAGCAAGCAATCCAAGTACGAAATGGCCGTGAACAGTCCGCCCGAAGCGCTTCCGGATGTGCTCGACGATTCTTCGTTGCGCGACTACGAGACCAATCTGACCGAACTGCAGCGCCAGTATGCGCAACTCCGCATCGCGTTCACGCCCGAGCACGCCGAAGTCCGGCGCGTCCAGGCACAGATCACCTTGATGCAAGCCACGCTCCAGAAAGAGCGCGCCAATATCCTGACACGCATCAAGAACGATTACCAGGCTGCGCAGCATCGGGAGCAGCTCATCTCCAGTTCTTATCTCGCCCAGGTTCGGCTGGTTTCCGACCAGGGCGAGAAGACCACGCATTACGGCATCCTGAAGCGTGAAGTGGATTCCACCCGGGCGCTCTACGAAACCATGCTGCAGCGGCTCAAGGAAGCCAGCGTCGCTTCCGCCCTCCGCGCCAGCAATATCCGCGTGGTGGATGCCGCCGAAGCGCCCTCCGTGCCGTATAAGCCCGATGTTTACCGCTTCATCACGATGGGCCTGCTGAGCGGCATCTGCCTGGGTGTGAGCCTGGTTGTCTTAAGGGAGCGCGCGGACCGCACCCTACACGACCCCGGAGATATCGCCTATTACCTGCACCTTCCGGAGTTGGGCGTGGTTCCTACGGCCAACCTGGATCTGATGCAGCGGAACAGGAAGATGGCTATTGTTCCAAAGGGCCGCGTAGCGGTGCTGGAATTGAACGGTCAGCCGCAAGGCGAAGAGGAGATCCTGGATGACCGTGTCGAACTGGTTACCTGGCTCCGCAAGAAGGCGCTGATCTCGGAGTCCTTCCGCACCACCCTGACGTCGATCCTGTTCTCCGCCCACAACGGAGAACGGCCTCGCATCCTGGTCCTCACCAGCGCCAGTCCTAAAGAAGGCAAGACTACTGTGGTCTGCAACCTGGGCATCGCCATGGCCGAGATTAACCACAAGGTGGTGATCGTGGATGCCGACCTGCGCAGACCCCGGATGCATCAGGTGTTCGGTGTGAAAAACGATGAAAACGGCCTGAGCGAGATTCTCCTCAGAACTGAGCCGCTGGATGCCGAGACAGTAGCCGCGGCTGCCAAGCCAACTGCCATTCCCGGGCTGTATGTCCTGCCGAGCGGCCGTTCGCGCTTCAATGCCGCGAGCCTGTTGCACTCCGAGCGCTTGCCGGAGTTGCTGCGCGGTCTTCGGCAACAGTTCGACACAGTCCTGATCGACACGCCACCCATGGTGAACATCCCCGACGCCCGCGTGCTGGCCCGTCAGGCCGATGGCGTGATTCTGATCCTGCGCTCGGCGCTGACCACCCGCGATGCGGCCCTGCTCGCCAAGCAGCGCTTCGTCGACGATGGCATCCCGCTGATGGGCACCATCTTGAACAACTGGAATCCCAACACGCCGGGCTATGGCTACTACCGGAATTACTACGCCGGCTACTATCACTACTACGGCGACGGTAACGGCAACGGCAACGGCAACGGCTCTCACTCCTAAAGCGATTACCCACGCATGTGTGGCATAGCGGGAATCTTTCGAAGCCGGGGTGATACGACTCCGGCTGACCGGTTGGCAGTCGAGCGGATGTCGGCCGCCGAAACGCATCGCGGGCCGGATGATTTTGGCTTGCTGCACGACACCCGGATTGTTCTCGGGCACCGGCGGCTATCGATCATCGATCTCTCCCCCACGGGGCACCAGCCCATGTCTAACGAGGATGGCACGGTTTGGGTGACGTACAACGGAGAGATTTACAATTATCCGGAGCTGGCTGCGGAGCTTTCTCGGCATCGTTTCCAGTCGCACTCCGACACCGAGGTGCTGGTTCATGGCTACGAGGAGTGGGGCATCGCAGGGCTGCTTGAAAGGCTCCGCGGCATGTTCGCCTTCGCGATTTACGACTCCCGCTCCGCCGAACCGAGCTGTCTGCTGGCGCGGGACCGCCTCGGAATCAAACCGTTGTACTACACGGTGCGGCAGGAGTCGCTTGCATTCGCCTCGGAAGTGAAAGCCCTGGTCGGATCGGGCTTGGTGCCGAATCAGAAGAATCCTGAGGCAATCACTGGGCTGCTCCTGTTGGGCTCTGTGCCAGCACCCGCCACCGAAATTCGCGGCGTGCGCTGCCTGCTGCCGGGGCACTATCTGGTCGCCAGCCGGAACGGCGTTGCGGTTCGCAAATACTGGGACCCGGAGGCCCCCGCATGTGGCGACCAGGCCGGGCTTAAAGAAACCCTCCAGGACGCCGTAAAGCGTCACTTGGTCAGCGACGTGCCCCTGGGCGTCTTCCTGAGCGGCGGAGTGGATTCGGCGGCGCTGGTGGCCCTGGCCAGCCGGGAGAAATTCTCGCTCGCGACCCTAACCGTGGTTTTTGACGAGACCGAATTCAGCGAAGCCACCGAGGCTCGGCGTATCGCGCAGAGCTTCGGCACCGACCACCGGGAGGTGCGCGTCACCAGCCAGCACTTCATCGACGAAGTGCCCAACGTGCTGCGGGTGATGGACCAGCCCACCAACGACGGCGTCAACACTTACTTCGTCTCGCGAGCGGCCCGCCAGGCCGGCCTGACTGTGGTGCTTTCCGGTTTGGGCGGCGATGAAGTTTTCGGAGGATACAAGCACTATCATTGGCTGGCACGCTACGGCGATTCCATCCGGCGGTTCTCCGCTCTGCCCGGCTTTCTCCGCAAGACCATGCTGGGGACGGCGGTCCGCTACGGGCGCATGCGTGGGCGCGAAAACTGGATGCGCCTATCGAGCCTGGAAGGCCGGGTCAGTGATGAAGGTCTGTATCTGGCGCTGCGCGGATTCTTCGCGCCGCGACAGGTCCAAGCGCTACTAGACGTGGATGAACGCGAATTGCGACTCGTCGCCGAAGACTACCTGGGAGCCTTCCGCCCCGGTTCCGCCAATGGAATCGCGAGCGGCCCGGTTTTCCGCCATCTGGAGATGCAACGCTACCTGCACGATCAACTCCTGCGGGATACCGACGTGTTCAGCATGGCGCATTCGATAGAAGTGCGGGTACCGTTTCTGGACCATAAGGTAGTCGAATGTGCGGCACAACAGCCGCAGCCCGAAGTGAATGGTCATGGGAATAAGCCGTTGCTGACCGAAGCTGTCGGCGAGCCGGCGGTGTTTGAGGCCGCCCGGCGGACGAAGCGCGGTTTCGCTTTTCCTTTTGGCAAATGGATGAGAATGCATAGCCACGAATTGCGGGAGATGGCGTTGGCGGGGGGTTACCTAAACCGCGAGACGATCGGGCAGTTGTGGCGCGAGTTCGATAACGGGCGCCTGCACTGGTCGCGCGCCTGGATGCTGGCGGTGATCGGGGCGGGGAAGTAGAGATGGCTGCTGAAGCAACACCCGTCCTGATCCTGCGCCCCTCGACCGGCTTCTTCCGGCTCGATCTCAGGGCGCTCTGGGAGTATCGCGAACTGCTCTACTTCCTGGTGTGGCGCGACATCAAAGTGCGCTACAAGCAGACCGCGCTGGGCGCTGCCTGGGCCATTTTGCAGCCTGTCATGACCATGGTGGTCTTCAGCATCTTCTTCGGTCGGCTGGCGAAGGTGCCCTCGGATGGCGTCCCTTATCCCATCTTCGCCTACGTCGCGTTGCTGCCGTGGCAGCTGTTCGCCTTCTCCCTGAGTGAATCCAGTAACAGTCTGGTGGCTAGCCAGAATCTGATTACGAAGGTGTATTTTCCGCGCCTGGTGATTCCGATTTCCTCGGTGCTGGCCGGACTGGTAGACTTCGCCATCGCCTTCGTCATCCTGCTGGCGATGATGCTGTATTACGGCATCGTGCCCACCGCCGCGATGGCTTTGTTGCCGCTGTTTCTGCTGTTCGCGGTCGTCACGGCGCTCTCGGTGGGCCTGTGGCTTTCCGCTCTGAACGTGAAGTACCGGGATGTGCGTTACACCATCCCCTTCCTGACTCAGTTCTGGATGTTCGCCACGCCGGTCGCCTATCCTAGCAGCTTGGTGCCGGAGAAATGGCGGGCGTTGTACGGATTGAATCCCATGGCGGGGGTGGTCGAAGGCTTCCGCTGGGCGCTGTTGGGTAAGACGCACGCGCCGGGTCCGCTGCTGTTGGTTTCCGTTGCGGCGGTGACGGTGCTGCTTATCGGCGGGCTGCGGTATTTCCGGAAAACGGAGAGCACTTTCGCGGATGTAGTCTAGCAGTCGATTCTCTTTTTCACAAAACAAAATGACGAAAACCGTCTTGGTCACCGGATCTTGCGGGTTAATTGGATCCGAGGTCTGCGTGCATTTTTGCCAGAATGGATACGCGGTGCGGGGTATCGACAACAACCAGCGCGCCGTCTTCTTCGGGCCTGAAGGAGATACATCCTGGTCACTCGATCGCTTGCGTCGGAACATCCCCGGATACCAGCATCACGACATCGACATCCGCGACCGCGAAGGCATCCTTGGTCTGGTCGAGAGCACCAGGCCGGAGGTCATCGTGCATACCGCGGCCCAGCCGTCGCACGACCGCGCCGCCCAGATCGCCTTCGACGATTTTGATACGAATGCCGTCGGCACACTCAACCTGCTGGAGGCTGCCCGCCGCTGGACGCCCGAGTCGCCCTTCATTCATATGTCGACGAATAAGGTCTACGGCGACCGGCCGAACACGCTGGCCCTCGTCGAAAAGGAAACGCGCTGGGACTATGCCGATCCCGAGTACCGCCTGGGCATTCCCGAGACCTTTCCGATCGACCAATCCCTGCACTCCCTGTTCGGAGCATCCAAGGTGGCCTCCGATGTCATGGTGCAAGAATACGGGCGCTACTTCGGCATGCCCACCTGCGCCCTACGCGGCGGCTGCCTCACCGGACCCAATCATTCCGGCGTGGAGCTGCATGGCTTCCTCAGCTATCTGATCCGATGCAATCTCACCGGCAAGCCATATAAGGTTTTTGGCTACAAAGGCAAACAAGTTCGCGACAACATTCACTCCGAAGATGTGGCCAGATTTATGCTGGCCTTCGCGCAAAAGCCGCGTTGCGGCGAAGTCTACAACCTCGGTGGCGGTCGGGCGAATTCCTGCTCGATCCTGGAAGCCTTCGATCTAGCGAAGGAGATTTCCGGCCACAAACAAGTGTGGACATACGTTGAGAGCAATCGCGTCGGAGATCATATCTGTTACTACAGCGATCTGACCAAGATGAAGACGCACTATCCGGGCTGGGGCATTACCAAGAGCCTGAAACAGACCGTGACCGAAATCGCCGCCTCGTGGTCTTCGCGGCTGGTGTACGCGTAATAGAGAGCACGATTGCAGACATTGTGCGAGACTACAGGGGAGCGCCACAAGGCCCTTAGGCAGGTCGCTGGGGTAGTGTACACTCTGCCTGGCTCGAAGGCATCGTTGCGCGCGCTGACACGCTTTACGGTCCAATCGCTGCCATTCTCGGTGAAGAATAAGCAACGTATGTACAATTTCTTCGCAAAAGACACGGTCCCGGCCGAGGACGTGAGCTGTAGTAGCCGCCTTCCCAGCGGAGAGTCGGTCAAGCTGGCACTGGATCTGCATGATGACCTTAGCCGCATGTGGTATTTCTGGGGCTACTCAGGCTACGAAAGGGCCACTGTCCGCCTGTTCTGCGAATTATTGAAGTCCAAGTGCTGCGTTTTTGATGTTGGCGCGAACATCGGCTATTACACCCTGCTGGCCGCGAGCGCACTAGAAGGCCGTGGTGAAGTGCACGCCTTCGAACCATGCCCGAGAGTCTTCCGGAAACTACGCCAAAACGTCAATCGAAATGTCTTTCGATGCGTGAACTTGAACCAGACGGCGATAGCCGACACGGACGGGGAACAGCGGCTCTTCCTGCCCGCAGATCAGGCAGGAGTAAATGCGTCCTTGATTGAGAACTTCACCAAACAAGACGCGTTCGTAATGACGCCGACAGCTCGATTGGATTCTTACTGCAAGGCGCACGTAAGGCGTCCCGTGGACCTGGTGAAGATCGATGTGGAAGGCGCTGAAGCAAGCGTACTGCGCGGAGCTGGAGTTCTGTTGGACGAGTGGCGGCCTGACCTCATTTTCGAGGTCCTTCCGCCATATGAAAAAGAGCTTGATCGGTTCTTCTCCAGCAGGCCGTACCGGAAATTTCTGATAACTGACGAGAGGCTCCAGGAAACAGACCGGCTCAAGGCGCATCCTGAGTTTCGGAACTATTACTTGAGCACGGCTCCAAGCTGCCAATGAACGACATCGCCATTCGCGTCGAGAACCTGGGCAAACAGTATCGCATCGGCAAGCGCGAGCGCTACCAGACCCTGCGCGACACCCTTACCGACACGGTCACCGCTCCTTTCCGTTGGCTGCGCCATGGCAGATCCGCGAACGACAACGGTACGCCCGATCATATCTGGGCGCTGAGAGACCTTTCTTTCGAGATTCCACGCGGCGAAGTGGTGGGCATCATCGGCAGGAACGGCGCAGGCAAATCCACGCTGCTGAGGGTCCTGTCGCGTATCACCGAGCCAACCGAGGGCTGGGCGGAAATCCATGGGCGCGTCGGCTCGCTGCTGGAGGTCGGCACCGGCTTCCACCCGGAGCTTACTGGCCGCGAGAACATCTATTTGAATGGCGCGATCCTGGGGATGCGCAGAGCCGAGATCACCAGGAAGTTCGACGAGATGGTGGCGTTCGCGGAGATTGAAAAGTTTCTCGATACGCCCGTGAAGCACTACTCCAGCGGCATGTACATGCGCCTCGCGTTCGCCGTGGCCGCTCATCTGGAGCCGGAGATTTTGGTAGTGGATGAAGTGTTGGCGGTGGGGGATGCGGCCTTCCAGAAGAAGTGCTTGGGGAAGATGGGGGAGGTAGCGAGGGACGGGCGGACGGTTCTGTTTGTAAGCCACAACATGGCGGCGGTGCGCAGTTTGTGCAGCACAGCCCTCTGGTTACGCAACGGCCGCGTAGCGGAATTCGGATCCACCGCCGATACTGGGACCCGCTATCTGCGATCATGCTCCGCTCAGGTCGACGAACGCACGTGGCTTAATCCAGTTGAAATCCGTGGTGACCAGAGGGTTTATCTTCACCAGATCTCCGTACAACCCATTGGCGAGGATCCTGCCGCAGTGATCACTGTGGGGACACAATTGCAGGTTGAAATTCTGTTCCGGAACAGTATGTCGCACGCTTCGCTGAATCCATGCATGGAGCTATACAACGCCGAAGATGTTTGTGTATTCTCCTCGTTCGCCGCGCCACAGGTTTTTCCGAACGGCGTAATACGAGCCACCGTTGATATTCCCGGAAATCTGTTAAATGATTCAACATATCGGATTCACGTACTGATTGTCAGGGATGCTAGCGAGCAGCTTATTTCGCAGGACGGACCGACGTTCGAGGTTCACGACGTGTATCGCGATTCCCCATACTTCGGTAAGTGGATCGGGGCGACCCGCCCGCCGCTAGTCTGGCAAAGCCAGGTTGTGAGGACGGATGCCGAACAGATCCTGCTCCGGCCCCACGCAGAGCCGATTCGCTCTGAACCAATAGCGCCGGCTTCGCCGCTGGTCGGCATCGGGAATTCACTGTGACAGCGCACGTAAGTATGATGCACGTAACCGAGGATCGATCCGCCCGGACACCGCGTCTGCTGTTTCTTGGCGGAGGTGCAGTTGTTGCGGAACTTCATTTGCCAGCGCTTCAGCGACTGGCTTGGGCCGATCATGCACTGATCGTCGAGAGCCTTCCACAATCGATGCGCGTTCTGCGGGAACGCGATCCTAGCTTGGCGATTAAGCAGGCGAACTACCGCGAGGTATTCCAGGACCCCGGGCTCTCGTCGTCATTTGAAGCGGCGGTGATTGCTCTTCCGAACAATCTTCATGAGGACGCGACCTTGAGGTGCCTTCAGGCCGGGCTACACGTTCTGTGCGAAAAGCCCCTTGCAATGAATAGCGAGGCTTGCTTGAGGCTCGCGCGCGAGGCCGAGCGCAGCGAACGAATCCTGTCCGTGGGAATGGTGCGCCGCCTGGTACCAGTGGTAACCGCAATTCGAAAGGCCATCCAAACCGGCCTCATTGGCGATATTCGGGACGTGGAAGTCCAGCACGGCGGGCGCTTTACGTGGCCGTCCGACTCCGGGCACTACTTTCGCAAGGAGCACGGCGGAATCCTCGTGAACATGGGTGTCCACTACCTCGACATGATAGAGGACTGGTTGGGGCCGCTGACGCCAGCCCTCTACAAGGACGACTGCGACGGCGGAGTAGAAGCAAACTGCGATTTCCGGCTTTCGACTGTCGCTGGAGCAAACGTGCGGATAGTTCTCTCCCACACGCACGAACTGCCAAACAGCATTGTAGTGGTTGGAACCCGGGGCCGGATCGTCGCAGACGTGAGCAGATTCGATACGTGCACGTGGCGATCCTCAGGCGGGGCCGGCGGGACGCTTCAGGCTACCCGGCCATTTGTCAACGAAGACTGGCCCTCGGATTTCATATCGAGCTTTGCCCAGCAGCTCGTAGATTTTATGTCCGCAATCCACCGCGGAACGAAGCCGCAGGTGGACGGTTATCGTGCAGCCTCTACTACCGAGCTCGTTGAATGGGCGTACGACCACCGACGCCCACTTCAGTCAACTGTGGCGCGACCGACCGGTCGCGCGCGCCCCTTACTGGCGCGCGGGCCCGCGGTTGTGACGGGCGGGACAGGCTTTCTTGGAAGCAAGCTCGTTGAGCGTCTCGCCGAACTGGAGTTTCGGGACATCCGCGTACCGGTGCGCTCGTATCGAAGTGGCGCCAACGTTGCTCGCTTCGCGGTGGAGCGGAACCTCACGGAATTACTTAGCCGCGAAAGCGTCGAGCAAGCTGTGCGCGGGGCACGTTATGTATTTCACCTTGCCTACGGCACCGACGGCAAGGACGCCAGCCGTGTCACTGTCCAAGGCACAAAAAATGTAATCGACGCTGCCGTTCGCAACAAAGTCGAGGCCGTCGTCGTTGTAAGCACCGCATCAGTATTCGGTCACCCGAAAGCAAGCCGGCCAATTGACGAAAGCTTCCCCTACCGCCCAGCGCTGGGTGCGTACGGAAGGAGCAAAGCGGCCGCTGAAAAATACTGCCTGATTAAAGCCCGGTCGTCAGGGAACACCCGAATTGTTGTTGTCAACCCGGCTGCAATTTATGGGCCTGGCGGGAAGCTCTTTACGGAGTTTCCGGCGCGAGCGGCAAAGGACGGCTACTTTGCCTGGATTGAGAATGGGAACGGAAAGCTGAATTACACGTTCGTTGACAACGTGGTTGACGCCATTCTACTTGCAGCGCAGTGCGCCGAGGCTCACGGACAGCGGTTCATTATCAGTGACGGCGTCTGCACTTGCCGGGAGTTCCTGGGACCGATCCTCGCGGCGGATGCGGACTCCCTCCGGTCGTATTCGCGCGAAGAATTGGTCAAGATCGAGGCTGGTCGTCGTCCTGCACCCCGCGATTTTCTGCGCGTGTTGGCAAGCGACGAGATGATGACTCTGGTGAACCGTACGCCGCTCCTGGCGCCGTTCAAGAGGCTGGTTGCCGAACGGCTTGGCAGCCTGTACCGCCATGTAGGTGATATGCGGAAGTCGCTGCAAGTTCGGCCTGCCGATAGCAAGAGACCCGAAGCTGGCACCCCGCCGGTCTGGCTGGCTGATGTCTTCGGGCCGCTAGATATCGAATTTAGCGCGGAAAAGGCCCGGCGGGTGCTAGGCTGGCAGCCGCTTGTATCTTTGAGTGAAGGACACCGCCAATCGGTGGAATGGCTCGAATATCTCGGGCTCAGGCCGTGTGGCGGAGGGCGGTCGGCCGAGGAAGCGTGCCAGGAAGATTCATGCTGAGGCAATTCGCAAAAAGGCTAATCTACGGATACCTGCCGGGCGTGGCGGGGGCATTTCCCTATTTCGGCACCCGTGTCTACTTCCCGAAGAGAGCCTTGATCTTCGACCTGGCCTGCAAGGAAGGTATATATGAACACGAGCTTCTATCGCTGATCCAAGGACTAATAACCCCGGGCTCCTGGTATTTTGACGTCGGCGCGAATATTGGGCTTATGTCCGTCCCCATCCTCAAAATGTCAAAGGGCGTCAATGTGATGTCTGTGGAGCCTTCTCCAAATTCCCAGGGATACCTCCGGAGGACGTGGAGCAAGTCGCCGTGGCAGGACCGCTGGAAGGTTGTTTTTAAAGCAGTCGGCGATAGGGTCGGTCAAACGAAGTTCCACTGTTCGACACGTCAGTTTGCTGGCTACGACGGCATCATGGATACGCACCGGGTGCCGGGCGCGGAATCGACGACAGTGCCGCTCACCACATTGGATGAGGAGTGGAGGGCACTCGGCCGGCCGCGCGTGGCCTGCGTAAAGCTGGACGTTGAGGGCTCTGAGATTCGTGCCCTAGCTGGAGCACGGGAGTTAGTTCAATCGTCAAGGCCCCACATATTCCTGGAGTGGTACCAGGAGAACTTTCAGTGTTTCGGACACGAAGCAAGCGACCTGTTCAGGGTCGCACAGGAACTCCGGTACACACTGGTTGCGCTTCCGAATCTAATAGAAATAGCCTCGCCAGCGCTCCTGGCGCTTCACTTACGCACTACGGCTTCGTTCGCCCTAGTGCCACTGGAGCAATAAGAATGGTTCGCTTGCAACACCGAGCCGCCGGTCAGGCGGAAGTAACCTGACGATCCAGCCTCCTGGAGCCCTGCTGCCTTTGCGCGAAACGAGCTGTCTATTTATGCGGCAAGCCGTTCCGGCTGAGCGGAAAGTCACCATCGCGAGGAGTCGATGAATACACAAGTTAAAGAAGAGAGAGCGTGTACGGTTCCGTTGATCAAGGCGGACCTCCCACCCTTGGAGGCGATCCAGGAATCGCTGCGGGAGATCTTGGGCAACGGCAGAATCACAAATTTTGGCAGGTTTGTCCGAGAGTTTGAACAGAAAGCCGGCAGCTACCTTGGCGCGCACGTCGCCACGCTCTCGTCCGGGTCGCAGGGACTGATATTCGCGCTGCAGGCGCTCGGATTGGCGCCTGGCGAGAAAGTGATCCTTCCGAGCTTCACCTTCATGGCAACCGCCCAAGCGGTACTCTACGCTGGCGGCATACCGGTATTCGCGGAGGTCGAAGATGACTTGACGCTATCGCCCGTGGACCTCGAAAACCTGCTCGCCCGGCACAACGACGCGGCGATTGCCATCGGTGTCCATATGTACGGGCTGCCTTGCCGGGTCGATCGCATTCAACAGGTCATCGATGACGCGAATCAGGTCCGTCGGCGGCCGGTCTCGCTCTTGTACGATGCAGCGCACGCGTTCGGCTCCGTCGTGAACGGCCGGCGCGTGGGAACCTTCGGCGCGGCGGAAGTGTTTTCCCTTTCGGTGACCAAGGCGCTGGTCAGCGTGGAAGGGGGGATCGTGTCCAGCGCAGATCGGGCGTTGATCGAGCGAATCAAGAAGATGCGCAATTACGGTATCGAGGCGAACTACAACGCGCATTTCCCCGGCCTGAATGGCAAGATGAGCGAGTTCCACGCGGTCATCGGGCTTTACAATCTGGAGCGCCTGGACGATTACATGGCCATGCGTCAGATCAGTGCGCGGTACTACATTTACGAGGTCGAGTCCCGCACTGGTTTCCGGACCTTTCCCTGGCCGCAAGGCGTTACCCACACATTTAAGGACTTTACGGTGATGGTGCCCGACAGCTTGGAGGGCCGGCGCGATCGGGTGATCGAGTTCCTAAAGGGACAAGGTGTGGAAACGCGGGCATACTTCCACCCGCCCGTGCACGAACAGAGTTTCTTCCGAAAGTACGCGGATCGGCCCCTGACGCGCACCGAAGCGCTCTCACGACGCGTGATTACATTGCCGTTCTACACAACCATCTCCGAATCTGAGATGGACTACGTTGTGGGTGCTCTCGCCGAGGCCGAAAGGAGGCTGGCGTGAATATTCTCGTTACCGGCGGCGCGGGCTATCTTGGGTCCGTGCTCATTCCCAAGCTGCTGGCGCGGGGGCACAACGTACGCGTCCTCGATATGGGCTATTTCGGCTTGGGCCACATGCGATCGTTTCGCCCCGCCGTCGAGGTCATGCACGAAGACCTGTGCAGAATCGCTGCTGAGCCGCGCCTGTGCGGTGAACTTTTGGACCGGTGCGACGCCGTCATCCACCTGGCAGCGATCTCCAACGATCCGTCGGCGGAACTGAACCCGGAGCTGACCGAGAAGGTGAATTTTTCGGCTAGCGTGGCCTTGGCGGAAGCGGCGCGCGCCCGCGGCGTGCGATTCCTATTTTCATCCTCCTGCTCGGTCTATGGCGAGGCGGATGGCGAAATTGACGAAGAAGGCTACGTCAACCCGCTCACCACCTATGCCATCACCAAAGTTCGTGCGGAGCGGTCTCTCATGGAGATGGCTGACAGCCGGTGGCGGCCAGTCATTCTGCGGAACGGAACGCTGTTCGGATACTCACCACGCATGCGCTTCGATCTGGTGGTGAACATTTTCAGCCTCTACAGCACGCTCTACAACGAGATCAAAGTCTTCGGCGGCGGCGAACATTGGCGGCCCTTCCTGCACGTGGCGGACTGCGCCAGGGCGTTCGTCTTCTTCGCCGAGCACGAGGAACCCGCGCACCTCTGCTACAACATCGCACACGAGAACCTTAGAGTCGTGGATCTGGCGCAGATCTTCCGCGGGCTTAAACCTCGGCTGCGGGTAATCGATCTGGCAACCGCCGACGCCGACCGCAGGAACTACCGCGTTTCCGCGCTTCGCATGCGCGACGAAGGTTTCGAAACTCGCCTGAACGTGGCCACCGGCGCCGAAGGCATTGTGGACGCCATCGTCAGCGGTATCATCCGGGACCCCGAATCGGTCTTCTACCGTAATGCGAAGTGGCTCAAGGAATTGACCCACATCGGCGAGAAGGATCACCGGGAAGTGATGGGGCTGATGGAGACCATGGCTCTGGCCGGGCAGCCTTCCAGAATCTGACGGATCGCCGTGGAGATCGTTATCGTGGGAGCGGGCAGGCACGGGAGCGAGGTTAGTTCGTATCTTCTTGATATGGGGCTGGAGCTAGTCGGCTTCGTCGATGAGAGTAAGCCCCGCGGGCCTTGGGATGGCGCGCAGATTCTGGGCGGCTTCGACGAGTTACGGGAGCTTGCGCAGACCGGCCGCACGCTCCGGTACATCACGGCCACCGGCGACAATCGGTCGCGCCGCGAACTCGTCTGCAGGTTGGCGCAAATGGGTATGGCGAATGTCCGCCCCTGGTCTTTGATTCACCCGCGCGCGATCGTCGGGCGCAACGTGCATGTCGGCGAAGGTTCATGCCTCGCGCCAGGAAGCATCGTCACTACTAACGTTCGAATTGGAGAACACTGCATCCTTAACGTCAACAGCTCGGTCTCGCATGATTGCGTAGTCGGCGACTTCGTTAATATCAACCCTGGCGCGGTTGTGGCTGGCGACGCCAGGATCGGCGAGGGTTGCTTCATCGGCGCCGGCGCCACCGTAATCGATAAAGTCTCGGTGGGCGCGTGGAGCGTAATCGGCGCTGGGGCCGTCGTCATTTCCGATATACCTCCTAGAGTCACGGCCGTAGGCGTGCCGGCGCGTGTGATCAAGCGCCACAGTCCATAGCATGTCCGCGCCACTAGTCAGCTTCGTTGTCCCGTGCTATAACTACGGACGTTTTCTGCCCGATTGCCTGAACAGCATTTTCGGCCAGGAGGGCGAACAGAACTTTGAAGTCATCGCGGTCGACGACGGTTCCACCGATGACACGCAAGAGGTCTTACGGTCGTTCGTCGATCCGCGGCTCGAAACCGTCACCCACTTGCGAAATCGTGGTCACATCGCCACCGTCAACGAAGGGCTCAGCCGTGCCCGCGGGACCTTCGTCGCGCGGATCGATCCCGACGATCGCTATCGCCCGGATTTTCTGTCGCGGACATTAGAGAAGTTCCACCAGTTTCCCGAAGTGGGATTAGTCTACGGCGACGCTGCGGTGATGGACGATTCGGGAAACATCAACATCGAGCGAAGCGACAGAGTGCATGGCGGCGCCGACTACAAAGGGAACGAGTTTGTGCGGCTGCTGGAATCGAATATCATTTGTGCGCCAACGGCCATTGCCAGGCGCGAGGTTTGGCAAATCGCTCTGCCGATCCCGGCTGGGCTCGCGTTCAACGATTGGTACTTCAACTTGATGTTCGCACGCCAGTTTGACTTCTACTACATAAATCGGGTGCTGGCGGATTATCGTGTACACGCGGCCAATCATCACAGCAAGATCGTCATGGACGGCACTGAGGAGGCATCCATCTTCTGCCTGCTGGATCGCATCTTCAGTGAGCGGGAAAACCGGGGCGATCTGCAGTTGGCGAAAGAGCGCGCCCACCACCGAGTGTATGCTGCGCAATATCTGACATCGGCGGACAAGTACTTCGGCGCTTTCATGAATCGGGACGCTCGCCGCTGTTACCTGCAAGCGGTGCGGAACCGGCCTTCTTATCTTCTGCGGTTTGAGATTCAGCGCCGCTTGCTGGCAACGATTGTCGGCCGCGACGGCTACGAAGCCGGCAAAAAGGTTCTCAAGACCATCGTTGCGCGTGGATAGAAGTATGCCCCTAGGCGCTGTGAAAAGTCTCGGTCGACGCCTCATCGGTACACACCGGCGATCCAACAGTGTGCGTGCTTTGCACCAGCTCGCCTCGTTCGTCGAGTCCGCATACTGGAACGAAGGCTCCAGTTTCCGCACCAACGGAGAGCGGCAACTTCTCGACCGCTTGCTCGCGGCCAATTTCCAAACGGCAGTTGACGTGGGCGCCAACTGCGGCGACTGGATGATGGCCGCCCTGGACGCTTGGCCGCAGTGCCGCGTGCATGCGTTTGAAGTCGCGCCCATGACCTTCCAGCGTCTACAGAACCACCTGGCGGAATCGGCTGGTCGGGATCGTGCAACCCTCAACTGCCTGGGCCTTTCCGACACTCCCGGTCGGCAGACCATGTTCTACTTCCCCGAACATCCGGAACTCACCTCCGACCTGCCACGCCACGAAACGCTCCGCCGCGTCCCTTTTGAAGCGCAGCTCTGCACCGGCGACGAATACGCCGAGTCCCACGCCATCGGCACAATCGATTTCCTCAAGATCGACGTGGAAGGCGCGGAACATCGCGTCCTGAAAGGATTCTCCGGATATCTCGCCGCCCACAAAATCCACTGCGTGCAATTCGAGTACGGCGCGTTCTCCACCCAAACCAGATTTCTGCTGGGCGACTACTACACTCTGCTCTCGCCAAACTACTGGATCGGCAAAATCTACCCGGCCTACGTCGACTTCCGCGACTATGACTGGACCATGGAAGATTTTCGCTTCGCCAACTACTGCTGCGTGTCGAAGCTGAGGCCCGACCTCCGAAGCCTCCTGACCTGATGGCTGGCCCCATGAAACTCCTGCACGTACCATACACCTTTTACCCCGATCCCGTCGGGGGCACGGAGATCTACGTGCACGGACTCGCGCGCGAGCAGCAGCGCCTGGGCGATTCCGTCATCGTGGCAGCCCCGAAGGAACAAGATGTTGCCTACCGGCACGACGGCCTCATGGTCCGCCGCTTCGCCGTCAACCCCAACGTGAACGACCCTCGCGAGCTGTACGGCGATGGCGACCCGCATGCCGCCGCGGCCTTCGCGCGCATCCTTGACGAAGAGCGCCCCGACGTCGTACACCTGCACGCCTTCACGCGCGCCGTCTCCCTGCGCCTCCTCCGCGAGGCGAAGCGCCGCGATATCCCGGTCGTGTTCAGCTACCACACCCCCACCGTAAGCTGCCAGCGCGGATCGCTCATGCGTTGGGGATCGGAAATCTGCGATGGCGTCCTCGACGTTCGCGCGTGCGCCCGTTGCACCCTCCACGGCCACGGTATCGCCAAACCCGCAAGCGCGCTGGCCGGCAGCCTGCCGCCCGCCGTGGGACACCTGCTAGCCACAATCGGCGCATCCGGCGGTTTGTGGACAGCCCTGCGCATGACGGAGTTGGTCGAGTTGCGCCACGCCGCCTTCCACGCCCTCATGCGCGAGGCCGAACATGTGGTCGCTCTCTGCCAATGGGTGAGGAACGTGCTGCTGCGCAATGGCGTTCCGTCCGAAAAGGTCACCGTGTCGCGGCAGGGCACCAGGCAGGAAATCGCCGCCCGCGCGGACCGCACACCGTCGCCAACATTGCGCATCGCATTCCTGGGCCGCCTGGACCCCGCCAAGGGCGTGCATCTGCTCATCCAGGCACTTCGCGGCGATCCCGAGCTTCCGGTCTGCCTCGATATTTTTGGCGTGGCGCAGGGAGATGCGGATCGGTCCTACGCCAAGCGCCTGGCTAACCTCGCGTCCGGTGACCCGCGCATCGCGCTCCGCGCCCCGATTCCGAACGAACAAGTGGTGAAGCGGCTGCAAGAGTATGATGCATTGGCCGTGCCCTCCCAATGGCTGGAGACTGGCCCTATCGTGGTGCTGGAAGCCTTCGCCGCCGGTATCCCGGTCGTCGGTACGAACCTGGGCAGCATCGCGGAGCTGGTCGAGCATGGCGTGAACGGCCTGCTGGTGGAACCCGGGTCCGCGCATGCCTGGGCCGAGGCTCTGCGGCGCCTCTCGCAAGACCCTGACCTGATCGCCACGCTGCGCTCCGGTATTCGGCCCCCCCGCACGATGAACGACGCGGCAATTGAGTTGAAGGCTGTCTACCGCCAAGTCTCGCAGGAGGCGCTCGTCGTATGATCCTCCAAGGACGAACAGCCCCACCCGCAAAGAGCCGGCCTTTAGAACGCCTTCGCGGCATGAGCGCGTGGATTAGTTCGAATCCAGACAACGTGCTCCTAGCGGCGTTTCTCTTGATTTTCCTTGTGATCGGTCTCCGGCGGCTCGACTATGCCGGTGACGGTATCCGTCATCTGGACCATATCCTCCAGTCAAACCGTCCAGCGCTCGGGGAACCGCGATGGATCTTATTTCCGCTGTTGCTTTTCGCGATACTAAAACCATTCGCGGCTGCCGGGATCATCCATTCTGCCCAGCAGGCGGCGAAAGTGTTTTGTCTTTTCAACATTACATGCGGCTTCGCTTACCTGGTGTGCTTACGAGCCTGGCTCAGAGATCTCCCGGCCGTTCGGCGCGCTGCAGTGCTTCTTCTAGCCGGCGGCAGCTATGCGTTCTTAACTCTGGCCACCGATACCATCGAGCCGACGCCAGCCGCTCTCCTCGCCGTCGCCGGGCTGACGCTTGCACGATTCCATGATGGATTCAGTGAAGGCCGGCGCTTAACGATTGCTGCGGTTTCGCTCGCACTGGCCAGTCTTATTTACCAAGGACTGCTTTTAGGGTTCTTCTTTCTTCCTGCGATTTTTCCTTTCTCGTTCTTAACCTTCCGGCAGATTGGTCTTCGGGTTGCCTCAGCAGCTCTGGCCGTTCCACTGATCACGATTCTTCTGCTTTCTATCGGAGGCGATACTCCATGGAACGCGGCGCGCCGCTTTCGCCTAGGCGCGTCGAACACTGCGGAAAGCCAGCAGTATTCCAGGGTATCTGCAAAGAACATGGCGGGCGTTGCAATTGTCGGGCCAGCGTACGCCTTTGCCAATATTCCCGATCTTCGGGGATTGACTGGCACTATAAGCTTGCTCCGTCACAGGAAAACTGCCTTTGACGGTGTCAGTGGCGCGGCTACGTGGTTCTGCGCGGCAGTCGCGATAATCGCTTCGATGATTCTGCTTGTTTTTAAGAGACAGTTCGCGCTTCTCTTCGCTTTTGCTGGAATGATGGTTCTGCCAGCGATCCGAATGTCGCAGTACAGCTATATGAAGTACTACGTCCTATTACCTTTGCTCGTCGTACTGGTTGTCCCCCGGCTTGGAGTTCACTTTGCGTATCCGGCGTGTCTTGGTGCCTTGCTGCTGATATCAAATTTCGCACAGATCTGGACGCAGAGGCTTGAGTCCGAGACCCTGCGACAGCAATTGGCTCGCGAACTATATCCACGTATACCTCAAGGGAGCTGTTTTCTGACAAATGGTTGGGGGCCGCCAGTTCCGGACTGGCGCGGTGATTCCGTGGCATGGGCGCATATTCTAAATAGTGGAAATGCCGAATCTCAACAGGAAAACGCTAAGGCTAATACGCAACTGCTCCGCCAGCGTCTAACGAACCTCTTCTGCACTTGCCCGGCGGTCGTGACGGACACCTTCATTCAACCGAATCTGGCATCTCTTCAACAGGAGTTGTCGTATTTCGGCCTTGTAGATATTCCAACCTCGCAACTGGTAGTAGCGCCTTCCAATTCGGCCGAGATTCTCCGGTCACAGAGATTCGCACTGTACAGATTTTCCGTTGGTGATCAAAGGCGGGCCTGTCAGGCCCTCGAAAACGACCGCGCGGCGCTGGGATCTGCCGTGATTCCGCCAGGTTCTCAGCATGGCAACGCCATGGTGATCTCCGCCGATGCTGCTATGGCCACACACACGGCCCTGTGGCGGCAGGGATACCACCGTCATAGCACGCTAAATGACCTAACCCAGCGACCGCCTGTCGGAGCAGCGCTAGATGTGGAAACCATCTATCGAGCAGCCCTGTGAGAGAGCAAACTTGTCAAGGCTAATGGATTACGCAACGACCCAGTCGCAGGATACCCAGTATCGCGCGATTGACGTCGGAATCGCGTTCGCCGCAGCTACGGCGCTCGCGGCGGCCGTGGCTCTCACGATACGTCCGTCCGCACCCGTGAGCCCCCTTCGAGTTGCCGTTCTGAACGACATCATTGCGGGCCGATCGATCGCATACACACCCTACCCCGTCGGGTACATTGCATTCGCGGCAGTCGCGATCCGCTGGTTCGGGATGCGTGGCTTGGCCGCCGCGCAGGGAGCGCTCTACGTCGCGACGGTCCTGCTTGCCTATGCCACGCTGTGCACGCTGCGTGTTAGCAATCGTGTCGCGCTCGCGGGCGCGCTCGCAGTTGCCGTGTACCCCAACATGCTCTTTGCCATTACCAGGTTCATGGACACAGGCCCGTCATGTTTCCTCTTGTCGGCATTCGCGTACCTGGTGGTGCGCTTGAAGAAAGATGGCCTCTCCACCGCCAACGCGGCGATCGGCGGCACACTTTTCGGACTGATGCTCCTCGTTCGTCCTAACACCCTCACTCTGGCGCCGATTGCCGTGTGGGCAGCATTCGCCGGACGTGGCCTAACGGCCGTGCGGTTAGCGCGTTTGCTGGGCGCATCCGTTCTGGCGCTGGGGATCGCGGCTGCCGTCGTTGTCCCGCTCAAAGGACGCTTCGTCCTCTTTGACCGCTACAACGCCGCCTACACCCTCGCGAACGGCACCCACGAGCACGCCCTTGAGGGAATGCGTCGCGACTACAACGGCGAAATGGCGATGGCGCAGTCGATTCGGGAGCTTGGTCTGCCGATTTATGGCATGGAGCGGAGCGATCCGGTGGCCGCCGATCAGTACATGCGTGTGGCGTGGAACTTCATTCGTGAGCATCCGTTTCGTTACGCCGTGCTTGAAGCATTCAAGGTTGTTAACCTCTTCCGTCCTGATTACAGGAATGTCAATCAATCCGTCATCCCACCCGCCATTGGCCGTACAATACACACAGTCATAACTGCGCTCTTTTTCGCGTGGGCGGCGCTGCGGTGGCGTTGCCGGCATTTCTACGGCCTCGGCGACGGTCTTATCCTCATTCCAATGCTCGTATTCTACTTCGCGCCTTTCGTGGCCACACAGGCAGACCCGCGCTACCGTATCCCAATAGACGTCCTCTTCATCGTCGACTGCGCGTTCTGCTTATCGATGCTCAAGCAATCGTGGGATGCTCGTGCCGGCTTTGTGGGTCGAGCTGCGCCGAGGGCCGCCACAAGCTGCGCAGCCGTAAATTGAACGAAGAGCCAAACTCGAAGGCCCCGTTGAAACGCATCCTCTACATCCAATACACCAACCCAGCCGGCTATCCACCGCTGGAGCACAGCTCGCGGATTCTGGCCGGCGCCGGTTGGCGCGTACTGTTCCTGGGCACGGGGGCGCTGGGTGCCGATGTGTTGCGCTTTCCGCCACACCCAAACGTTAGCGAGCGCTATCTCAGCTTCTGTAACCCTGGATGGCGTCAGAAGCTGCACTATGTTTACTTCTGTTTCTGGGTTCTCGTTTGGACCCTCCGCTGGCGGCCAAGATGGATTTACGCTTCAGACCCGCTAGTCTGCCCGGCAGCCCTGGTACTCTGCGGCTTGCCTTGGCTTCGCGTGCTGTACCACGAGCACGACTCGCCGGACGGCCCGCCCGCCGGCAGCTTCCAACGCCTGGTGCGTTGGACCCGCAAGCAGGTCGCCCGCCGCGCCGCGTGCTGCGTCCTTCCCAATGAGGCACGGCTTGAGCGATTCAGGGCCGAAACAGGAACGCGCCGGGAAGTGTTCTGCGTGTGGAATTGCCCGTCCAGCCCGGAGGTAGCTCCCCCGCGCGCGACCGTCAATGGAAGCTTCTGGCTTCTCTACCACGGCTCGATCGTGCCCGATAGATTGCCTCTCGCAGTCGTTGACGCTATGGCGGTCTTGCCGGAACAAGTGAAGCTGCGCGTGATTGGTTATGAGACGGTCGGCAGCTCTGGCTACGTGCAGCAGTTCTGGGAGAGAGCGCGGAAGCTCCGCGTCGAACACCGTCTGGATGTCGTCGGAGTGCTGCCGCGCCGCTTCGACCTGATGCAGTGGTGCCAGCGATGCGATGCGGGTTTGGCTTTCATGCCCCTGCGTACTACCGATGCCAATGAGCGCAGCATGACTGGCGCCTCCAACAAGCCCTTCGACTACCTCGCCTGTGGATTGGCACTGTTGGTCTCCGATCTGCCGGATTGGCGCGCGGCGTACGTGGAAGCCGGCTATGCCCTCGCCTGTGATCCGCAGGACCCGGAAAGCATTGCGGGGTCCGTTCGGCGCCTTTTGGACGATCCCGAACTGGCGCGCTCGATGGGAGAGCAGGGACGTCAGCGCATCCTTGAGGAATGGAATTACGAAGCCTGCTTTCTGCCTGTCTTGGGACGCCTTCACGCCGCAGATGGACTCCCGACCAGGCACTCAACTCGCGAACGAACTGCTATCAAAGTGACGGACACGCAATTATGAGCAGGCCCATCGTTATCTTGATTCCGGCGTACCGATGCGCGGAAACGATCGCGGAAACAATCGACTCAATCCAGAAGCAGGGACCGCTGCTTTCCGAGATTCGAGAGGTCATCGTCGCCGACGATGGATCACGCGACGGCACGTGCGAGGTGGCGCGCCGGGCCTGGAACGCTTCCGTTCCGTTGCGGACTCTCGAAAGGCAGTTCAACTGTGGCGAGTACGCGAGCGTTAACAGCGCTGTGGAGCAGTTCCCAGCAGATATCGAGTGGTTTCTGATCATGCACGCCGACAACCTTGCAAAGGAGGGCTGGCTCGCCGCATTCTTGTACCGCATTGCGCACGCGACCGACGACATTGCGCTGATTGGATCGAGCTACGACTACTTCACGGACGGCGGCAGCGTTCGCCGCGGAGAGGGGGAATCGAGCGATCGGATCGTCACCGTGGCGGGCACCAAGGCCGCGGTGGCAGACACGCTGAAAATGGGCTGCTGGTGGCATATTTCGTCATGTGCAATCCGGGTCGCGGCCTTTAAGAGGGTCGGTGGCCTACCCAAAGTGATGCAGCTTAAGGGCGACTGGGATTTCATGCTACGGGTCTTGGCTGACGGATCGACCATCGAACACCTCCCGAGTTCCCTGATGCTGTATCGCGAAAACCCTGCCGGCAGCAGTTCCATCACGTTCCGCCGTCACATGGACATTTGGGAAACGATGACGGTTATCGGTCGGTTCCACTGGGCGCTTAGCTTTGGTCCGTTGACTCGCATCCACGCCCGCCATGCCTGGTTTCTCCTGCGGCGGGTGATCCGCTGTCTGGTGAATCTCGACATTGTGCGGTTGTTTTGGGCGTTTCCGGCGCTGGGGTGCGTCGCGGCGTCCTACATCAGTTGCGTTGTCGATCGGGAACGAAAGGTCACGGTTGCTCCTCGGCGGGTCGCCGAGCAACGGGCTGCATAGGATCGGGGTGGACTTAGAAAATGCTTAGCAGTGCCCTCGCCTGGACCCAATCCATATTGGCGCACTCCGACCGCGCAGTCAAGTGCGCGGTTAAGATCCAGAATCAATGCCGGGCAGTAATCGGCAGATCTCAAGGGGCCGGTATCATCGATGGTGAACGGAATGGAGAAGCTATGATAATCCGCCATATTAGAGACAGCCTCCATTACTTCGTCGACGTTGGCGCAAACATCGGTATGTGGACAGAAACCGCCCTAAGGGCTCCAGATGTGAGAGGCGGGCTCTTATTGGAGCCATCTGAAGAGGCGGTTGCAATTTTAACCCAGCGGTTTGGTGCTGCTGCTGCCCTTAGGATTTTGTGCGCCGCCGCCGGAGACACTGCTCAAGAAGTCGTGTTCTACGAAGAGCCCGGTGCAGGAGAGACGTCGTCGGTGGTCTTCGGGGCTTCGGACTCACGATGCCGCGCAAAAGCAGTGCGGATGACGACAGTGGACGCCGAGATCGGACAACTCGGATGGTCATCTATTGACTACCTCAAGATCGACGCCGAGGGATACGACTTCCACGTCCTAAGAGGAGCCAGTAAGCTCTTAGCAGCGAAGCGTGTCGCTATTGGCCAGTTTGAGTATGGAGACGCCTGGCGGCTGTCAGGCAACACCCTGACCTTCGCTCTCCATTGGCTTGCTGACCTCGGCTACGAGTGCTTCCTCCTAAAGGGTAGCGGTCTCTACACGCCGCGCCCGGAAGAATACGGCGAGTACTTCGGATATTCCAACTACGTGTTTTGCAATTCGGATTCTAAAGCACTCCTCGGATCACTGCTGCGTCACACGCATCTCTAGCCAGGCTTTAACAATTAGCCGTGATCGCCCTCTGCGAAACCCACGCGTCCCCCGTGCTCGATCGCCCAGCGGTGCGGAGTCTCTGGCAAGACCTTGGTGGATTTCAGCGTGGCGGGTTATCGCGACCGGGAATTTGCGAGATTCAGCGGCTGATCATTGCCGCCATTACCGGATTTAGAAAGCAGGAATATAGTGAAATACTTGATCACAGGCAGTTGCGGCTTCATAGGCTCTCATCTCACTGATGTGCTCCTGGCGCGTGGTCACTCTGTTGTCGGAATAGACGACCTCACCACTGGCAGCATCGAGAATATCCTCCACCTCAAGAGCCATCCGCGGTTTCAATACTACATCGACTCAGTGACCAATGAACGGCTTCTGGCCGAGTTGATCGATTACAGCGATGCCGTCTTCCATCTCGCGGCGGTCGTTGGAGTCCGGCTCGTTGTCGACGAGCCTGTGCGTACCATCAAGACAAATATTGAATGCACAGAGCTGGTCCTCAAGCATGCCGCCAAAAAGAAGAGAAAAGTGCTAATCGCGTCAACGAGCGAGGTATATGGCAAGTCTCCGTCCCTGCCATACGCCGAGGACGGCGATCTCGTTTACGGCCCAACCACGAAGAGCCGGTGGAGTTATGCATTTTCAAAGGCTATTGATGAATTCCTGGCCCTTGCCTATCATAAGACTCACGCCCTGCCGGTTATTATCGTACGCTTGTTCAACACGGTCGGCGCGCGGCAAACCGGCCAATATGGCATGGTCTTGCCAAGGTTTGTCAAACAAGCAGTTACCGGGAGAGCGCTGACGGTGTACGGTGATGGCGCTCAGAGACGGTGCTTTTGTCATGTAGCGGACGTGACACAGGCATTAGCCAATCTGATGGCGACAGACGAGTGTGTGGGTGAAATCTATAATGTTGGGGGACAAGAAGAAGTTACGATCTTGGATCTGGCAGAGCGAATACGGGCCAGATTCAATCCAGGAGCCAAGATAGAGTTTGTCCCCTATGACGTGGCCTATGAGCCAGGCTTTGAGGACATGATGCAGCGCCGTCCGGACATCTCGAAGATTGCGAAGGCAATAGGGTTCTCTCCACAAAGGAGCCTTGCCGAGATGATAGAGGACGTGGGCCAGCACGTGACGCGCGGGGCACAAGCCGAAGCCCCTGGCACCCGGGGCGTACCGGCGTTGGCGGGCGAACCGGCATTGGCTTAGGTTCTCCCGGGGCAAAGGACCATGTTGGTCGTCGTCGAAACACATCCCGTACAATACCACGCGCCGGTCTACCGGACGTTGGCACGGCAGTTCGGCCTGCCCGTCACGGTGCTATACGGATCGGACTTCAGCGTGGCTGGATATTATGACCGGCAGTTTGCGGCGGATTTCGCTTGGGACTCGGACTTGCTGGCCGGATACAAATGTTCGTTTCTTTCAAGGGTCTCCGACGGTGGCGCACGTTGTGTGGAGCAGGTGTCTGCGCGCGGGATTGGAAATGCGCTGCAGTCCCTGGACGCTAAGGTGCTTCTCGTCCTTGGATACAGTCCCGTATTCTACGCTAGGACATTGTATGAGGCGTGGCGTCGCGGGTACGCAATTCTGTTTCGCGGGGAGACCAACGACCAGGCTCGCAGGCGTGGCCTGCTGAAGTCATCGTCTCGGAGCATCGGGCTGCGCTGGATGTACCGGCGATGCGCCCGGTTGTTGTATATCGGCGAACGATCTCGCGGACATTTCATGCGGCTCGGATGCCCGGAAGAGAAGTTGGTATTTTCACCATATTGCGTTGACACCTCCACTTTTCAATGGGATGAGGGAGCCCGGACCCGGGTGCGCGCTGAGGTCCGCCAACGGCTTGGGATAGGAGGCGACGACATCGCGTTGCTTTTTTCGGGAAAGCTCGTACCGGGCAAGAGGCCGGACCTGGTTTTACGTGCCGTGAAGGAACTAGCGCCGGAAATCCGGACACGGATCGTAGTTGTATTTATGGGCAGTGGCGAGGCGCGTGATGCGCTGGAGCTGCTAGGCCGGCAATCGCCCAGTGTGCGGGTGCAGTTCCTGGGCTTTCAAAACCAGCGCGCTCTCAGCCAATACTATCAGTCCGCTGATTTACTTGTGCACCCTAGCCTCTCCGAGACCTGGGGGCTGGTAATTAACGAGGCCTTGCATCATGGCGTTCCATGTGTCGTATCGGACGCCGTCGGATGCGCGCCTGATCTTGTTCAGCCCGGCGTCACGGGAGAGGTGTTCAGCGCCGCCTCGCCCGGCGCTTTGACGCTGGCCCTTGAACGGGCGCTCGGACTCGTTGGCCGCGCTGAGATCAGGGAGCGCTGCCGCGAAAAGGTCGCCGGCTATACCGTAGAGAAAGCCGCCGAGGGCATCGCACAAGCCTACTGGGAGGTCGTGGAGGGAAACCCATGCCCGAGCGTTTGCTGATAGTGGGCAATCCGGATCGCATCCACATTGGAGCGCACCTGCGCGAGGCTGCGCAGGAGCTCGGTCTTGCGGTCCGTTTCTGCGATGCGCGGCAGGCATCGGAAGGGCCGCACTGGCAGGTGAGCCTGAATTGGCGCCTGCGCGGGCGTCGGCCCGTCCACCTGCGGAGGTTCAGCGCCGCCGTTGTTGAAGCCTGCCGCGAGTTCGAAGCCATGTGGCTGCTTGCGACAGGCATTGCGCCCATCGACGAACAAGCGCTGATGTCGATCGGCGAATTGGGCGTACGGCGTTTCAACTATCTGACCGACGATCCGTGGAATCCGGCGCATCGCGCAGCGTGGTTCCTGCGGGCGCTCCCGCATTACGATCATGTGTTTTCGCCGCGCCAGTCCAATCTGGAGGCGTTGCAGGAGCACGGATGCCATAAGGTATCGTATCTGCCCTTTGCCTACGCTCCGTCGCAGCACTATTGCGAGCGTGCCCAACCCGAAGAAGAAGCCATGCTCGCTTCAGAGGTCATCTTCGTGGGCGGCGCGGACCGCGATCGCCTGCCGCTGGTAGCCGCGCTGATCGCCGCCGGGCTGCGGGTCGCGCTCTACGGGGGATATTGGAACCGGTACCCGGAAGCCAAGAAATCCCACCGCGGCCATGCAGATCTCCAAACCCTCCGCAAAGCCACAGGGGCCGCCAAGATCGCCCTATGCCTGGTGCGCAGAGCCAACCGCGATGGCCACGTTATGCGCAGCTTCGAAATCCCCGCTATCGGCGCATGCATGCTCGTCGAAGATACCGAAGAGCACCGCGAAATCTTCGGGCCGGACGGGGAGTCGGTCGTCTACTTCCGCTCTATTCCAGAAATGATAGACAAATCGCGCTGGCTACTCGATCGCCCGGCCGAGCGCCAAAGGCTGGCTGCCGCCGCACACTCACGCATTCACGCCGGCAGCCACACATATCGGGACCGGCTCGTCGCCATGCTCGGATTCCACACCAACCATCATGAAGATCGCTATTGTAGTCCACGGCCGCTTTCATGCGTTTGACCTAGCGCGAGAGCTATCGCGCAAGCACGACGTCACCGTTTTCACGAACTACCCGAGGTGGGCCGCGGCGCGATTTGGCCTCGCGCCCGCCCAAGTGCGCAGCTTCTGGGCGCACGGCGTCGCCGGGCGCGCGGCCGGGTGGCTTCGCAACCACACTTCGCTTCCCTATCCGGATGCCGCCGAGCACCGGATCTTCGGCCGTTGGGCCGCCGCTCAACTCAAGAAAGATCAATGGGACGTGGTGCATACTTTCAGCGGTATTGCGGAAGAAATCATGCACGCCACCAAAGGCCATGCGAAGTTGCGAATGATGGTGCGCGCCTCGGCGCATATCCGCACCCAGGCACGAATTCTGGAGGAGGAGGAGTGCCGTACCGGAACCAGGTTGGATCGCCCCAGTCCCTGGATCATTGCCCGCGAGGAGCGTGAATATCGTCTCGCGGATCGTATTCTGTTGCTTTCGAGCTTTGCCCAGAACAGCATGATTGACGAAGGCGTGGACGCCGCTAAACTTCGGCTGCTGCCGCTCGGAGCTCGGCTGGATCAGTTCCGGCCCCTGCCCGAGGTCATGGAGGCCCGCTGCGCGCGCATTCTTTCGGGTCAGCCGCTGCGTATCCTGTGGGTTGGCACGCTCTGTTACCGCAAGGGAATGCTGGACATGCTTGAGATCCTTCGCAGCCCCGAGCACGAGCGTTTCCAGTTTCGATTTGTGGGCCCCGTCCCAAAGGAAACGAAGAAGCTCGTGAAGAGCCTGCATCCACTCGCCGAGATTGTCTCCAAACAACCGCAGCACGAGCTCCCGCGCTGGTATGCGGAGGGCGATCTGTTTGTCTTGCCCACGCTCGAAGATGGATTTCCGGTGGTTCTCGCGCAGGCGAACGCGGCAGGACTCCCCGTCTTGACCACCCCCAACTGCTGTGGCCCGGACCTGGTCCGCGAAGGGTGGACGGGTTGGGTGCTCCCCATCCGTAGCCCACAGGCCTTCACTGAACGCCTGCACTGGTGCGATTCGCACCGGGAAGAACTAGCGGAAATGGTGCGCCGCACCTATTATCAATTTCAACCGCGCACCTGGGCAGACGTGGCCGCCGATTTCGAATCTATCTGCACTGAGTTTATCACCGTTCCGAGTCAGGACCTTGATGAACCGAGCCACGACCGTCAGGGAGTGGTCCCCAGTAGCCACGCATAATGGATACCAGCAAGTTATCTGAATATCTGCTCATCTGGATGGTCGTGATGGGCCTCGTCGCCTTGGTGCGCTGGCGGCGGAACACGCCAAGTACCGGCTTGACACTGGCCTACCTGCTCAACCTGTCGCTGCTGCACTGGTTCGGCGCCGCCATCTACGTACTCCCCGCGTTTCAGAGTCAGGACGCGCGTCTCACCGAACTAGGTTTCGAGCAAAGTCTGTATGGTGTCCTCGCGTTTGCATTCGGCGGTCTCGTGCTAACTCCTTTCCTGGCTAGCAGGGGCTGGCTGCCGCGGTCGAAGGCAACCCTGCGGCCCGACCCCAGGCTGCCCAAAGCCTACATCGCCTGCGGAGTGGCTTTCTATCTGCTGTCATCCACATTCCTCGGACATCTGCCGACCGCCATGGCAATTGTATCCAGTGGCCAGCAGCTTGTCGTCGCCGGTCTGGCGCTCTGCTGTTGGAAAGCCTGGCGAGAGAACAACGTTCGTCGGGTGATCGCGTGGCTCATGCTAGCACTTCTAATGCCGTTTACCACGCTGGTCACTGCGGGAATGCTCGGCTACGGGGCCGTCGCCCTATTGACCCTGCTCATCTTCGTATCGGGCTTTGTAAGGTCGCCATTCAAGATCGCGCTGGTCGGCCTTCCTCTGATTTATTTGGGCCTGTCGGTCTTTGTCAGCTACATGCGCGACCGCACCGAGATCCGGGCCACCGTCTGGGGCGGTCAGTCCTTCTCGGACCGCATCGATCGGATTGGCGAGACAGTGGCCTCCTTCGAATGGTTCGATCCCGCCAGGTTCGAGCATCTGCTGCGTATCGACGGGCGGCTCAACCAGAACTGGATGGTGGGTACTGCGGTTAACCGGTTGCACGAGACCGACGGCTACGCTCGTGGCGAGACGCTTTGGGACGCGTTGTTGGCGCTCATTCCGCGCGCGATATGGCCGGATAAGCCTATCTCGGCGGGCAGCGGCGATCTGGTCAACCGCTATACCGATATCAGGTTTGCCGAGGGCACGAGCGTGGGTGTCGGTCAGGTCCTTGAGTTTTACGCCAATTTTGGAACCACTGGCGTGGTCATAGGTTTTGCACTCATGGGCCTGGTAATCACCGCGCTGGACTTGCAGGCGGCGGACCGGCTGGCCCGTTCTGATCTGCAAGGCTTCGTGTTATGGTTTCTGCCGGGCATCGCCCTGCTACAGGTAGGAGGCCAGCTTGTCGAGCTCACGGCCAGTGCCGCGGCCAGCTTGATCGTAGCCTTACTCGCAAACAGGTATCTGGATCGCTTGCAAAGACGTGGCGCAGGCGGGGTGCCCTTTGAGCCCTCCAGCACGCCTGCAGACGGAAGCTTAATTAGTGGATCCCAGCAGATTATCTGAACTACTGCTCATCTGGATGGGCGTGATGGGGCTGGTAGCCATGGTGCGCTGGCGGCGGAACACGCCAAGTACCGGCCTGACACTGGCCTACCTGCTCAACCTGTCGCTCATCCACTGGGTGGGTGCCGCGATATACTTGCTCCCCGCATTTCAGATCCGCGATCCACGCCTGACCGAAATGGGGTTCGAGCAGAGTCTCTACGGCGTTGTGGCATTCGCAGTGGGCGGTCTCTTTATCACCCCGATTCTGGCGAACAAAGGCATTTTGCCGCGGTCCAAGGGAACTCACGCAGCCGACCCAAGGCTGCCCAAGGCTTATATCGCCTGCGGCGTGCTCTTCTACGTGCTGTCGGCTACGTTTCTAGGGCACCTGCCGACCGCCACGGCCATCGTATCCAGCGGGCAGCAGCTTGTCGTGGCCGGTCTGGCGCTCTGCTGCTGGAAAGCCTGGCGCGAGAATAAGGTTCGCCGCCTGATCGGGTGGCTCATGCTCGCGCTTCTAATGCCGCTAACCACGCTGGTCACTGCGGGAATGCTCGGCTATGGGGCCGTTGCGCTCTTGACCCTGCTTGTCTTCGTATCGGGTTTTGTCCGGTCGCCGTTCAAGGTCGCACTGGTCGGGTTTCCCCTGATTTATTTTGGCCTCTCGGTCTTCGTAAGCTACATGCGCGACCGTACCGAGATCCGGGCCACCGTCTGGGGCGGCCAGTCTTTCTCGGACCGCATTGATCGCCTGGGCGAGACCGTTGCTTCCTTCGAGTGGTTCGATCCCGCCAGATTCGAGCATCTGGAGCGTATCGACGGGCGGCTCAACCAGAACTGGCTGGTGGGCGCCGCGGTGAACCAGTTGCATGAGACGGATGGCTACGCTCGTGGGGATACCCTTTGGGACGCGTTGCTAGCGCTCATTCCACGCGCGATATGGCCGGATAAGCCTATGTCGGCTGGCAGTGGCGACTTGGTCAACCGCTATACCGATATCAGGTTTGCGCCGGGTACCAGCGTCGGTGTCGGTCAGGTCCTGGAGTTTTACGCCAACTTCGGAACCACCGGCGTGGTGCTAGGTTTTGCCCTCATGGGCTTGGTGATCACCGTGCTGGACTTGCAGGCGGCGGAGCGGCTGGCCCACTCGGATCTGCAGGGCTTCGTGCTGTGGTTTCTGCCGGGCATCGCCCTGCTGCAAGTCGGCGGGCAGCTTGTCGAGTTGACGGCCAGTGCCGCGGGAAGCTTGATCGTAGCATTGCTGGCAAACAAGTATCTGGATCGGCTGCAGCAGCGTGGCCCAGGCGGGGTACCTTTCGGTCCTGCAGGGGCGCCTGTGGACGGAAATATCGTCAATGGATCCCAGCAAATTATCTGAGCTGCTGATCGTCTGGGTGGGAGTCATGGGCCTACTTGTTTTTGTGCGGCTCCGTTGGCACATACCGGGAACCGGCTTGACCCTTGCTTACCTTCTAAACCTATCGCTCATCCATCTGGCAGGCGCGGCTATTTACTTGCTTCCCGCCTTTCAGGATCACGATCCGCACTTGACTGAAATGGGGTTCGAGCAGAGTCTCTATGGCGTTGTGGCGTTTGCCGCGGGCGGTCTCATCGTTACCCCGATTCTCGTGTACAAAGGCATTTTGCCGCGGGCCAAGGGGACTCACCAGGTGGATACCAGGCTTCCCAAGGCTTACCTGGCCTGCGGGGTGGTCTTCTATCTGCTGTCGGCTACATTCCTCGGACACTTGCCGACCGCTGCGGCCATCGTATCCACGGGTCAGCAGCTTGTAGTGGTCGGCTTGTCGCTCTGCTGCTGGAGAGCCTCGCGGGAGCATAGCGCCAAGAGGTTGATAGCCTGGCTCATGATATCCCTGTTGTTGCCCTTCACGACGCTCATCACCGCGGGCATGCTTGGCTATGGGGCCATTGCGGTCTTAGTCATATTGATCTTCGTCTCGAGTTTCGTCCAATCCCCGGTGAAAGTGATGCTGGCCGGCGCGCTAATAATTTATTTCGGTCTCTCTGTGTTCGTCAGCTACATGCGCGACCGTAACGATATCCGGGCCACGGTCTGGGGTGGTCAGTCCTTCGAGGACCGCTTCGATCGCATTTCAAAAACCGTCACGACCTTCGAATGGTTCGATCCCGCCGATTTCGAACACCTCCAGCGGATTGACGGCCGCTTGAACCAGAACTTCCTCGTGGGCGCGGCGGTATACGAGTTGTCTCGTACGCAGGCCTACGCCCGCGGCGATACCTTTTGGGACGCGCTTTTGGCCCTGATCCCACGAGCGCTTTGGCCAGATAAACCCATTGCGGCAGGAAGCGGAAACCTGGCCAGCCGCTATACCGGCGTCGACTTTGCGGAGGGGACCAGCGTGGGTGTCGGTCAGGTATTGGAATTTTACCTTAACTTCGGAACACCGGGCGTGGTCGTCGGCTTCATCATCATGGGTGTGTTTGTCAGTGCTCTGGACTGGCAGGCGGCCGAGCGGCTGGCACGCTCCGATCTGCACGGTTTCGTGCTGTGGTTTTTGCCGGGGATCGCTTTCTTGCAGGTTGGCGGCCAGCTCGTCGAGATTACCGTCTGCGCCGTGGCCAGCCTAGTAGTCGCGTTATTGGTAAACCGGTACCTGGATAACTGGCAACTCAGGCAGGTGGTGCACGAGGCCGCACCTGCTATAGGGCGCCTCCAGAGCTCGCCACGCAATGTATGAAATGCCTATGACCGAGTTGCTTGGCGTCTTTCCTTCACTGGAGCCGCTAGGCGGCGTGCAGGCCAGCGGTCGCGACGCGTGGCAGGGCATCGTGAACCAGATCGGCGAGCAACGGGCTTGTTTCTTCGGCTACCAGCCAGGTGCAAGCAAAGCACGTGCCGCATTTGCGGCGCTCGCCAAGCGACGGCAGGGTGGCATCTTGCTGGTGTGGCACCTCCATCTGCTCAAACTGGCGCCGCTTTTGGCGGGCGCGGCGGCACGCGTGGTTGTGTTCCTGCATGGCATTGAGGCATGGAGGCGACAGGACCCTATTACCCGCTGGGCGCTCGGCAAAGTGAATCTGTTCCTCTCGAATAGTGACCACACCTGGGAGCGCTTCGCGGCTTTCAATCCTGCATTCTGCGCGACACACCATGAAACCGTGCATCTGGGAGCCGGAACAAGTCTTGAAACGATGCCGGCGGCCCCGGCCGCCAAGCCCATCGCGTTGATGCTGGGCCGCATCATGCGCAGCGAAGACTACAAGGGACACCGCCAACTGATCGAAGCCTGGCCGCGAGTTCTCGAAATGTCCCCGGACGCCGAATTGTGGATCGCAGGCGATGGCGACCTCCGCCCGGGCCTGGAGCAACTCGCCCTCACGCGAGGCTTGGGCAGCCGCGTTCGCTTCTGGGGCTGCATTTCAGAAGAGCAGAAGGAGCGTTTCATCGCACAGTGCCGGTGCCTCGCCATGCCCAGCCGGGGCGAAGGCTTCGGCTTGGTGTACCTGGAGGCCATGCGGCTCGGACGGCCCTGTCTGGTCAGCGATCGAGACGGCGGCCGCGAAGTAGTCAATCCGCCCGAAGCCGGGTTGGCGATCGATCCGGATGATCCGCACCAACTCGCCGCCGCCACTGCGCGCTTGCTGCGCGCCGGATCTGAGTGGGACAAGTGGTCGGAACAGGCGCGCCACCGCTATGAAAGCCAGTTCACGGCCCAACACTTTCGCGAACGCCTTAACGCTGCACTATTTGCCTTCTAGCATGCTCATGTCCGCCCATAAAATCCTGCACGTGATCCCCTCGGTCGGCCCCCAGCGCGGCGGCCCCAGCGTATTTATGCGAACGCTGGCACGCGGGCTTTCGCAGGCGGGCATGGAAGTTCACGTGGCGACTACCGATGACAACGGTCGCGACCGGCTGCCGGTTCCGCACGGCGTTCCACAACACGAAGACGGCGCTACGTTCTGGTATTTCCCGCGTCAGACGCGCTTCTACACGTTCTCGTGGCCGCTTACCCGCTGGCTGGCCAAACACGTGCGCGAGTTCGACTTGGTGCACATCCATTCGCTCTTCTCGTATGCGGCGTTTCCCGCTGCGCTCGCTGCGCACCGCGCCGGAGTGCCCTATATCGTCAGGCCGCTCGGCACGCTCAACCGCTGGGGGATCGAGAATCGGCGTCCGTGGCTGAAGAAGCTCTCCTTCCGGGTCTTGGAAAGCCGCATTCTGGCGGGCGCCGCGGGTATTCACTACACCAGCGAACAGGAACTCGTAGAGGCAAGCGGATTGGGCGTATCCGGCAAGGCGCTGATGATTCCCAACGCCGTGGACCTTCCGGACGACGCGGTACGCGCCTCCCGGAAGTTTTCGGAAGGACGCCAGGTCATCCTGTTCCTTTCGCGTTTCGATCGGAAAAAAGGCATCGATCTTCTTTTCGAAGCCTTCGCGCGCGTACGCGAGCGGTGCCCGAACGCCTTGCTGGTCCTGGCGGGCTCCGGCGACCAGGACTGCGTGGCCCGCTTGCGGCAGGACGCTGCGCGGCTGGACATCGCGCGCGACGTGATTTGGGCCGGTTTCCTCACGGGCGAAGATAAGTGGGCCGCCTTACGAACTGCAGACGTGTTTGTTCTTCCCTCTTACTCGGAGAACTTTGGCATCGCCGTTCTGGAAGCCCTAGCGTGCGGTTGTCCGGTGGTGCTTTCCGATCAGGTTGGCATTCACCGGGAGATCGCGCACGCCGGCGCTGGCATCGTCACGCCGTGCCGGGTCGACGAACTAGTGGCCGCGCTGCTCGAAGTCCTAAGCGACGCGAATCTCCGTTCTCGCATGTGTGAGAACGGCGTGCGTCTGGCCCGGCAACGGTTCTCGCTAGAGGCAGTTAGCCGTCAAATGGCGGCGGCCTACGCATCGGTGACGCCATGACATCCCCCACTCTTGCCGTCGTCGTCCTCACTTATAACGAGGAAGCCAACCTACCACGTTGCCTGGACAGCCTGCAAGGGTTGTCCTGCTCGGTGGTGGTCGTCGATTCGGGAAGCACTGATCGGACTTTGCAGATCGCCGAACGGTACAAAGCGACGTTGCTATCCCATCCCTTCGAGAATTATGCCGTCCAGCGCAATTGGGCCCAGGAGAATCTCCCGGTGGAGGCCGATTGGATTCTGCACTTAGACGCCGATGAGCGCCTCACTCCCGAACTTGCAAGCGAGATCAATCATACACTGGCCACCGCGGATGACAGCATCGATGGCTTCCTACTGCGCAAGCGGACGATTTTCATGGGGCGCTGGATTCGTCACGGAGGACACTATCCTTCTTATCACCTTCGCCTCTTCCGCCGGCTCAAAGGCCGCTGTGAAGACCGGCTTTACGACCAACACTTCGTAGTGAATGGGAAAGTGAAGCCTCTTGACAGCGACTATCTGGATATCGTAGCGACCAACCTCAGCACCTGGACGCTGCGCCATAAGCGATGGGCGGAAATGGAAGCCAATGAGATGCTGGCGCACGATAATCGCCGCCGGCAGGTCCACCCCGATCTGCTCGGCAATCCGATCGAGAGGCGGCGTTGGTTCCGGAATGCCTATTCCCGCGGTCCGCTCTTCACCCGGGCGTTTGCCTATTGGTCGTACCGCTATGTGCTGCGCCTGGGCTTCCTCGACGGCAAAGAAGGACTTATCTTTCATTTCCTGCAGGGTTTCTGGTTTCGATTCTTAGTAGATGCAATGATCTACGAGCAGCACAAAGCTTAGTTCCAGTCACGTTAGGCAGGCACATGTCAAGACCTGTGTACATCAGAATTCTCAAGCCATTGCTGGCGAGAACAGTTCTTCGAGAAAATCAAGTTCGGAGAGTGCTCTGGGGACCTTCCCGCGGGCTCCGTTATCGCCTGTTTACGGCTGGCCTAGCTCCTTTGTACGGTGGCTGGGAACGAAAGGAACAGGAACTAATGGTCCGGCACGTTAAACGGGGCTCAACTGCTTACGACCTCGGCGCCAATCACGGGATGCACACTCTTCTGATGGCCAGACTGGTAGGCAAGGTCGGGCATGTATACGCGTTCGAACCGTTGCCTGAGAACGTGTACCAGGTTCGCGCGAATATCGCTTTGAATAATTTCTCCAATGTGGATGTAATTGAGGCGGCTGTTGCGGAGCGGCCTGGGACCGAATCCTTTGGCCGTGGCGGAGATCACGCGACGGGCCATCTCACGGACATCGCAGGCGGGCCATGCGGTAATGTCGTAGTGAAGGCAGTGTCGCTCGACGACCAGGTCTTCGCGCAGAATGCCAGACCTCCGGACTTTATCAAGATCGATGTGGAAGGGGCGGAGAGCAGGGTTCTGGCGGGCGCCAAGCGGGTTCTTGAGACGCATCGACCTATCCTTCTAGTGGCGCTCCATACGCCTGAACAAGATGTGGCTGTGGGACAGACTCTTTCGGATCTTGGCTACGAATCCTATCGCACGAGCGACGGGTCCAAAGTGAAGAGTCTGACCACAGGCTGGCCTGATCAAGATGGCATTTGGGGCCAGTGCATCGCATTCCCCTCCCTTAGCCGACGTTCCTTGTACAACTAACGACTTATGTTTATTCTCGGGTTAAACGCCTTTCGCGGCGACGCTTCGGCGGCTCTCCTGTCCGAGGGCCAGCTCGTGGCGGCTATTGAAGAGGAGCGGTTGAACGCCGCCGCCAGGTCCACCCCCATCTGCTCGGCAATCCGATCGAGAAGTGGCGTTGGTTCCGGAATGCCTATTCCCGCGGTCCGCTCTTCACCCGGGGTTTGCCTATTGGTCGTACCACTATGTGTTGCGCCTGGGCTTCCTCGACGGCAAAGAAGGACTTATCTTTCATTTCAAGGGTTTCTGGTTCCGCTTTTTTGGTAGATGCAATGATCTACGAGCAGCACAAGGGCTTAAGGACCTCATGGTGACACAAGTGGCGATCCAGGAAGCGTTTGCTCCCGTCAAGAAAATTTTCCCGAAATGGTTATCAAATCCCATACGGAGTACCATGACTGCATTCCTGGCCCCCGTAATGTACGGCTACCAGACGGGCTTTTTTTTAAGCTGCTTCAAGAAGGCCGCTGTGTCCAAAGATGGCAAGGCTCTGCCTTGGTACACATACCCCAGTATCGACTTCCTCAAGTATCGAGCTTATGAAGATAAAGTAGTTCTAGAATTTGGAGGGGGTCAATCGACTTTGTGGTGGGCTGAGAGGGCGAAACATGTTGTCACAATTGAGGGCGACCCGGAGTGGTATGGCAGAATCAAGCACACGATGCCCGATAACGTAGACCTGAGCTGCGTCTCAATGAGAGATAGGGACACGAATGCCTACGAGGTCGAAGAGGTCTTGGCGTCGAGACCATTTTCACACTATGACGTTGTCGTTATTGATGGTTTGTATCGGGAAGAGATGGTTGACATTGCGTGCCGCCTCGTGGCAGCAGATGGAATCATTGTCTGCGACAATTCCGAGGGTTATGAGATCTATGACCGTTTTAAGGAACGTGGTCTGAATAGATTGGATTTCTACGGAAATGCTCCAGGAGTTGTTCTGCCACATTGTACATCGATCTACTTCAAACGCTGCTCATTTGTACTCGACCCTGCGATTCCTATTCATGTGATCGCCGAAGAGTGGTGAGATGGCTACATAGGGGATGAGACCGGTTCGGAAAGGGAAGGCTACATGAAGATTCTCGGGTTAAACGCCTTTCACGGCGACGCTTCGGCGGCTCTGCTGTCCGAGGGCCAGCTCGTGGCTGCCATAGAAGAGGAGCGGTTGAACCGCATCAAGCATTGGGCTGGATTCCCCAATCTCGCCGCGGCCGCCTGCCTCGACGGCACGGATCGAAACGAAGTCGAACACGTGGCCATTTCCCGCAATCCGTTCGCACACATCTCACGGAAAGTGTTGTACGCCGCGGGCCGTCCGGGCTCCTGGCAGCGGTCCGTGTCGCGCGTCGCCAACATTGTCCAGGTGACCCGCCTGAGTGCGGAGCGGCCCGGCACGATTCTGTCCGAGTTGAAGCGTGCTCGCATCCACAAGGTCGAGCACCATCGCGCGCACCTCGCCAGCGCTTTTTTCGCCTCTCCGTTTGAAGAAGCCGCGGTCGTATCCGTCGATGGCTTCGGCGATTACAGCAGCGTCCAATGGGGCGTCGGGCGCGGCAACCGCATCGATGTCCGCGGCTCCGTGCTCTTTCCGCACTCGCTGGGCATCTTCTATACGGCTTTCACGCAGTTCCTGGGATTTCCGAAATACGGAGACGAGTACAAGATGATGGGTTTGGCGGCCTACGGCGAACCCCGGTATGCACCGCTGGTACGCCGGGTCGTCCGAACAATCTCCGGCCAATGCCGCCTGGATCTGAATTACTTTACGCACCATAACCAGGGTGTGAAGATGACCTGGGACGGTTGCGAACCTGTGTCCAGCAATTTATTTTCCCGCAAGATGGTCTCGATGTTCGGCGATGCGCGCGAGCCGCACAGCGAACTGACTTCGCGTCATGCGGATCTCGCAGCATCTGTCCAAGTGGTGCTCGAAGAGAACTATTTCGGTCTGTTAAATCACGTGTACCAGCAGACGAGGCAGAAATGCCTATGCCTCGCCGGAGGAGTGGCGCTCAACTGCGCGGCGAATGGCAAGATCTTCGAGGAGACTCCTTTCCGGGATCTCTACATTCAGCCGGCCGCGAGCGACGCGGGTACTTCAATCGGCGCCGCACTCTCGGTCTGGCATGAACGGTTGAATCAGCCCCGCTCCCTCGTGATGCAGCACGCCTACTATGGACCCGAATATACCGATAGCGAAATTCGCGCTGAGCTCTCATCGGCGGGAGTGAATTACACTCATGTCAACGGGACCGAACTGGTCGACCGCACCGCTTCGGAGATCGCCGGCGGCAAGGTCGTGGGTTGGTTCCAGGGCCGTATGGAATTCGGGCCTAGAGCTCTTGGCAACCGCAGCATCCTGGCGGACCCGCGGCGCCAGAACATGAAGGAGCTTCTGAACAGCCGGATCAAACATCGCGAGCATTTCCGGCCCTTCTGCCCTTCGGTCCTTAAAGAAGCTGTCGCCGATTTCTTCGAAACCGATTATCCGTCGCCTTTCATGGTGACAGCTTACAGAATCAAGCCTGAACGGCAACAAGATATCCCGGCGGTCACGCACGCCGATGGCACGGGCCGTCTGCAGACCGTCGACAGGGAATCAAACCCGCTTTATTGGGAACTTATACGGCGCTTTGGCAAGATCACCGGAGTACCGGTGCTCCTCAATACGTCTTTCAACGAGAACGAACCGATCGTCCAAACCCCCGCGGAAGCCCTCGACTGTTTCCTGCGCACACGGATGGACGTATTGGTTCTGGGTCACTACATACTTCAGAAGTCCGAAAATTTGCATCTAAGCGAACACAAGCGCGCCTTCGCGATGGCGTAGCGAGAGCGCGTACTTTACCAGCCACGGGGAAGGCTGAATCCATGAAAATACTGCTATTGAATCAGTGCTTTTATCCGGATGTCGTATCCACCGCGCAACACGCGAGCGATCTGGTCGCAGCGCTCGCCGATCGGGGTCATGAAGTTACCGTGGTCGCCAGCAGGCGGGCATACGACAACCCAAATACGGAATTCTGCAAGAAGGAACGCTGGCGCGGCAGCCAGATCCTACGGGTGCCTTGCCTGGCCCTTGGCAAAACTTCAAAGTGGCGCAGAGCCGCGAATTTCGCCAGCTACTTCCTGAGCTGTATGCTGCGGCTATTGTTCCTGCCGCGGTTCGATGTGGTGATGGCGCTGACATCGCCTCCGCTCATCTCGTTTCTGGGAGCCCTCTTCGTAAAACTGAAAGGCGGCCAGTTCATATTCTGGGTGATGGACTTGAACCCAGACGAAGCGGGCGGCCGGCTGGCTCAACAAAGACTCGAAAACCGCGAAAATTCTCGACAGCCTCCTACTGTTCAGCTTGCGCGCGGCGGATGAGATTGTGGTTCTCGACCGTTTCATGCGCGACCGCGTCGTACGGAAGGGCATCCCGGCTCAGAAGGTGAGCATCATTCCCCCCTGGGCGCACAGCGAGGTTGTACATTACGATCGGGATGGCCGAGGCGCATTTCGCGAGCGGCATGAATTAACGGGAAAATACGTCGTGATGTATTCCGGCAATCACAGTCCCTGCCATCCGCTGAACACCGTGCTGGAGGCGGCGCGGCGCATCGCCGATCATCCGGAAATCGTGTTTTGCTTCGTGGGCGGAGGGAGCGAGTTCGCAACCGTAAAGACGTTCGCGGCCCGGCACGGGCTGGCGAACATACGGTGCCTGGCATACCAGCCGCTATCCGAGCTTTCCGCGTCGCTCTCCGCCGCCGACTTACACATCGTCGTCATGGGAGCGCCTCTGGTGGGGATCGTCCACACATGCAAGATCTACAACATCATGTGCGTTGGATCTCCGGTCTTATACATTGGTCCCGCCGAAAGCCACGTGATGGATATCGCGGCCGGCAACGGCATCCCGCTATCGGCAGCGGAGCATGGCGATGTCGAGACCGTCGTGGGCCGTATACTCGCGGGCGTGCATCGCAGCGTACCCGACGACGGCATGTTGAAGCGGGGTATGAACTTCCGTCAGGAGCAGCTTGTGCCACGCTTGACGAGCCTGGTCGAAGCGCTGCAGAAGCCCTCGCCGGCGGCCGCTCCCGTTCCAGTGCTGAGCAGCGTATCCGATGGAGCATCGAACGGCAACATCCCGAAATCGCTGGCGGCGGCTGCGGGACAGGAGCAGAACTGGTCGCAGGGGGATTAGCTCGAGTGACGGTGCTTGTTACGGGAGGGGCCGGGTTCATTGGTTTTCTGTCCGCCGCCCTCTCCGGTCAGCAACGCCCCGCGAATCCGATCGAGACTTTCTCGGTTAGCGAGATCTTTGGAGTCGCGCATCCCAGACAGATTATCGATTTCGATTGTCTGAAGCGGATTGATCCGAAGAACAGCTTTATGATCGGGCCGCAAGGAATCGAAGTTCCGTTCCAGCTTCTGCACGACGGCAAAATCGCCGTCGAGGCTGCCGTCGGCGCCGAAAGCCACGCGGAGTGGAAGCTGTACGCCGGACGACCGCCGCAGCACTTTCCGAACGCCGTGCGTATCGTCGAGACTCCAGACTGGTACGAGATCGTCAACGGCCTCACCGGCGTGCGCATCGCACGCGCCGGTCACCCAATTTCGACGCCCATCCAAGGCATCCTCTACCGCGACGGAACCTGGACGGCCACCGGCCCCAATCGCCTGGAAGTGGCCGGTAAACTTACCAGCATGACCGTCCGTTTCGTGGAAAGCGGGCCTCTGAAAGTGGTTGTCGAGGTGTCCTACGCCATCGACCGCCCTCCCCTCGAATATGGCTCTAAGCTCCTCATCCCCGCCGGCGATGGCTTCTATCGCTCCACCATCGAAATTCAGGCCGGCCAGCCCTCCATCCTCATCGAAGACGACACGGACACGGACCTCCGCTACAGCCTAAACATCTACCACGGCCTCAAACCCAACCAGGCGCGTTACCGCGGGCATCATTCAACCTCCGTGCAAAACGGCTACGAAGCCGATGGCAGCCAGTATGGCCAAGGGCACGGCCGGTACCCGATAGACGCCTTCCGCGACCTGCAATACCAAACGGCAGCCCCTTCCTTATACACCAGCACCGCGCCGTATCTCAGACGCATGGCCGTCTGGGATCCCTGGGTGTACGACAGCGGATGGTATTGGCAGTTATACAATTCCAAAGCCGGCCTGGATTCGAATCTGCTGGGCATTTTTGCAGGACGTGCATCGGAAGCGATTGGAGCGGCCAACAGCGGCCCCGGAATTTCTACCACTCCGTCAGGGACCAACGCCGAACCTGCGGCCGGGATCACCTTCGAGAGCAACCGGGGGTCTCCGGATGCCAGGGTCTTCTCCCGGGTCCGTATTTCGTGGGGCATCTTCATCGGCACCAAGGGCACAGATCTCGGCGACCCCTACCAGGTCCAGAACATCGCCCGCCAGATGAACCTGCACGGCGGCATCAACTTCAACAAGGCGTATCGCTACCAAACGGATTTCCCCGATCCACCCGCAGGCTACCAGACTCTTTACATGAATCGCGCTGCGGTCGGCTCGGCCATCGCCCGCGTGCGCTCCGATCCCGACTACTCCCACCACCTGTACGACGCCGAGCCCACAGCCCGGCCCTTGCTGGACATGTGGCGCGACACCTCCGGCCACAAGCTCAAAGAGCTCGCCGCCAACACCGCTAACACCGCCCGCGACCTGCTCGACGCGCTCGTCAACGGCGACGGCATCTACGACTTCCGATTCCACTACTGGCACGGAGGCCTGGAGATGAGCCGGCAAGCTGTCTGGATCAACGCCATCCTGACCAACGATCTCGCCTCCGCCGAAGACCGCGCCCGCGTGAAAGCCGCCGTCGTCCTGTTCGCTAATGTCCTCTGGGATTCCGATTTCGTGCCGATGTTCGACGGCCATGGCCTGAACATGGGAACCGCCAACATGCCCGTTCAGCAAAGCGAATACCGGGATCTGTATGCGCTGCTACTCGCGCATCATCCTATGATGCAGGGTCGGGTCGACGCGGCGCGCCAGAACGCCCTCGACAACCTCCGCCGCACGGTCAACGAATCCGGCGCCCACATGGGCTCCACCCACTACATCGGCGCTTCCATGGGACCTCTGCTCAGCACTCTGCAGCAGTTGCAAACGGCGGGCATCGCGGATGCATTCAAGAGTGAAGACCGGCTGGTCAAGTTTGCCGAGTTCTACTTGAATCTGCTAACTCCGCCGGAGGTGCGCTTCGGCGGGTACCGAAAGCTGATCTCGATCGGTGACGGCTCCACGGAATCGTCCGAATTGCTCGGCCAGCTTGCGACTGGCTTCGCCGTCAATAACCCGGGTTTGAGCTCGCGGCTGATGGCTGCTTGGATTCAGGGCGGCTCCACGCACTCCGGATTTCACGGCTCCACCATCCTGAAAATCGACGATACCCTGCCGCCCGCTGACGCCCACCTCGGCGACGCCAGCTTCCCCGGCTGGTACACCGTCCTACGCCACGGCTGGGGCACTCGGAACGAGACTGCGGTCTGGCTGGTAGATGGCGATTTCTACCGCGACCACGCCCACGAAGACAACGGCACGGTAGTGATCTATGCGCTCGGCGCGCCGCTCTCGCTCGATTGGGGCAGCATGTACTCGCCCCAATCGGCCGGGGCGCTCATGCATAGCATCGTCCTGCCCGAAAGCGCCCTGCAAACACCCTGGGACACTCACGACGCCCCCCTCGACCCAATCGGCTTCCGCTGGCAGCATGGCACCGTGCAAGCGTTCGAATCCTTCACCGCCAGCGGTCACGTGCGCGCGACTTATGAATCCCCTAACGGAACCACCTGGACCCGATCCATCTACTCGATCCATCCCGACGAGAGCCGCCCAATCATCGCGATCCGTGACAACTTCGACGGCCCCAGCGTTCCCCGCATCGTGAGCCTCAACCTGATGAGCGAAGCCGATCCCCGCGTCTCCGCGTCTCCGGTTCCCCGCGTCTCCTTCACCGGCCAATGGCGCATCGATTGGGACCTTTACTCCTTCAGCCCCGAGCCTATCCAGTCGGTCATCCGAACCTGGTCGCACCATTGGCACCCCAACCGCGAGCAATCCGAATTTTTGAAAGGCAACGGCCGCCCGTTTGAAGAGAGTCAGTCCATCTTGCGCATCAGAGGCGCTGGCGCCTTGACCACGCTCCTCCTGCCCTATCGCAAAGGCACGCACCCGGATATCTCAGTAAAAGCCCAGGGTACGAAAACCACCATCTCCTGGAACGCCGCCACCGCCATCGTCGACCCCTATTGCTACACCTACACCGAAGGCGCCACCACCATCGTCACCGCCTTCGGACCCGCGCCCTGCCAGGCCGACGGCATCGCCATCCAAGGCGGCGCAACCGAGGTCCGCCTCCAACCGGACCGCGCCACCATCACCGCCCACGGCGCACCCGGACGGCGCACCATCGGGCTGCCCGCCTCCTACGGCGGCCGCTATCTCATGGACTATTCTGGCCCGCAGCCCAAATCCGTGATCCGCGGGGCCGGTCGGGCAGGCTCGAAGCCTGCGGCGGCCTCGCGGGCCGCCCTGCCGCACCGCACTTACACACTGTCATACGAGAGAAAACAAACGCCTTACACCGACAGATTAGAACGTCTATTACCGTAAAATCCGGCAATCCCCGATTGCCCGCCCCCGCCTCGGACTTATAATCAGTCATCGGGGCATGCAGTGGGGCACGCCCCCGGCAGGGTGGAACAGGCTTTCGCCCGTCGACAATCGCGCCAATCGGCAAACGCACAAAGTCACAGAAACGCAGGCAGCCGCGACCCGGGGCCCCCCTCCTTGTGGCGAGCGGCCACAAGGAGCAACGATGCACCATCCAGACGAGATGCACCCGCCAACCGCCGCCAAGAAACCCTATCACCGGCCCACGGTGCGCTTCGAGCGCGTCTTCGAAACCTCAGCTATATCCTGCGGCAAGGTCCAGGTCAACGAAGGACCCTGCCACCAGAACAGAAAACTGTCATAGCATGAATCCGGAGCAAACAGAATGAACCGTCCCAAGTCCCTCTCTTCCAAATGGTCCATCGCCGCCGCCGCGGTGGGCCTGATCGCGCTCGCCATCGTCATGTTCGGACCCCTCTCCGGCCAGGATGCGCGCGTCCTTATCACTCAAGCTATCGACGAAGACAACCGGGTGACCCTCTTCGGAAACACGCGGCCCGAAGCCAAAGATCCCAAAAACGACCGCGGCCCGGTGTCGGACGATTACTTGCTGGATCACATGCTGCTGCAACTCAAGCGCTCGCCCGCGATGGAGGCCGAGCTGGTGCAGTACATCGAGCAGCTCACCGACAAGTCGTCGCCTAACTTCCACCACTGGATTCTGGCTGAAGAACTCGGCGAGAAGTACGGCCCGTCGCAGCAGGATCTGGACACCATCCAGAGCTGGCTGGAATCGAAGGGCTTCACCGTCTTTGGCATTCAGCCGAACCGCATGGTGATGGACATCTCCGCCACCGCCGGCGAGATCCGCGAGGCGTTCCACACAGAGATCCACTACCTGGAAGTCAATGGTGAAACGCACATCGCCAACATGTCGGACCCCAAGATTCCGGCAGCCCTTGCACCCGCCGTCGTCGGCGTGGTTTCCATGCATAACTTCATGGCTCGCCCCATGCTCGTACCCCGCGTCGACCATCCGGTAACAGAAAACGAGGGCCTTGATCCGAACTGGGGGCACCATGCCATGAACATCCCCCGAGCGGACTATACGACAGGCAACACAAGCTTCCCCTACACACTGGTGCCCGCCGACTTTCAAACCATTTACAACCTGATTCCTCTATACAAGTTGGGCATTAGCGGCACAGGCCAGACCATTACATTGGTAGAGGACAGCGATACCTACAGCACGGATGTGACTACGTACCGCAACAAGTTCCTTCCCACTAGCAGATGGTCAGGCACCTTCAGCACCACTCACCCCACGGGATCCAACACGTGCACCGATCCCGGCGCCACCGCGGCGGCCGACAGCGAAGCTGACCTGGACGCGGAGGTAGCCAGCGCCATCGCGCCCAATGCCGCCATCGTCCTGGCCTCCTGCAAGGACACCACGACCACCGGGGTCCTGCTAGCTATCCAGAATCTCGTGAACTCCGTCACTCCGCCTCCGCCGGCCATCATCAGCATGAGCTATGGCGAATGCGAGGCATTTAATGGCACGAGCTCAAACGCGGCGTTCTACACGGCGTTCCAGACAGGCTCAGCGGCCGGCGTCTCCATCTTTGCCTCGTCCGGCGACTTCGGCGCAGCACAGTGCGCTCCGGGCTTCACCGGTTACGCCAACTACACTAAGGCGGGAATCGGGATCACCGGCTGGGGCGAGACACCGTATAACGTCTCGGTGGGAGGCACTGACTTCGAGGACACCTTCAACGCCTCCAAAGGCACGGCGCCCAACAACGTCGCCGTCACCGCCTACTGGAATGCCACCAATTTTACCGCCACCCTCGGTTCGGCGAAGTCGTACATCCCCGAAATTCCCTGGAACAATTCCTGCGCAGGCGAGATATTCGTCCTCTTCGAGGGCAAAATGACGGGCTACGGGTCGTCGGGAGAGTGCGCCTCAGTCACCCCGAGCACAGCTGCCGCTGGCGGCGGCCCCAGCGGCTGCGCCACCTTAGTATCGTCAGATGCAACCAACTATGGGGCTGTGGACGGCACATGCACGGGATACCCTAAGCCCTCTTGGCAGTCGGGCATCTTCGGCAACCCGGCGGACGGCGTCCGCGACATACCGGACGTTTCCATGTTTGCATCGAACGGCTGGTGGGGCCACTTCACCGTGATCTGCTGGTCCGACACCACCAATGGCGGGGCAGCCTGCGGCTCCACGCCCAGCGCCTGGAGCGGCTTTGGTGGAACCTCCGTCGCCACGCCCGTAATGGCTTCCATCCAGGCGCTGGTCAATGAGAGGTGGGGAACGACGTGGCAGGGCACCAGCCCCCGCGTCGGCAATCCCGCCCCCGTCTACTACACTATCGCCAACGCCGAATTTGGAGGCAGCGGCAACAGCGCCTGCTATTCCATCAACCAACTCTCCCAATCCCGCCGCGGGATAGCCTCTAGCTGCGCCTTCTATGACATCACCCAAGGCGACAATAATATAGACTGCGAATACAACGGCACGATCGAGACTGGCTGCTACAAGCCGAGTGGCACTTACGGCTCCCTCAGCACGCAAGCCCTAGCCACGACTGGAACCGTTACCGCAGCCGGTTCGGGATACACCAGCGCACCCACCTGCACCATCGGCAAGCCCAGCGACCTCAACACGTACCTTCAGCCAATTACCGGCGCAAGCCTTTGGGGCGGCGGCACGCCGGCGACCTGCACCGCCACGCTCTCGGGGAGCACCGTCGGCGCCATAACCGTCTCCTCAGGCAGCAGCGGCTACGCCGGCGGCGCGAGTTGCACGCTGACGGGCGGGGGAGGATCGGGCGCCACTTGTTCGGCGTCCCCAATCTACACTACCGCTCCGACGTCATGGCAACCAGCCTATGGCGCGACGCCCGGCTGGGACTTCGCCACGGGCCTAGGGTCGGTCAACGCCTATAATCTGGTTCTTAATAAGAGCTGGTAGGCAAAGAGCAAACGACTGCGGAGCTATATCATGAAATCGACACATTCTTTCCATCCAGTTTTCTTAACGGCGGCTGCTGCCACGGCCGTCGCGCTCAGCCTCGTCGCGCCGTTGCGCGCGCAGGACACCACAGCGCGCCGCCCCGTAACCAAGGACTGGATCACTCACCATCTGGTCTTCTCCAATCCCGGCACCAAGGAAGACGCCATCAAGAACGGCACCTACGACCGCTGGCTCGCGATCGTCAACGATCCCCGCTACATCATGCAGCAGGCGGAGCGTGCCCTCATGGCCAGCGTGCCAGAAGCCCCATCGCTGGCCGCGGACGACGGCGTCAATGACGACAGCCAGCCGCCCGAGCCGCTTGCTCCAATCTACGACGGCCCGCTCCCGCACGGCCTTGCCGAGGCTGCAATTCCCCCTCCGCCCGCCCCGGCCCTTCCGCAAGCTACGCAGAAGAAGCACAACCGATTGAAGAAAGACTGGAGCGAGACCCTCGGCCCGGCCGGCACCGTCGGCGCAACCGGCGCGACAGCCGGACTTGGCGAGTTCCCGGCAACCTACGAGAACACCGTCGGCATCCCAAGCTGTACCCTCGACTTCGCCGTGTTCAACACGGGTCTGGCCGGCGCGAGCAACCAAGCTAGCATCATCGCCTACAACGAGCTGTACGGGACCACAATAACGCCAAATTGCACGGCTAATCCCGCCGTGTATTGGGCACACAATACCGGCGGAACCATCGTGAACTCGCCCGCCTTTTACGCCCCGTCTAATGCACTGAATGAAACTGGCACCCAGATGTACCTCGTACAGACGGTAAGCGGTGTTGCGACACTGACTCTGTTGAGGTGGGCCACGGGCGGCACCCTTACCGGTCCTACTGCCCCGACAGCCGAAAGCCCCACCAGCAACTACTATAACGGTACTACGTCCTGCTCAGCGCCCTGCATGACCTCTTTGACCTTCAGCGGGTCCCCGGCCGACACCTATTCTTCGCCCTACTACGACCCGTCCTCAGATACCATCTATGTCGGCGACGATGCAGGTAAGCTTCATCAGTTCACCCCTGTGTTCAAGGGAGCTCTCAAGGAGGTCACAACCGGCGGCTGGCCCGTAACAGTGAACGCCAACGCATCGCTTGGCAGCCCGGTCTTCTACAACACGGGAAACGCGTCGACCTCGTATGTCTTCGTGGGAGACTACCCAATCAATTTCGCGTCAAACTGCCAGCCTAACGTCACCAACTCGAACTCACCCTGCGGGTATCTCTATGCCGTCAATGCGTCGACGGCAGCGGTCACCACGTCGGCCCAGTTGGACTACAACGACGGCATCATTGACAGCCCGGTGCTGGACTCATACCTCGGCAGCGTATACGTCTTTGTCGGGCAGGACAACAACGGTACCGCCACAGGCACGGTCAACACGTCGGGAACTGCCGTCACCTGGGAAACGGGGAGTCAGTTCGCAACCGGCAGCGTGTGGTCGGGTTTGACTATCACGATCAATGGGGTGGCCTACGTGATTGCCTCAGTTTCCTCGGCCACGTCGTTGACGTTGACAGCAAGCGCCGGAAGCCAAACCGCGGTGGCATATTCGCTGAGTACAAACTGCGGCATCACGGGCGGCCCTGTGGTGCCCTGCGCCGGCGTCTATCAATTCACGCCCGGCTTCGCCTCTGGCTCCGCCGGCAATGCCGAGGCTCAGGTGGGCCTCGGATCGGAATTCATGATGTCCGGTACGTTCGATAACGCCTACTACAGTTCCAGTGGCGGGACCGGCCATATGTATGTCGTCGGTGACACCGGCCCGGCCAACAACACCCTGTATCAGATATCGATCTCTAGCAACGTCATGAGCCGCACCACCACGCAAGGCCCCCAAGTGGCCACTAACTACACGAGCGGATACTACGCCGCCGGGCTCCAGGTCACCGAGTACGGCAACAGCAGTACGGACTTCATCTTCCTCAGCGTGCTGGCTTTCGGCAATCCCAGCGGCTGCGCTCCATTTACAGGCACGGTCAACACGTCGGGAACTGCCGTCACCTGGGAATCGGGGAGTCAATTCGTAACCGGCAGCGCGTGGGTGGGTTTGACTATCACGATCAATGGGGTTCCCTACGTAGTTGCCTCAGTTTCTTCGGCCACGTCGTTGACGTTGACGGCAACCGCCGGGACCCAAACCGGGGTCGCATATTCGGCGGGCGCTGTCAGCGTGGGCTGCGTCATTGGTTACAACGTTACGAGCGGCAGCATCAGTCCAACCACGACCGCCACCGGAGCCACAGCCGAGGCGGGCGGCACTAGCGGCATCGTGGTGGACTACGTATACAGCATCTACTACTCGACCCTATTGGAACAAAGCTGCAGCACCTCCAGCGTCACCAATGGCTGCGCCATCCAAATCTCGCAGTCCGCGCCATAATGGGGGGCGGGCTTCAGCCAATGCGGGGCCGTTCGCCCCCCGCCGGCCTGCACAGCTCGGAATTTCCGTATTCATCCTGGCCCATCCTATAGGCATGCTGACCGCCGAACAAGGCCGCAGGAAGTTGCAAAATCCACGGCCCCAGATCATCGCGTCGCCGCGTCCCCATGTCGCGGCGTCGCGCTGGCCCGCCGCGCTCCAGTGGATAGCCATCTTCGCCGCCGTCCTGGCCGCCTACTGGCCTGCCCTTCGCGGCGGCTTCCTCTGGGACGATGACGCCCATGTCTCCGCCGCTGCCATGTGCTCCCTCCACGGCCTCTGGCGCATCTGGTTCGATCTCGGCGCTACCCAGCAACACTATCCGCTCCTGCACAGCGCCTTCTGGATGGAACACCGCCTCTGGGGCGACGCCGTCCTCGGCTACCACCTGGTCAATCTCTCACTCCACGCAGCCGCCGCATGCCTGGTCGTCCTCATCGTGCGCCGCTTGGCGCTGCCCGGCGCATGGCTGGCCGGCTTGATCTTTGCCCTTCACCCGGTCTGCGTCGAAGCCGTCGCCTGGATTTCCGAACAAAAAAGCACCCTCTCCGGGGTCTTCTACCTCGCCGCGGCCCTAGTCTATCTCCGGTTCGATCAATCCCGCCGCCGGTCGCATTACCTCTTTGCGATCGCGCTGTTCATCTGCGCGCTCCTCAGCAAAACGGTGACCGCAACTCTTCCTGTCGCCCTGTTGGTCATTTTCTGGTGGAAGCGCGGACGCCTCGATCTCCGGCGCGACGTGCGCCCGCTGCTGCCTTGGTTCGCCCTTGGCATCACAGCGGGCCTGTTCACGGCCTGGGTGGAGCGCACCTACATCGGCGCGCACGGTGCGGATTTCGCGATTACCCCGGTCGCACGCTTCCTGCTCGCCGGCCGCGCGCTTTGGTTCTACGCGGCCAAACTGTTCTGGCCCGTCAATCTGATCTTTACTTATCCGCGATGGAACATCGATCCGGCCGTCTGGTGGCAATGGCTCTTCCCGTTGGCCACGTTAGCTGTAGCCATCAGCTTCTACCTGCTAGCGAAGAACAAAGCCACCAGCCACCAGCCACCAACCACCAGCCACGGCGGACGAAGTCCGCTAGCCGCTTTCCTGTTCTTCGCCGGAACCCTCTTCCCGGTTCTCGGCTTCCTGAACGTCTACCCCTTCCGCTTCTCCTGGGTGGCCGACCATTTCCAGTACCTGGCCTGCCTCGGGATCTTGGTGCCTGTAGCCGTTGTGATTGCCAAGGTGGGGCAGGCGCTTTCGCCTGCCAAGGCGCGCGCGGTTCGCCTCGCCCTCCTCCTAATCCTGGCCCTCCTCACGTTCCGCCAATCCCGCATGTACGCCGGCACCGAGACTCTCTACCGCACCACCATAGCCCGCAATCCCGCAAGCTGGATGGCCCACAACAACCTCGGCGCGGCCCTCGCGAAGATGGACGGCCGCATTCCGGAAGCCGTCGCCGAATATCAGGCCGCCCTGCGCATCAAGCCGGACTACGCCGAGCCGCATAACAACTTGGCCACCATTCTTTCGCGCCAAGGCCGCATGCCGGAAGCCATCGCCGAAGTGCAGGAGGCCCTGCGCATCAAGCCCGATTACCCCGACGCCCTCGTGAACCTCGGCAGCTTTCTGTCCGGCATTCCGGGCCGCCTGCCCGAGGCCATCGCCGCCTACCAGGCCGCCCTGCGCATCAAGCCCGGCCACGCCGAAGCTCACAACGATCTTGGTCTTGCTCTCTCGGAGATGCCCGGCCGGCTCCCCGACGCCGTCGCCGAACTCGAAGCCGCCGTGCAATTGGAACCGAATAACGTGCAAATGCGCGATAATCTCGCAAACGCTCTGGCGCGGATGCCGGGCCGTCTCTCCGACGCCATCGCCGAAGTCCAGGCCGGCCTCGAAATCGCACCAGACGACCCGCAAGCGCACGATTTTCTAGGAAGAGCTTTGTCCCAAATGCCCGGCCGCCTGCCGGAAGCCATCGCCGAATTTGAAACGGCGCTGCGCATAGCGCCCAATTATGCGCAAGCGCACAACGACTTGGGGGTCGTCCTGCTATACGTCCCGGGCCGCCGGGCCGATGCCATCGCCGAGTTTCGCGCCGCCCTGGCGCTTAATCCCAACGATACTCAGGCCCAAAGCAACCTCGAACGGGCCATGTCTGAGCAGTCTCGGCAATAAACGAAGAGCATTAAAGGCATTTACACGTCATACAGCCGTAAGACGCCCTAACTGCAACTTACAAAAATGCACATATTACTTGCACTCTTTCAATTTAGCGCCTATAATTGCGAAAATGGCCGCGTGTTTATGCAAGCGGCCTACGCCATTAGGCGCACTGGGTAAAACGAATTTCAAGGAGGTAGAATCATGAAGAAGCACTTACCCAACCTGCCAGGCGTCGCCACTGCCGTGACGATGTTTATCGCTCTCGGCATTCCCCTGTCCCAATCTGCCCCTGGGCAACAGGCCGAAAGCGGCCCGGAGATCACCGTCGGCAGGTTCAAGATCACCGGCCTGCCCGAAGACTGGACCCACCACCACTCCATGTTCTCCAATCCGGGAACCGAAGAGGACGCCATCAAAAACGGAACGCACGACAAATGGCTTAGGATTGTCAACGATCCCCGCTATGTCATCCAGCAGTTGAAACGGCGTGATGCCACGCAGGGGCCCACCGCCGCGTCGGTGGAAGCTGCCGAGGCGCTCGGACGCGCCGCTCTCCCCTTGGTGGACTCAGCGCCAGCGGGGGTGGACACGGACAAGAAAAAAATCAAGAAGGACTGGAGCTACGGCTTGGGCACAACCTCGGATTTCTATATGCTCCCGACCATGTATCCCGCGAAATGGTCGTTCAGCACCACTGGCGCGGCAACCTGTAGCGATTTCGTTGTCTATCCGACTGGCCAGTTCGGCACTACAACACAAGCCAGCATTATTGCTTACAAAAACCTCTATGTCAGCGGCTGCGGCAGTGCCCCGACTTACTACTGGGCATACAACACGAGCGGCGGCACCAGCTATGCCGGCGCGGCCGTCGGGTCACCGGTGTTTAACCTCAACGGCAACCAAATCGCATACGTCCAGTACACCTGCTCCACCAGTGCCTGTTCAACCGTAACCTCATACCTGGTCCTGCTCAGGTTTAACCCAAGTGGAGGTGGGAGCCTGACCGCCCCTGTCGCCCCCGCGCTGGCCGCCTCCGCCAGTGCGTACTACAACTCTGGCGCAGGCTGCGCAGCGCCCTGTTATTATACTTTCTCCCTGGCCACCTCATCAACCTGGTCCCAGCCCTACTACGACTACAATAGCGACTCGCTCTACATCGGCAATGATGCGGGTAAGCTGTACAAGTTTAACCCTGTGTTTAACGGCGCGCCGGCCGAGATCACCTCGACGTTTCCGGTGACCATTGAAAGTACCAGCTACGCCGTCGCTCCGCCCGTTTACTACGCCACGTCCAGCTCGGCAGGTACGATCTTTGTCGGCAATACCCACGGCTGGTTCTATTCCTACAGCTCCACCGGCACGGATAACGGAGTCGAAGAATTAACCGACTCCTGCTACGGGGTCGTCGACGGTCCCCTCCTCGACAACACGGCAGGCGACGTGTACTGGTTTGGGAATGATTATGACTCAAGCGGAACTTATTACAACATAATCGGCGAATTACCAACCAGCTTCACCGGCACGAACCCAACAATGACTGCGTTCCTCGGGACTGGCTATGGAGACCGCGAGAGCGGCACTTGTGAACGCGCCTATTACCTATCGGGCGCCTTCGACAATGCGTACCTCCAGTCTACTAACGCTACGGGGCACCTATGGACCCTCGCGGAAACCTGGCACCCGCTCTATCTGTATGGAGTGGTCATCACCAGCGGCGCGGCGACCATAACGGGAGCCATCACAGGCCCCACCCTGGGCGAAAATACCTCGTCCATAAAGGGAGAATTTGCATCGCCCGTCACGGAGTTCTGCAACAACGGAGCGAGCGCCTGCGCCTCCAGCAACTCGGCCACCACGAGCGGCACCGACTACATCTTTATGAGTGGGAACTACCCCACAGTAGGCTGCACCGAGAGCGAAACGACCGGCTGTATCTGGTCCTTCAACGTGAGCACCCCCTCAACATTTACCATCAGCAGTGCGCCCGGAGGCTCCCTATCGGTGGTCGTGGATGCCATAACCTCATACGGCTATTTCGCAACCGGCGGCTTGATAATCGATAACGCGGGAGCCTCAGGCAGCCCATCGGGGGCCTCGCAAATCTACTTCCTAACCGTCGACCCGAACAGTAGCGTCACATGCAACACTTCGGGTACCGGCATCTGCGCGGTTCAGGCGTCCCAGGCGGCGCCCTAGCGGCAAGAAAGACTGGAAACTGGCTCGCACATGAGAATCGCCCAAAACCCGAACACGAGTTGATTATGAGCCGACAAAAAGACACAAATCGCCCGTCTCCCGGCGCCGATACGGAGCGCAACGGCAGGAAGACCTACCAGAAACCCGCCGTCCGCTACGAGCGGATCTTCGAAACCTCGGCCCTGATGTGTGGCAAGGTGCAGACCACCCAGCAGCAGTGCCACCTGAACCCAAAGGCTTCCTAGACGCGCTGGGCCACCCAAAACGCTGGCTTTGATTCCTTCGGTCCACCACTATCGAACGAATGGAACCGCGCTTTCAACCTGCGTGGCGGCGCTTCGGCCGCGAAATGCTCTTGTGGCTAGTCCTTTGGCTAATCTGTTTCGGGCTCGGCTATCCTACGCTGAACCGGTACGACCCGCGCGCGGTGGCGGGATTGTCCGACACAATCGAATATCACAGTCTGGTCACCGACGGTCCGGCAGCGGTTTCCACCCATGGCAAGTTTCGGATTCTGATCCCTTTGCTCGCCCGGCCATTCTCCCGGCTTGCCCAGGGACGTCTCGGAACGTGGGAGCCGGTGTCTTTCGGCCTGCTGGTAGTGAACGCATTCTTCACCGCAACCACTGCTTACCTGCTCGTAGCGGCCGGGCGGAAGTTGTTCGGGAACGGCACCGTTGCGCTGCTGGGAGCCGCCGTGTATCTGCTGAATTTTGAGACCGCGAACCTTCGGCTTACCGGTCTGGTCGATTCTGCCGAGGGCTGCTTCCTGATGGCATTGGCGTGGAGTTTGCTCTCGCGGCGATTCTGGCTTTTGCCGCTCTGGGGCGTGCTCGGGGCGCTCGGGAAAGAATCGTTTGTACCTTTCGCAACGGTCTTTACCGCCGTGTGGTGGCTGGTTGCCCGCCGCCGTGAGCTATGGAGACTGGGCGGGGTCGTCGCAACTCTCTCGACCGGCGCGGCAGCCCTGGTTACGGTGGTTGTGGTGCAGTCGATCGTCTCCGGCTACGTCGTCTGGCCCTGGACGTTTGCAGCGTCCATACGCGGATCGGGTCAGTTGGCAGCCCTGCTCGCGAACCTCGCCGACAGGAATCTGCTATACGGATTCATTTGGCTGCTGCCCCTGGGGGTTTGGCAGTCGGCACGTTTCCCGCGGCCCTGGACGCTGGCCTGCGCCGCGGCAGTGGTGGCCGATCTCGCGCTCGTGTCGTACTTTGCCGCCCAACCCGGGACCGCCGCGCGAGGCATCTTCAGCATCGCGGGGCCGCTCCTAAGCCTGTCGGTGGCATCGCTTGCCGCCCAGGTATTTCATGCTAATGCGACTGCACCGAGTATCGGACCTCTAACAGCTCCGGCCCAGCCGCACGTATGACACCCGCTGTCAATGTATGCACTCCCAAATACCGTATTACGTGCGTAAGACAATTGACTTCTCTGCATTCCAACTCGATTGTCCCCACAAACCTGTAGCATTCAGGTAGGTTCGGTCATATAATAATGCAAACCTCTAATCCATGTCCGGCAAACACAATTCCGGGCCCGTTCCACGATCCGTCAGTCGCGTTGTCACCAGAACAGCAGGAAGACATTGCAACTATAACCGCGGGACAATCCCCGCTGCCAGGCGTATTTCAGGCGGCCTTTTTCCGTAACCACGTCAGCGCACAGCGAGCAATGCGCAGGAGTCAGTAATGAGCCCAACCGAAGAAACCAATCGTCGATTCAAGCGGCCCGGCGCGGACCGTGCCACCAAGAAGAAATACAACAAGCCTGCTCTGCGCTACGAGCGGATCTTTGAGACGTCGGCGCTGATCTGCGGCAAGGTGCAGACCACCCAGTCCGGCTGCCACCAGAACAGGAAAACCTCGTAGGGCAAAGACGGCCCGCCACCAGGAAGACAGAGAGGAGAAGCGAACATGAAGCTCAGCAACCCGAAATTCCGCAGGCTGTCCATCGTGCTGACGGTGGCGGCGCTGGTCGCCTTGGGACTGCTGGTCTATGGACCGCTGTCCGGCCAGGATGGGCGCGTCCTCATCACTAAGCAGATCGACGAAAGCCAGCTTGTCAGGCTCTGGCGCAACACGCGTCCGGAGGCTAACGCCAAGTACGACCGCGGCCGCGTGGACGACGACTTCCCCATGCCGCACTTGATGCTGCAGTTGAAGCGGTCGCCCCAATTGGAGGCGGAGTTCGCCCAGTTCACCGAATCGCTCACTGACAAAAACTCCCCCAACTTCCGCCACTGGATGTTGGCGGCGGAACAGGGCGAGAAGTACGGCGTGGCGCAGGAAGACATCGACACGATCTCGAAATGGCTTGAGTCGCACGGCTTCACCATCGATGGCGTGCAGCCCAATAAAATGCTGATCGACTTCTCCGGTACGGCGGGCCAAATCCGGCGAGCCTTCCACACCGAGATCCACTACCTCGAGGTCAGGGGCGAAACACACTTCGCCAACATGAGCGATCCGCGAATTCCACGCGCGCTCGCGCCCGCCGTGGTCGGCGTGGTGGCCATGCACGACTTCAAGCCGCACCCGCACCTCGTGCCCCGCGGCAACTATACATTTTCCGGCTGCGGCTCTAACTGCTACGGCCTCGTGCCCGCCGATTTCCAAACCATCTACAACCTGAATCCTCTCTACCGGCAGGGAATCAACGGTACGGGCCAGACCATCACCGTGGTGGAGTCCTCCGCCACCTACAGCACCGACGTAGCCACTTACCGCAATACGTTTCTCACCGGGTGGTCGGGCACCGTGACCACCTCGAATCCGAGTGGCAGCTCCGCTTGCGTCAATCAAGTTAACGCCGCGGACGGCGAGGCGGACCTGGATGCGGAGATTGCCAGCGCCATAGCGCCCAACGCGCACATCGTGGTAGCAGTCTGCGATGAAGGCCCCCTGAATGCCGTCCAGAACCTGGTCAACTCCGCCACACCCCCGTCCATCATCAGCATGAGCTACGGCGAGTGCGAGGCCTTCAACGGCGCCACCGCCAATGCGTCGTACAACACGGCATTCCACACCGGCGCGACGGCGGGCGTTTCCATCTTCGTCTCCACCGGCGATGAGGGCAGTTCCACCTGCGAGAACCTGTTCGGCTCGCCCGCCGATGACGTGGCACTGCCGGGCCTGGGCGTCACCGGATGGGGCGAAACGATTTATAACGTCTCGGTCGGCGGCACCGACTTTATGGATACGTACAACGCCGCTGAGGGTGGGCTCCCGGTAAGCACTTACTGGAGCTCGACCAACACCTCGAAATTCGGCTCGGCGAAATCGTACATTCCGGAGATTCCGTGGAACGATTCCTGCGCCGGGTGGCTGATCACCAACCTGGAGGGTTATGCCACCCCCTACGGCACCAGCGGCTTCTGCAACAGCAGCATCGCCACCACCAACAACGCCTTCATCAGCGCCGGCGCCGCCTCCGGCGGTGCGAGCGGCTGCGCCACTGGCGGGGGAGGCAACGACCAACTCGATGAGGCCGAGGAGGACGGAACGTGCGCGGGGTATGCCAAGCCCAGCTTCCAGTCCGGCATCTTCGGTAACCCTGCCGACGGCGTGCGCGATATTCCGGACGTTTCCATGTTTGCCTCGAACGGCTTCTGGGGGCACTACATGGTCACCTGCTACTCCGATACCACCAATGGCGGGACAGCCTGCACCGCCGGCAACCCGGCCGTTTGGAGCGGCTTTGGCGGCACATCCGTCGCTACGCCCATAATGGCTTCCGTCCAGGCCCTGGTCAACGAGAAATGGGGCCTCACCAAGGTCGGCAATCCCAACCCGACGTACTACTCCATCGCCAACGCCCAGTACGGACCGAGCGGCAGCACCGCGAGCAACTGCTACTCCATCAACCAGCCAGGGCGCCGGGGATTGCAATCCTCGTGCGTGTTCAACGATATCACCGTGGGCGATATCGACGTTGTCTGCAAATATAACGGCAACGCGCAGAGCGGCTGTTACGCGCCCTCGGGCACCTATGGCATTGAAAGCAGCCAACCCCCGGCGCTCACCATTAGCGCGCCCGGCACGGGTTACAGCAGCGCGCCTACGTGCGCCATCGGCGGCGTGTCGCCCTACACCACGCCGTATCTCAACCCGACCGGTGGAACCATCTACGCGGGAGGACAGGCCGCGACCTGTTCCACCATCTGGGGCCAGGTCAGCACCCTGACTAATGGCACTAAGCTGACCTCCAGTACGTGTACGGGCCATACCATCACCGTAGGATCCGTAACCTATACATGCGTATTCGACGTGGCGCCCACCGCCGTCAACCAATTCGAGGGATGCGCGGTCACCGGCTGCTCAAGCGCCGTTGGTGGTACCGCGGGCGAGGAAGCGGCCACAGTGCAAAATTTGATGGCTGTCATAAACGCCAACCCGCAACAATGCGCGGATGTCAGTTGCGTATTCACCGGCCAGACGGCCAACCCCTCTGCTTCAGCCTACATCGTCTCCACCACTGGCAGCGGGCTAGCGACGACCGCGGTGACCCTGGGCGCGACCACAAACGGGGGCACCTTCACGGTCACCAGCGGTGTCACGGGTCTCACCGCCGCCACCACCACGACCACAGGAGTAGCCAACGTGAGCGTCAGCGGCCTCGGAGGGTATTCGATCGGGCAACCGGTCACTTGCACGCTGTCGGGCGGGGGCTTCACCACCGCCGCAACCTGCAAGCCAAACCTGACCTTCTTCACTCCCGCGCCTGGCTATGCGCCGGCCTGGGGCGCCACTCCCGGCTGGGACTTTGCCACTGGCTTAGGCAGCGTCAACGCCTACAACCTGGTGTTCAACACCGCATGGTGACCGGCATGAAAACGAAACAATTTCTGGAGAATAGAACCACGAGGAGCAATTCAATGACATACCATTCTTCTCATCCCCGGCTGCGGACCACGGCGGTCGCCCTGGCCCTCGTACTCGGCTCCGCCCTGCTGCTGTCGGGTCAGGATGCCAAGAAGCAAGGCCTGCCGAAGGACTGGTCCATGCATCATCTGGTTTTCTCTAAGCCTGGCCTGAATGTCCCAGCGGACCGCCTGCAGAAGATTCTGAAAGATCCTCGGTACATCCTCCAGCAGGAGCTGCGCGCCGCCATGGCCGCCCCTCCGTCGCTGCCCGCGCCGCTCGTGGCCGAGAAGAATGGCCCCGAGCCGGACATCTCCACTGCAACATACACCGGCGGTCCGCTGCCACGCGGGCTGACCAAGGCGCTGGTCCCGCCGACGGGCAAGGAAGCTCTTCCCACCGTTCCGGATAAGACGCACCGCATCCATAAGGATTGGAGCGTCAGCGAAGGCAGCAACGGGACCACCGGCGTCGGCCAGTTCCCCGCCACCTTCACCCAGACCTCGTCCGCCTGCGGCACCGACCTTGCCATATACAACACCGGCCTCACCGGTTCCAGCTCGCAGGCCACAGTGGTCGCGTACAACAACATCTACGCTTCGTGCAACAGCGGCGTGCCCACGGTGTACTACGCCTACAACACCGGCGCGGCCGTCGCCACGTCAGTCGACCTATCCTACGATGGCACCGAGTTAGCCTTCATCCAGGACACCGGCACGGTCGCCAGCCTGGTCGTTCTCAGACCATCGACCGGCGGATCGGTCACCGCCCCGAGCAGCGCTACCGCCGTCGCGTCCACCTCATATAACGGTTGCGCGGCCCCCTGCCAGACCAGCATCACCTTCAGCGGCAGCACCAACGACAGCTACTCCTCGCCGTTCTACGATTACTCCTCCGACACCCTCTACGTAGGCGACGATAGCGGCAAGCTCCACAAGTTTACGGGAGTCTTCGGCGAAACCGTCAACTCCTCAGGCGCCATCATCCATACCGGCGCAAATCCCGGCGAAGTCACTACCGGCGGCTGGCCGGTCCAGGTCAGCTCCGCCACTCTCGGCGGCGCACTCGGCAGCCCTGTTTACGATGTCAATAGCGGCCTCGTCTTCATAGGCGACTACCTGCTAAACTACGCATCCACTTGCGAGCCCTCCGCCATCAACGCGGCCGGCTCCTGCGGATATCTCTACTCGGTGAGTTCCGCGCCTACGGTCGTCCAATCGCATCAGCTCGATTACCAATACGGTATCGTCGATAGCCCCATCGTTGACCCCACCACCGGAAAGGCCGTCGCTTTCGTCGGTGCGGATAATACCACGGCCTGCTCCAGCGGACCGTGCGCCGGCGTCTTCCAATTCCCCGAGACTTTCATCGGCGCGGCCGCCGGCACCGAGGTCCAGGTCGGAGCAGGTTACGAATTCCTGCTCTCCGGCGCTTTCGACAACGGCTACTTCACCACGGGCACCGGCAACCTCTATGTCGTCGGAGGCACCGGCCCGCAAAACAACACCCTCTACGCAATTCCGGTCTCCAGCGGCAGCATCACGAGCCCGGCCACCATAGGCCCCGCCGTGGCGGGCAACTACAACAACGGCTACTACGCCGGAGGCCTCCAGGTCACCGAATTCTACACCGGCACCACCGACTACGTCTTCGTCGGCGCCTTGATGGCCACCACTAACCCGCTCATCGGCCTGGTCTCCGGCTTCAACGTCACCAGCCCACCTATCTCCCCGAGCACCACGCCCACTGGAAGCATCGCCGCCGAGGGCGGACCCAGCGGAGTCGTCGTCGATAATTCGCTGTCCAGCGCCCAGAACATCTACTACTCGACAACTCTGAACGCGACCTGCACCACTTCCGGCACGGGCGGTTGTGCGGTCCAGACCATCCAATCCGCGCCGTAAACGCAACCGAGTGATGTGCAGGCCTCCGGGCCTGGCCTCTCCGCCGCAGTCCAAGATCAACGTTCTGCCATGAAGGCATCGGTCGCATCTCGGCGTCTTCGTGTCTCACCACCGTCACGCCCCCAGGTCCCCGCTTCTCTGCGTCCCCGTGTCTCCGCGTCGCGCTTCACTGCTGCGTCCCCATACCTGATCTATGCCGGCATCTTCGCCGCCGCCCTGGTCGCTTACTGGCCCGCCCTCCGCGGCGGCTTCATCTGGGACGATAACGCCCACGTCACCACCGCTGCCATGCGCTCCTTCCGCGGCCTGTGGCGCATCTGGTTCGATCTCGGCGCAACCCAGCAATACTACCCGCTCCTGCATAGCGCCTTCTGGCTGGAACACCGCTTCTGGGGCGACGCCGTCCTCGGCTACCACTTAGTCAACGTCTCCCTGCACGCCACTGGCGCATGTCTGGTCGTACTCATCCTGCGCCGCTTGGCGCTTCCTGGCGCCTGGATGGCCGGGCTGATCTTCGCCCTGCATCCGGTCTGCGTCGAATCCGTGGCCTGGATCTCGGAACAAAAGAGCACGCTGTCGGCGGTTTTCTACCTGGCTGCGGCCCTCGTCTACCTGCGGTTCGACGAATCCCGCCGAAGGTCGCATTACCTCTGGGCGATCGCGCTGTTCATCTGCGCGCTGCTCAGCAAAACGGTGACTGCCACGCTTCCTGCCGCGCTGTTGGTTATTTTCTGGTGGAAGCGCGGTCGCCTGGACCTCCGCCGCGACATGCGCCCGCTGCTTCCTTGGTTCGCGCTGGGTATCGCTGCAGGCCTGTTCACGGCGTGGGTGGAGCGGACCTACATCGGCGCACGAGGCGCGGAGTTCGCGATCACCCCGGTCGAACGCTTCCTGATCGCCGGCCGCGTCGTATGGTTCTACGCCGCGAAGCTGTTATGGCCGGTCAACCTGATTTTCACCTACCCGCGCTGGAACATCAATCCCACTGCCTGGTGGCAATGGCTTTTCCCGGTGGCGACATTGAGCGTCGCGATATGCTTGTGGCGGCTAGCCCGCACCGCGCCGCATCGCCGTGGGCCATTTGCCGCCTTCTTGTTCTTCGCCGGAACCCTATTTCCTGTGCTCGGCTTCGTGAACGTGTATCCCTTCCGGTTTTCCTGGGTAGCGGACCACTTCCAATACCTGGCCTGCCTGGGGCTGATTGTTCCGGCATCATGGGCGCTCACCACCTGGGCCCGCCGGATGGCGCCATCCAAAGCCGCCACCATCGCCGTACCCGGCGTGCTCGTATTAATCCTTGCTGGCCTGACGCTCCGCCAAGCCAGCATGTACGCCGACACGGAAACTTTGTACCGGGAAACCCTGGCCCGCAATCCCGCAAGCTGGATGGCGCACAACAACCTCGGTGCCGCTCTCGCGAATGTGGATGGCCGCATTCCGGAAGCCGTCGCCGAATATCAGGCCGCCCTGCGCATCAAGCCGGATTACGCCGAGCCGCATAACAACCTAGCCACCGTCCTTTCGCACCAGCCTGGCCGCATGCCGGAAGCCATTGCCGAAGTGCAGGAGGCCCTGCGCATCAAACCCGACTATCCCGAGGCCCTCGTGAACCTCGGTAGCTTCCTGTCCACAATTCCGGGCCGCTTGCCGGAGGCGATCGCCGCATACCAGGCCGCCCTGCGCATCAAGCCCGACCACGCGGAGGCCCACAACGACCTCGGGCTTGCTCTGGCGGAAATGCCCGGCCGGCTCCCCGACGCCATTAAGGAACTCGAAGCCGCCGTGCGATTGGAACCGGACAACGCGCAGATGCACGATAATCTTGCCAGCGCTCTGGTGCGGATGCCCGGCCGTCTCCCGGATGCCATCGCCCAAGTCCGGACCGCCCTCGAGATCACACCCGACGACCCGCAAGCGCACGACTTCCTGGGAAGAGCCCTGTCCCAATTACCGGGCCACCTGCCCGAGGCCATCGCCGAATTTGAGACGGCGCTGCGCATCGCGCCCGGTTACGCGCAAGCGCATAATGACCTGGGTGTCGTCCTGCTATACGTCCCCGAGCGCCGCGCAGACGCCATCGCCGAGTTTCGCGCCGCCCTAGCACTCAACCCCAACGATCGTCGGACGCAAAGCAACCTCCAACGGGCTATGTCTCAGCAATGACGAAAACGGTAACCATGGCCGCCTACAAAGGTCCTCGTGTCGCCGCATCGCCGCGTCCCCGTGTCGCCGCGTCGAGCTTCACCTGGCTCGCCATCTTCGGCGCCGCTCTCGCCGCATACTGGCCAGCCCTCCGCGGCGGCATGCTCTGGGACGATGCCTCCCACGTCACCGCCCCTGCTCTCAGGTCCGTGCACGGACTCTGGCGCATCTGGTTCTCGCTCGGCGCGACCCAGCAATACTATCCGCTCCTGCACAGCGCATTCTGGATCGAACATCGCTTGTGGGGCGACGCCGTGTTGGGTTATCACTTGGCCAACCTCGCGCAACACGCGTTCGCGGCTTGCCTGGTGGTGCTCATCGTGCGGCGGCTGGAGCTTCCCGGAGCTTGGCTGGCCGGGATGGTCTTCGCCCTGCATCCGGTCTGCGTGGAAGCCGTAGCTTGGATCTCGGAACAGAAGAGCACTCTTTCGGCGGTCTTCTACTTGTCGTCAGCGCTCATCTATTTGGGCTTCGACCGCACACGCCGCCGCTCGACGTACTTGTGGGCGCTCGGCCTCTTCGTTCTGGCCCTGCTCACGAAAACCGTCACCGCCACGCTGCCGTTCGCTTTGCTCGTCATATTCTGGTGGCAGCGGGGCCGCCTCGACTGGCGCCGCGATGTACGCCCGTTGCTTCCGTGGGCCGGGCTCGGCGCGGCAGCCGGGCTGTTTACCGCCTGGGTTGAGCGGACTATGATCGGAGCGCAAGGGCACAACTTTGCCCTCACAGCTACCCAGCGCTTCCTCCTGGCGGGCCGCGCGATTTGGTTTTACACCGCCAAGCTGTTCTGGCCGGCAAATCTGATCTTCACCTACCCGCGTTGGAAGCTCGACCCCACAGTTCTTTGGCAATTCCTGTACCCACTCGGGGTCATAGCGGTGCTGATAACTCTCTGCCTGCTTGCCCGCCGCCACCGCGGCCCACTGGCTGCCCTGCTGCTCTTCGCCGGAACGCTCTTCCCGGTGCTCGGCTTCCTCAACGTATATCCGTTCGTATTCTCCTTCGTCGCCGATCACTTCCAATACCTTGCCAGCCTAGCCCTCATCGTTCCCCTGTCCTCCCTCCTGGTGTCGTTCGTGACGCGTCTCGGCAGACCCGCTGATGTCGTCCTGCCAGCCGTGCTCCTCGCAATTCTGGGCATACTGACTTGGCGCCAAAGCGGAATCTACCGCGATACTGAGACGCTCTACCGCGCCACGCTCGCACGCAATCCTGCGAGCTGGATGGCCCACAATAATCTGGGCGTGGCCTTGTTGGACAAGCCGGGCCATTTGGCGGAGGCTATCGGTGAGTATCGGGCGGCGCTCGAAGTGAACCCGGACGACGCCGAAGCCCACAATAATCTCGGCAACGCGCTCGCCCGTATGCCCGGCCGCCTCCCCGAAGCCATCCGCGAATTCGATATCGCCATCCGTCTGGAACCTCGCCTCGCGGAGGCGCACCACAACCTGGGCAACGCGCTGGCGCGCAATCCCAAGCGTTTGCAGGATAGCATTGCACAATTTGAAATTGCACTTCAATTAAAGCCTGACGACCCACAGATTCACAATGACTTAGGTGTCACGCTGCTACAGGTGCCCGGCCATCTTTCCGATGCCATTACGCAATTTCAGGACGCGCTCAAAATCAGCCCCGGCGACGCGCAAATCCGGACCAACCTGGGGAACGCCTTATCTCAGATTCCCGAACGCCGGCCCGAAGCCGTCACGCAGTTCCAGATTATTTTGCGGACCGAACCCAATAACGCGCAGGCGCACAACAGCTTGGCCATCACTCTGGCCCAAATGTCCGGCCACCTGCCCGATGCGATAGCCGAGTTCCAGGCCGCATTAAGATTCGACCCTAGTTTCGCGGAGGCGCACAATAATCTCGGGCGTGCACTTTCGCAGATGCCGGGCCGCCTGCCGGATGCCATCGCCGAATACCAGGCCGCCCTCGAAATCAAGCCCGATTACGCACAGGCCCGGGCCAATCTCGAAGCCGCCTGCGCCCAGGATCTGAAAAGCTGTCCAAATCAACAGACGTCAAGGCAACCTAAAATCCCATGAACCTAAAGAACCCCATTATGCGCAAGCTATCTTTCGTTGCCCTCGCCCTGGCAGCGCTCGTCTGCCTTCGCGTGGTTTTCTTCGGCCCAGCGTTTGGCCAATTCTCGCGGGTGCTGATCACCGAGCCCATCGATGAAGGCCGGCTCGTCACGCTGGCCGGCAATACGCGCCCCGAAGCCAGAAACCTGCAAAACGATCGGGGCGCCGTGCCGGACGACTTTCCCATGGAGCACATGTTCCTCCAGTTGAAGCGGTCGCCCGAGTCGGAGCAGGCGCTCAAACAGTTTATGGACGAGCAGCAGGACAAGAGGTCGCCTAACTTCCGCCATTGGCTGATGCCGGCCGAACTCGGTCAAAAATATGGTCTGGTCGATTCGGATATCGAGGCGATCAAGGCTTGGCTCCTGTCGCATGGCTTCAGCGTCGGTTATGTCTACCCAACCCACATGGTCATGGACATCTCAGGCACTGCCGGGAAGATCCGCGAAGCCTTCCACACCGAGATTCACTACCTGGACGTCAACGGCGAGCTGCACTTCGCCAACATGAGCGATCCGCAAATTCCGAAAGCGCTCACCTCCGCCGTCGCCGGCATCGTCCAAATGCACAACTTCAAGCCCCACCATTTTGCCAGGCCCCGCGTCCAACCCGCCTACAACCTCGGGGCCGGCAACAACGAGCTGGTGCCCGCCGACTGGCAAACCATTTACAACATCAGCCCTCTCTACCGCGCGGGCATCTACGGGCAAGGCCAAACCATCGTGGTCGTGGAAGACACCAACTCATACGGTACGGATTTCACTACGTACCAGACTACGTTCGGTCTGAATAAGTACGGCGGGAGTCTGGTCACTGTTCATCCCAACTCTGCGAGCAACTGCACTAACCCAGGCACCAATTCGGCCGATAGCGAAGCCGATCTCGACGTCGAAATGGTCGCGGCCATCGCGCCCGGCGCTACCGTGGAGTTAGCCTCCTGTAGCGACGGTAGCGGCAACAGCAATTTCGGCGGCCTCATCGCCGTCGAGAATCTGGTCAGCGCGGGCACGCCGCCCGCGGTCATCAGCATGAGCTATGGGGAGTGCGAGGCGACCAATGGCGCAACCGCCAACGCGGCCTTCAGTAACGCATTTCAATCCGCCGCTGCAGCGGGTGTATCGGTGTTCGTTTCCTCCGGCGACGACGGCACCGCCGCTTGCTCCGGCAATGGGTCCGCCTCGTCCACCGACGGCATTGGCATCACCGGCTGGGGCGACAGCGTCTATAACGTATCGGTCGGCGGCACGGACTTCGAGGACAACTACAACGCCGTGAAGGGGGTGCCGGCCACTCCCGCCAGCAACTATTGGAGGTCCATCAACGGCCTGTCTTATGGCTCCGCCCTGTCTTATGTTCCGGAGATTCCCTGGAACAATTCCTGCGCCGGTTACCTGCTGTACAACTACAACGGCAAGACCACGAACACCGGATCGACCGGCTTCTGCAATTCCGGGGGCACCGCCGACCGCACCACTGGCGCCGGTAGCGGCGGCCCCAGCGGCTGCTTCGCCGGTACTGCAAGCACGGCTAACATTGTGACCGGAACCTGCACCGGAGTCCCCAAGCCCTCCTGGCAGTCGGTCGTCGGAAATCCGGCGGACGGCGTGCGCGACATTCCGGACGTCGCGATGTTTGCAGCGAACGGCATTTGGGGGCACTACACGGTGGTCTGTTGGTCCGACCCTGCTTACACCGCCGACGGCTCAACTCCGTGCACCGGTTCGCCCAGCAGTTGGAGCGGTTTTGGCGGTACCTCGATTGCGTCGCCGGTGATGGCTTCCATTCAGGCGCTGGTGAATCAGAAATGGGGCATCCGCGCGGGCCTGCCCACGCCAACCTACTATGCGATTGCCCGGGCCGAATTCGGTAGCAGTTCCACCGCAAACCCCGCCTGTTATGCCATCAACCTACCGCCGCGGCGCGGCCAAGCTACCTCGTGCGTCTTTAATGACATAACTCAGGGCGACATCGTCGTCAATACCACCGGCACGCACGTGAATAGTTACTTGCCATCCAGTACCGACGGCGCCGTCAGCACTCAGCCGCTCACCGGCGTTACGGTGCTTACTGCCGGGTCCGGGTATACCAGCGCGCCCACTTGCACCCTCGGGGCGCCCAGCAACCTGTACAGTTATGTAAGCCCGACCAACACAACGCTCTGGGCCGGTGGCACGCAAGCTACTTGTACGGCGGTTCTATCGGGCAGCACGGTCGGCAGCATCACCCTCAACAACGCCGGCCAAGGGTACAATGCCGGCGGGGGATGCACCTTGTCGGGAGGCGGCGGCTCGGGCGCAACGTGCGTCCCAGCGATCACCGCTACCACCAAAGCGGCGGCGTATCAGCCGGCTTACGGCACTACGCCGGGTTGGGATTTCGCCACTGGCCTCGGCAGCGTCAATGCTTATAACCTGGTTTTTAACAGCGCATGGTAGGAGTTAGGAAGCAGGAGGAATCATGAAAAGCACAAACAGGTCGATTTCGCGGCTGGCGGGTATGCTCGTCATTCTGGCTATCATTCTGGCCTCGACGGTTCTGATGAGCGGCCAGGAATCACAGCGCACCAAGGGTGTGCCCTGGGACTGGACCCACCATCATGTGGTTTTCTCCCGTCCCGGCAGCGTGATCGGCGCTAGCGACGCCGCGCGGCTCAAGATCGCCAGCGATCCCCGGTACATCATGCAGCAGCAGGAGCGCGGCGCTAAGGGTGCGGGCGCCACAGTCGATGACGCAACGAGGGCCGTATCCGCGGCTGAACCGGCAGGGCGGGCTGGCGAGCAGTCCGACACGAGCGCTCACGACGCCGGCGGCAAGATGAGCATCGAGGACCGAAACGCTCAGGCTGCTCTCCGCGGGGTACCCTCCGGCCTCATGAGGGCTATCATACCTCCTCCTGGCGGACCAGTTCTTCCCGAACAGGAGGCTGCGGACTCTCCCCTCACGAAGCACCGCATGCACAAGGACTGGAGCGAGACCCTCGGCCCGAGCGGAACTGCCGGCGCAGCCGGCGGCACCACCGGACTCGGTGAATTCCCCGCCACCTTCACCACCGGCACGAGCTGCACCGATTTCGCCATCTACAACAACGGCTTGGCGGGCTCCACGTCGCAGGCGAACATCATCGCGTATGACAATCTCTATTCGACCTGCGACAGCGGCGTCCCCACAGCATACTGGGCCTACAACACTGGCACGCTGGGTGTCCAAAGTGCGACCATCTCCAACTCGGTCGTACTTTCTATGGACGGCACGCAGGTGGCCTTCGTTCAATTCGTCCCATACGCCACCCTGGCCTCTGGCACGTTGACGGCCAACGCCGGCTTTATCCCGACCGCCGGCTATACCATCACGGTTGGAACAACCACCTACACGTGGGAAACCACGACGAGCATTACCACGGTCAACCAAATGTCGACCTTTGGGATTGGAACCGAAGGTGAGATAGCGCAGACCATATACGCAGCGCTTACCGGCAGCCGTGCCAACTGCCCCTCGACAAACACGACGTGCATCTCGGCCTCGCAAACAGCGAACAGTAGCGTGACAGCAACGGTCTCGGGTGAAATTGTTACCGTCTTCGCTAGTTGCGGCTATGGTACTTGCGGGAACACCGTGGTTTTCACCCAAGAGGGTGGTGGTAATACTGATTCAGCTGACACCGGAGTGAGCATATCGCCGACCAGCGGCGATCTGAGCGGCGGCTCCGGAACGGTCGGCGTTGGCGGCGCCCAGTTGGTCGTCCTGAAATGGGCACCGGGCGGGACGCTCACCAGCCCCACAAACCTGGTCAGCAACTCCAGTTATCCGAACTGTACGGCGCCCTGCATGATCGCTGTGCCTTTCAGGTTTTCACAAACTGACACCTACTCCTCGCCCTTCGTCGCTTACGGCGCGAACGGAGGACCCAGCACGATTTATGTGGGCGACGATGTTGGAATTCTCCACCAGTTCGCGAATATCTTCTCGACCGGCACCCCCTCGGAGGTGACCACCGGCGGCTGGCCGGTAACGCTAAACGCCAACGCGTCGCTCGGCAGCCCCGTCTACGATACGGTGAGCGGGCTCGTTTTTGTGGGCGACTACATTCCATACTCATCGTCGGAGAACTGCCAACTTTTTGCCGAAACCGACCCCTGTGGCTACCTCTACTCCGTTAATTCCTCGGGGACAGTGGTCAAGTCGGCGCAATTGGACTACAACATCGGTATTCTGGACAGCCCCATCGTGGACCCGATCACCGAAAAGGTCTACGTCTTTGTGGGGGACGACGGTACCACGAACTGCACAGCGAACGGGCTCGCCGGGCCTTGCGCGGGTGTCTACCAGTTCTCCACTGGTTTCACCGGCGGCACTTCCGGCACTGAAGCCGCGGTAGGCACGGGCTACGAATTCATGATGTCCGGGGCCTTTGATAACGCTTACTTCACCTCGGGCAGCCCCCCCACCGGGAACCTCTACGTGGTCGGCAACACCGGACCCGCGAACAACACGTTGTATCAGATACCCATAACCAGCGGTGTCATGGCAACCGCCAACGCGGGCCCCGTGGTGGCCACTAATTACACCAGCGGATACTATGGCGCCGGTCTTCAAGTATCCGAGTTTTACAACACCAGCGTCGGCAATCACGATTACATTTTCCTGAGCGTGCTCGGCTTCGGCCAGAACAATGCCAACATAGCGTGCCCGAGTCAAAGCGTGACCGTTGGCTGCATCATGGGCTTTGATGTCACGAGCGGCACCATCAGCAGCGGCACGGTGTCCACCGGGGTGCTGCCGGAGCAAGGCGGCACGAGCGGAATCGTGGTAGACAACGGCGCAGCAGGGGCGTCAAACATCTATTTCTCGACGCTTCTCAACCAAAGCTGTACGACCTCCGGCGGCACGAACGGCTGCGCCGTCCAGACCATACAATCCGCGCCTTAACTAATCGGGTTGGCCTCTGCAGGCCTGCCCACGCACTTTGCTACAAGAGACCGCCCGCCCGCTATAATTTCGCAGCGAGTATTGGCGTTAACGCCTATAACCTGGTCTGCATGGTAGAAACGCTCAAACTCGAACTGGCTGCCGAAGTCTTGGCTTCGTTCGGCCAAGCCCGTCTGCCAGTCACCGGCAGCAGCATGTTCCCCTCGATGCAGCCCGGCGACCTGCTTGAAGTCCACCGCCCCGCTGGCTCGATCCAAACCGGTGACGTGGTGGTGTTCGAACGTTATGGGAAGCTCGTCGTCCATAGGGTCGTGGACCGCACCGGCGATCTGCTCGTCACGCGCGGCGACCGCGTACGCTATCCCGATGCACCCGTGCCTGCCGCCGCGATCCTGGGGTGCGTCATCGCCATCGAGCGCCGCGGCCGCCGCATCGCCCCGCGCCTGACCCCTTTGAACCGTATAGCCTCCTCGGTACTCCGCTATACCGAATTCGGCACGCGCGTGGCACTCTACTTTGCTAGGATGGTACGAATTTGACCCTCACCGCGACCCACGAGCTGGCGATCGTCATCGGTGGCATGCCCATAGTTGTGCGTACCGACAGCGACGAGTTCGCTGCTATGCTGGAAGACCGCTACGGCAGCTTCATCAAACCCCTAGCCCCCAGCCCCCAGCCTCCAGCCCCCGCGAGCCAAGCGTGCCTCGACATCGATCTCATCCCGCCGCGCACCATCGTGGAAGACGAAGACATCAGTGTGCGTCTGGAATCCGGCCGCTGGATCATCACCCGCGGGGACTTTCGCGCGGAATGGGACCCGCGGACCAGCCACGGTTGGGTCCGCCAAAGCGCCAATCCCTATTCGATCGACGGCGTGCTGCGCATCTTGCATTCGTTGTTTCTGGCGCGCGAAGGCGGCTTTCTGGTGCATGCGGCGAGTGCCGTCCGCAACGGCCGTGCGTTCCTGTTCGCCGGGGTCTCCGGGGCAGGGAAGACCACCCTTTCACGCCTGGCGCCACCGGATGCTGAGGTGCTCACCGACGAGATCTCCTATGTGCGCCCCTGCCTGTCCGGCTACGAAGCTTTCGGCACGCCGTTCGCCGGCGAACTGGCCCGCATCGGCGCCAACCTGCGTGCGCCCCTGGCCGCGCTCTATCTGCTCGTGCAAGGCCCCGAGAACCGTATCGAGCCTGTCGAGCCCACTGAAGCTGCACGCGCAGTGCTTCGCAACATACTGTTCTTCGCGCACGACGAAGAGCTGGTCGGCCTGGTGTTCCAATCCGTTTTCGATTTCGTTGCCCGCGTGCCGATTAACCGGCTCGTCTTCACGCCCGACGCACGCGTGTGGGAGTTGATTGTCTGAAGGGTTGTCTTATGACCACTTATGTAGCCCGCAGCAAGCAAGTCGCGGCCCGCATGTTGGGCGGCGAAATGATGATCATGTCGCCCCGGGACACCACGTTGTTCAATCTTAACGACGTGGGCTCGGTCATCTGGCAATCCGCCGACGGCCAAACGCCGCTCGATGAAATCGTCGTGCGCCTCTGCGCCGAATTCGATGTCGCGCCGGAGGTCGCCCGGCAGGATGCCGAAGCCTTCGTCCAAGAGCTGGCCGGGCACGGAATCATGCACGTCTCCGATCAACCCATCACTGCCGAACCACCCCGCCAGGAGCCCACATGAACGTTCTAATGGAAGAGATGAATCGCCGGGCGCTGGCGCTGGGCATCCCTTTGGGTGCCCATTTGGACGTCACGTATCGCTGCAACGAGCGTTGCGTGCACTGCTACCTCGACCATGACGATCATGGCGAGATGACCACTGCCGAGATCATGGACGTACTCGACCAGTTAGCCGACGCGGGTACGCTGTTTCTCACCTTGAGCGGTGGCGAAGTCTTTATGCGCATGGACTTCTTCAAGATTCTGGAATACGCGCGCGAGCTTTCGTTCTGCATCAAGATCAAGACCAACGCCTTCATGATCCGCGAAAAGGAGGCCGACCTCATCCGCGATATGGATGTCAATTCTGTGCAGGTCAGCATCTATTCTCACCGGCCGGAAGTCCACGACGCCATTACTCTGCTTCCGCGGTCGCTCGAACGCTCCATCAAAGGTATCCGCCTGATGCAGCAGCGCGGCGTGAAAGTGATCATCGCCAACGTGCTCATGCGCCAGAATCTGGCTGATTATGAAGGCGTCCGTCAGCTGGCCCGCTCGCTCGGCGTCGAGGCCACCATCGATCCCACCATCACTCCCAAAATGGATGGCAACCGCGAAATCCTGGGCCTAGGCATCGGAGGCAAAGAACTGCGCGACGTGATGCATAACGCCGATCTGGTCGGCAACGTGGACGACTTTTGCGCCACTCCGCCGCCGGTCGGAGACGAGGATCTCGACACGGTCCCCTGCAGCGCCAGCCATACCTATTGCTACATCTCGCCGTACGGCGACGTCTTCCCGTGTGTGCAGTTCCCGCTGCCCACCGGTAACGTGCGTAAGCAAAGGTTCCTGGATATCTGGCGTTACTCGCCGCAGATGAACGACGTGCGCTCCATCCGCCCGCGCGAACTGCCGGTATGTTCCACCTGCTCGCACATCGGGACCTGCACACGCTGCCCCGGTCTCGCGTACATGCAAGGCGACATGCGCGGCCCCTCCGTCCAGGACTGCGAGAAATCCTACGCGCGCACCGGGATCCCTTCCGCCAACATGAAGCTGCGCTTCACAGCAACGAATGGGCACCCAGTAGCCGTCGCGCAGCCCGCGAACTTGGTGCAGATTCAGCTAGCGCAGGCATGCTAACCGCAAGCCCACAAGTACGCAGCTCGCTGCTATTCACAGGCGAACTCCTGCGCCTGCTCGATCTCTTCGACCGTCACTCTATCCGCGCTCTGCCGTTCAAAGGCCCGGTGCTGGCCGACATGCTGTACGGCGACATCACCGCGCGGGATTACTGCGATCTAGACATCCTTGTGTCGAAGCAAGACATCAGCAAGGCCATTGCCGCGCTGCTCGAGGCAGGCTACACGACTGATCTTCCTTCGGACCCGGGACAGCGCAAGGCCTATCTGCGCGCGCGCTACGAAATTCATTTCACATCGCCAGGCGGCGCCATTCCGATCGAGATCCACCAGTCGTTTTTGCCGCCCGCGTATGGCTTCCCGCTCGATCCGCGCTTCGAGCGCCGGCCTTTCTTCGGCCGCGAGATTTCCGCCCTGGCGCCTGCAGACCTGCTCCTGGTGCTATGCGCGCATGGCGCCAAACACGCCTGGTCGGAGCCGAGGCTCGCCGGCGACGTTGCCCGGCTCCTGGAGATCTCGGCGGACGAGTTTTGCTGGCCCGATCTGCTGCGCGACGCCGCGGCCATTGGCGCATATCGCATCCTTCTGCTGGGCCTCTACCTGGCTGCTCAACAGGACGCGCCGGTTCCCGCCGGAATCCTGAGCCAGGCACAAAGAGACAAGGCTGTCGTTCGCCTCGCCCGCCGCATCCGCATCGGCGGTCCCGAGAGCCACCGCTTCTTTCTAATGACTCGCGAACGCCTCCACGACAAGTTAGCCTGTTGCGCCCGCCTGGCTTTGACGCCGAACGAAGAGGACTATTCGTTTCTACCCTTGCCTGCCTTCCTTTCGCCGCTCTATTACCCGCTGCATGCCGTTCGTGTTGCGGGAAAGTACGGCCTGGTATCGTTGCGGAGCTGCTTATAATATGGATGCCAACGGCACCGGGAAAGGCTCAGCGCGCCTGCAGCAGTGAGTCCAGCAAGTGACGCCCTGACCTGTCAACAGCAGCAAACCACACATCCCAGCCGGTACGTACCCTGTTAGTACTCGCATGACTACGTGTAATGTACACTCCTGCCGGATAATGAGGCTTTCCAGGGGACCCAGTTGACGAGCGACACAATCCGCGCTGAATTCCCGTACCCTCTCACTGCAGAAAACAGCATCGGGACTACTTCTCTGATGCAGCAGCAACAATCATGTACTATTCTCTGGCTCTAGTTTTCCTTGCCGCCCTGGTACTGTCGGCCGTTTTGACTCCGATCTGCCGCAACTTCGCCTTGCGATTGAATCTTGTCGACCATCCGGATGGCGCCCGCAAGCTTCACCGCCGGCCCATTCCGCGCGTCGGAGGGATCCCGATCTTCTTATCGATCGCTGTTGCATGCGCATGTCTCCCGTTTCTCCCGTGGGCTGGCACCAAGATTGTTTCCGCGGCCCTATCGTTGCACTGGCCCTTTCTTGCCGTACTGGCGGTGGTCTTCGCGACCGGATTTGCCGATGACATCGTGGACCTTGGACCTCGGCAGAAGCTGGTGGGTCTGGTCATAGCCGCAGGCCTGGCGTACTCCTTCGGAATACGGATCCACTCCTTCGGGGCCTTGCAGTTGCCTGTCTGGCTGTCAGCGGCGATTACTGTTTTCTGGCTGGTCGGCTGTGCTACGGCTTTCAACCTCATCGACGGCCTGGATGGGTTGGCGACCGGTGTGGCACTGCTGGCCACGCTGGGCATGCTGGTCTCCGCTAGCCTGGTGGGGCTCGATAGCAACTATCTGCTCGCCTTGGCGCTGGTTCCACTGGCGGGCGCGCTCCTGGGATTTCTGCCCTACAACTTCAGCCCCGCTTCCATCTTTCTGGGTGACTCCGGGAGCCTCATGATCGGTTTCCTGCTAGGCTCCTCCAGTATTCTGTTGAGCCAGAAGTCCAACACTTTAGTGGGTATGACGGCGCCCGTAATGGTGCTAGCCATCCCGCTGCTCGATGTGATCCTTTCCATCACCCGGCGGTTCCTGCGCGGCAAACCGATTTTCTCTGCGGATCGTGGTCATATTCATCATCGTCTGCTGGATCTCGGCTTCCGACCTGGCCACGCGGCGCTGGTACTTTATGGCGCCTGCTTGGTGGCCGCGGCCTTTTCCTTAGCACTGACCATGGCACCAGATCGGATGGGAGCCTCGGTGATCCTTCTGTTTTGCATCGCCGTCTGGCTGGGGATTCGAAGGCTGGGATATGCGGAGTTTGCTCTGGCAGGGCGGCTGATGCTTGCTGGTACATTCCAGCACTCTCTCAACGCGCACCTCAATCTGCGCACGGTTGAGAACTCGCTGCGTGCAGCGGAATCGGCAGATGAATGCTGGACGGCTCTCTGCGAAGTCTCCCGGCTTTTCGGCTTTACAGAAACCCGGTTCCGGGTCGCGGATCTGGTTCTTCACAAGCAGTTCGGAAGTCAGGGCGCTGATGACGGCTGGAATATTCGGATACCGCTTCCCGGTGGAGACTACATCAACTTCACCCGGCCCCAAGATTCGACGGTGCTTCCGATTGGAGTGGCAGCATTGTTAGACATGGTAAGCAAGGTCATGGCTGAGAAGTATGTCACCTCTTCCGAGTTCGTTCCAACTCTGTCCATGCTTGCTCCGGTATACCAAATTGAAAACCATCGGCCTTCACGGGCGCTCCAAGATTGAATAATGAGACGGCAGTTAACAGCGCGCTGGCTACTTGGTGCCTTTGAATCCCTAGTCCATGGTGGTTCCGGTCGAGTGATTAGGGCTTTCGGAGCGTAGGAACCCGCTGCGTCGCAGAGGGCTTGACAAATCATGATTTGTCATGACACTCTGGAGGCAACAGGAGAAATGTCATGTCCCAGAGTCGCGAGAAATTCGCCACCCAGGTCAATCCGGAAATCTTGAAGACCGTGCGCACTCTCGCCGAGAGCGAAGGCCGCCAACTCCAGGCGCTCGTGGAAGAAGCCCTCGCCGACCTGATCGAGAA
>Ga0181518_10000171_pt1 | contig 74194 bp, 61 predicted proteins | sample PEATcosm2014_Bin_28_FD_119751 | JGI IMG/M metagenome (GOLD analysis project Ga0181518, IMG submission 119751) | Peatland microbial communities from MTU Mesocosm Facility, Houghton, MI, USA - PEATcosm2014_Bin01_60_metaG | ecosystem: Environmental > Terrestrial > Soil > Wetlands > Peat | place...
AATGCCAAGTGGGGGCCGATCATCCGAGACGCCAATATCGTCCTGCAATAGCCAGTTCTTCAAGAGCCATGACCGAACGACTGCCGAGAAATAGCTGCGACACCCATTTGCACATCTTTGGCGCCGCCGCCGCTTATCCGGCCGCCAATCGCAACGCGCTCTATGCGCCGCCGCAAGATTGCACCTTTGCGGCGGTGAAGGTTTTGCACGACGCCATGGGCGTCGAGCGCGCGGTCTTCGTGCAGCCGACGATTTACGGCACCGATCACCGGCTGATGTACGATGTTCTTAAAAGTGGCTCGCAGCGGAATTATCGCGGCGTCGCCATCGTCGACGACAGCGTCAGCAACGCGGAGCTGGACAGACTGAACGGCGTCGGCGTGCGCGGCGCGCGGTTCAATTTCGGCGGCCGGTTCAAGTTGGCGCCAAGCCTCGCCGAATTCCGCCGCGGACTCGACCGCGTCCGCGAGCTCGGCTGGTTCGTCAAGGTGTTCGGCTTCGAGGACGACTTTCTGGTCGTCGCCGACGAACTGCGCAAGATCGACTTTCCCGCCATCATCGACCACATGGGCGGCCCCGATTATCGGCGCGGCACCGGCCAACCGGCGGTCCGCCTCATTCTCGATCTCCTCAACAACGGCAATTGGTGGATCGGCCTGTCGAATGGCGACCTGCGATCGCACACCGGCTATCCGTGGGACGACGCGGTCGAATTCGGGCGGCTGTTCTATGAGGCCGCGCCAGACCGCTGCCTTTGGGGCACCGACTGGCCGCACGTCCATCGCTTCATGCGGCCCGACAAGGACGGACATTCGGACTACGGTCTCGACCACGAGATGCAGCGCGTCGCGTTGCTGGAGCGTTATCTGCCCGATCGCACGGCGCGCGACCGCGTCCTGGTCGACAACCCGGCGCGCTTCTTCAGTTTCGTGTAGAGCGCGCCTTAGCGCAGTTCGTTGAGCTCCGACAGCATTGCCACCGCCTCTTCCGGGCCTTTGACGATGCGGCAGCCGGCGGCGGCCAGCGCCTTAAGCTTTGCGTCGGCGCCTTCGCGGGCGTTGCCGATCAGCGCGCCGGCGTGGCCCATTTGCTTCTCCGCCGGCGCGTGGCGGCCGACCACCATGGCGTAGACCGGTTTGGGGAAGCCGCGCGCGGCTTCGGCAAACGCATATTCCTTGTCACCGCCGATCTCGCCGCAGAACAGCACCGCCGACGTAGCCTCGTCGCCAGCAAGCGCCAGCAAATATTCGTGCGGATTGCGCCCGATCACGGCGTCGCCGCCGACATGGGCGACGATGCGCTGGCCGATGCCCGCGAGCGTGAGCTGCCGCGCCATCGCCAATGCCAATGTGCCGCTGCGGATGATCAGTGCCAGCCGTCCCGGCTTGCAAAAGCTCGGAGCGATGGAGCCGAGCAGCCCACGGCCCGGCACATAGATGCCGAGCGTGTTCGGCCCGATCAGCCAGCTTCCCGCCGCGCGGGCAACATTCGCCGCCGCGAGTGCGTCGTGCACCGGCACATATTCGGCCACCGCCATGATGGTTTCGATGCGCGCCTGCGCGCATTCGGCGACAGCATCGCGCACGCCTTCGGCCGGCGTGTAGATCAAGGCGATGTTCGGCTTTTCCGGGAGTTCGGCAATGCGATCGTAGAGCGGCATGCCGTCCATGGCGGTGCCGCCGCGGCCAAGCGCTATGCCGCCGACCAGCGGCGTACCGGCCTCGATCATACCGGAAACTTGGTTTCGCGCATATCGTCCGGTGGGACTGACCACTGCGACGCGCCATGGTTTGTTGGCGAGGAACGGCAGGCGCAATTGGTCAGACGGCAATTGGCCCGACATAGGCTAAGCTCCGGGAGACAATGCGCCGGACGGCGCCAAGAGACGAACAAGAACCGCCATTATGCGACTAGCCGAGTACGACGGGAAAGTCTTGCTGCGCCGCCACGGCGTCGCCGTGCCGCGCGGCATGCTGGTTCATGCCGGCGAAAGCCCGCCCGATGCGGTCGCCGATTGGCCAGGTTTTGTGCTCAAGGCGCAGCTCCTCGAAGGCGGCCGCGGCAAGCGTGGCCTGGTGCGAGCGTTCGGCAAGCTCGCCGATTTTCGCGACGCCCGCCGGTTAATCCTGCCGGCGCTCGAAGACGCCAATATTCCGCTGCTGCTCGAGGAAGCGGTGCCGATCGCCCGCGAAATTTTTATCGCGGTGCGCATCGACGGCAGCGCCCAGCGGCTTGAACTGCTGATAGCCCCCGAAGGCGGCGAGAACGTCGAGTCGACGGCCAAGCTCATGCGCATCCCGATCGAGCCTGGCATCCTGACGACACCAGAAAAAATCTTCGCCGCGCTGGGGGAAAAACTGTTTCCGGCCGATCTTGCCGCGCGCCTGGCGCGCTATGCCGCGCGATTGCCGGAAATCGCGCACCAAGAAGACCTGGAATTGCTGGAGATCAATCCGCTGGCGCTGACCGAGGACGGCAAGCTGATCGCCTGCGACGCCAAGATCGTCCGTGACGAGGCCGCTGATTTCCGCCACGACCCGGAAGAGTTCGCCATCAGCCGGACGCTGGCCGAGCGCGCCATGACCAAACTCGAGCGCGAAGCGCAAGCGCTGGGTTTTCAGCTGGTCGAGACCGACGGCGACGTGGTGCTCGTCACCTCCGGCGCAGGGCTTGGCATGATGATGATGGATTTGATCGGCGACCACGGCATGCGCGCCGCGAGCTTCATGGACAATCTGCGCGGGGCGCCCGACGAGACCATGACGGAGCGGCTCAAGATCGCCCGCGCGCTCGCCGCCAGGCCGAACATCAAGGCGATCATCTTCCAGACCACGCTGGCCTCGCGCTCGCTCGCCGAGCGCATCGAGGCGCTGACCGCATGGCTCGCCGCCGAGCCGCTGCCAAAACCGCTGTTCGTCGGCATCGCCGCCGGCCACGCCGCCGCGCGCAAAATGAGCGCGGAGCAGGCGGTCGAGCGGCTGCGGGCGGTGGGTGTTTCGGCCTTTACCGATCCGGTCGCGCTAGTGAAGGCGGCGGCAGAAGCGGTGGGCTGACGTCTACGAAGGCTCAACCTGCCGGGATCAGGGCCGTATAGAACCGGCGTAAGGCAGCAGCAAATTCTTGAAAGGCAGTCGGCCGCGGGCCGGCGACCAGGTCGAAGCGATAATCGCAGCCCTCGCCGGTACAGGCATAAAACCGCGCGCCGCGCAGCCTATCGGCGTATTCCAGGTGCTCCTGGCCGCATTCGGGGCAGATCAAGAGGATGCGGCTGCGCGCCGCCGACATCAATTGCCGAATGTTGGAAATATCCCCCATGACGATCGCCTCGGCGCGCAATTATTTTTGACGCGAATCACAGGGATTTTAGCAGAGAGCCGCCGGCCAACCCGCGGACGGCGCGGCACATCAGGGTAATTATCCTCACTATTATTGCAGTGGTATTACGATCAGCGCCAAAATGGCGCCGCAGTCAGCGCTTGTCACCGCCAAAGCGCGACATGCCGGCGCGCCAGGTGTCGCGGGCGATGTTCTCTTCCATGGCCTGGAGTTCGAGCGCCAGCGCGCCGCGCGAATCGAGCTCAATGCCCTGATCGATGCAGCTTTTGGCCTGGCGCAGCGCCGCCTGCGGCGAGGCGACGATCGTTTTGGCGATCTCGGCGATGATGCCGTCGAGCGCAACGGCATCAACGATGCGCGTTACCAGGCCAGCTATGCGGGCCTCCTCGGCGGTAACCTTGCGGCCGGTGAACATCATGTCCTTGGCAAGCGGCTTGCCGAGGATACGCGGCAGCCGCTGGGTGGCGCCGACCGTCCCCCATAGCGCCTCGGGCGTGGCGAAGGTTGCCTGCGGGGTTGCGATGACGAAATCGCAAGCTGCGGCGATGTCGCAGCCCGAGCCGACTGCCGCGCCGTGCACGATGGCGATTGCCGGCATCGGCAGGTTCTCGATCGCGCCATAGGTGGCGTAAGCGGCAAGCCGCCGGGCGCGAACTTCGTCCGGCGCCATGCCCTTGCGCTCCTTGAGGTCGGCGCCGGCGCAAAACACCGGGCCGTTGCCGCGGATCAACACCAGCCGCACCTCGGCGTCGTCACGCGCCGCCGCCGTCGCCGCGACAATGTCGTCGCACATGGCGCGGTTCAGGGCGTTACGCGCCTCGGGCCGATCGAGCGTCATTGTGGCGACGCCGCCATCGACAGCGTAGCGCACCGTGGTGAGATTCATGGCTTGTCCTTGCGAAAGCCGCGCATGCGTTGGTTCATCTCGCGGCCGGCTTCAAGCGCCTGGTCGAACGGCAGCTCGGCAACGCGGTAGAACAGCGATTTGGTCGCCGCCATGGCCTGCGGCGCCACGGCCGCCATGGCGCGGGCGGACAGCAAGGCCTCGTGCATCAGCATCTGCGGCGCAACGACGCGATTGACGAGGCCAAGCTCAAGTGCACGCGAGGCGTCGATCGGCTCGCCGGTGGCGACGAGCTCGAAGGTTGCCTTGCGGCCGGCCTGACGCACCAAATTCGCCATCACCACAGAAGCGACGATGCCGTGTTTGACTTCGGGATAGCCGAGCTTGGCGTTCGCCGACATGATCGCGATATCGCCGGCGAGCGCCAAGCCGGCGCCGCCGCCCATCGCCGCGCCGTTGATTGCCGTGACCACCGGCTTGGTCAGCTGCGAAAAGACGCCGTGCAATTTCGCCGTAATATCGGCGCGGCGCTCGACCAGGGCCGTATTGGCCGATGACAGCGCGGCGAACTCGGACAAGTCCGCCCCGGCGCAGAAGGCAGGCCCGGCGCCGGTCAACACGATCGCCCTTACGTCCGCAGCGACGTCGGCTTCTCGCAACGCGTCGAACAACGCTTCGCTCAGCGCGAGATTCAGCGCATTGCGCTTCTCCGGCCGGTTCATGGTGAGGGTGCGCACCGCGCCGTCGTTCTGGATCAAAAGCTCGGCCATCGCATTCACCGCCGCGATCAATCGAGCTTCACGCCGGTCTTGAGCACCACCGGGCCCCACTTGGCCTGCTCGGCCAGCACGAAGGCGGCGTATTGCTGCGGCGTCGCCGGCGCCGGCGTGGCGTTGAAGGTCGCATATTGTTTTTTCAGGTCGTCGCTGTTGAGCGCGGCGATGGCGGCGCGGTGCAGGCGCGCGAGCACGTCGACCGGAATGCCGGCCGGCGCGACCAGGCCGTACCAATTGTCGGAATTGACCCGCGGATAGCCCATTTCCGCTGTGGTCGGCACGTCGGGCAGCACCGACGTGCGCGTCGCAGACGTGATGGCGAGCGCTTTGAGCGCGCCGGATTTGATTTGCGGCAACAGAAACGGCACATCGGCCACCAGCATCTGCACCTGGCCGCCGAGGAGATCAGTGACCGCCGGCGCGACGCCCCTATAGGGAACATGCACAAGGTCGATCTTGGCCTCTTCCTTGAGCAGTTCCGCGCCGAGATGCGTGATGGTGCCGGCGCCGGCCGAGCCGAAATTGACCTTGCCCGGACGCTCGCGCGCATACGCGATGAAGGCCGGCAGCGTGTCGATGCCGAGCGACGACGGCACGACGATGGCCTCCGGCACGCGCAGCACGGTGGTGATCAGCGACAAATCCTTCTGCCAGTCATACGGCATGTTGGCGACCATGAAGGGAATGGTGGACAGCGAGGCGGCGCCGTTGAAGCACAGCGTATAGCCGTCGGGCGGGCTCTTGGCGGTGAAGTCGACCCCGGTCATGCCGCCGGCGCCGGCATGGACCTCGATGAAAACCTGCTGGCCGAGGTCGGCGCCCATGTCGTTGGCAAACACCCGGGCGAACAGGTCGGCGGCGCCGCCGGCGGCAAAAGTCACCACGAGCTTCACCGATCGGGCCGGGAACGTTTCCGCGGCCGCCGCCGCTGCCCACAACAGCGCGAGACCGAATGCCGCAATAAGCCCGCGCCTCATGGTCCGTCTCCCAGGCGTTTCTTGGCCTGTTCCGCCCCGTCGACGGAACAATTGGCGGCGGCGCCGGGCAGCAAGAGCTTGTCCGGCATCCCGCCACGCGGCAGTATGATTGCTCGGCTGAGGTAGCAGCAAGGGGCAAACGACCCCCGGCCTTTGCCGGGGGCATGTGGGGCGTGTGCATGAAGACCATTCTCGTACCCACCGAACACAATGCGGCGATGGCGTCCGCGCTTGATACGGCGCTATTGCTGGCGCAAAAATTCGGCTCCTGCATCGAAGGGTTTCCGTTGCGCCCGGCGGTCGCCGATCTCGTCGCCATGGATCCCGACAGCGGGCTCACCATGGTGGCGGTGAAGGAGAACGATGCCGAGATGGTGCGCCAGGCGGAAGATCTGTTCCGCGCTTTCATGACGCAACATCAGGTGCCGCTGAACACCGGCACGGCGCAGCCGACGCCATCGTTTTCATGGCTCGATTCCGCGCCGAGCGGCCACGATTTCGTCGGCAGCTATGGCCGCATCTTCGACGCCATCGTGCTGGCGCGGCCGGGCGACGAGTGGCAGAGCCCGTCCATGGTGACGCTGGAATCCGCTTTGTTCGAAAGCGGCCGGCCGGTGCTGATCGCGCCGCCGACGTCGCCGCGCTCGCTCGCCACCAATGTGTTGATCGCGTGGAATTGCAGCACCGAGCAGGCGCGCACCATGGCCGATGCCATGCCGCTACTGCGCCTCGCCGAGCGCATTACCATCTGCACCGTCGAAGGCGCCACCGTCGCCGGGCCGAGCGGCGAGCAGATGGCGCGCTCGCTGAAGCTCAACGGCATCAATGCCGAGCCGATCACGCTCAAACCGTCCGGCAAGCGCAATGCCGGCGAGACGCTGCTCGCCAAGGCCGGCGAACTCGGCTGCGACCTCATCATCAAGGGCGCCTATACGCAAAGCCGCCTGCGCCAGATGATTTTCGGCGGCACCACGCGGCACATCCTCGCCAATGCCAAGCTGCCCGTGCTGATGGCGCATTGAGCGCGCGCCTTAAGTACCGCCAACCTGCATACCCCCATGAGTGAAACGCTAATCTTTCCGCAATTGGCGTCACTCTATGAGACGCTGGCGCCGATATCCGAGGCACTGCTGCGGGTCGTCGTTGGCTTGTGGATGGTGCCGCACGGCCTGCGCATGAGCTTCGGATTTTTTCCCACAACCGGACTGCCGCAGCGCAGCGTGCACATGCTCGCGGTCGATCTCGACAAATGGGGCTATCGGCCCGGCTGGTTCTGGGCGCCGCTGATCTCGGCGACCGAGCTGATCGCGGGCCCGATGCTCGCGCTCGGCCTGTTCACGCGCTTAGCCTGCGTGCCGCTGGTGCTGTTCCTGATCGTGACCAATTTCGAGCGCTGGCGGGTCGGCCGCTATTTCTGGAACAAGCTCGGCATGGAATATACGCTGATGTGGCTCGTCGCGACGTTCTACTTCCTGATCCACGGCGGCGGCCTTTATTCGCTCGATCATCTGATCGGCTGGGAATTTTGAGGAGAATTACGTGCCCTTCATCGACGCCAATGGCGTAAGCCTGCACTACGCGCTTGCCGGACAGCATGGGCCATCCGTCGTGCTGCTGCACGAGCTCGGCGGCACGATGAATTCGTGGAACAAGGTGGCGACACGGCTGGCGCAACGCTATCGCGTGTTGCGCTATGACCAGCGCGGCTCCGGCCTTTCCGAGAAGGTGCGCCAGGAATTTTCCAACGATGTGCTGGTCGAGGATTTCGAAGCGCTCGCCGGGGGACTTGGGCTCGCGCCGCCTTATCATTTCGTGACTGTCGCCGCGGCCGCGACGCAGGCCTTGCGCTTTCTGGAAAAGCATCCGGACCAGGTCGGATCGCTTACGCTGTGCAACCCGGCGCCGGGCGTCGATCCAAGCCGCGCCGCGGCGCTCGACGAGCGCGCGGCCTTCGCCATGCGCGAGGGCATGCGCGCTTCGCTGCCGACGACGCTCGACATCTCCTATCCGAAAACCCTCGGCGATCCGGCCGAATATGACGCCTATCGCGGCCGCTATCTGGGCAACGATCCGGTGGGATTTGGCTTTGGCTTCCGCGCGCTGGCGCGCACCAACATGCTGCACATGCTGCCACTGGTCCGCTGCCCCACCATGGTGGTCGCCGGCCGCCACGACACCGTGCGCCCGCACGCCGGCAGCGCCGACTTGGCAAAGAAGATACCCGGCGCGCACTTCGAGCTGATCGAGGCCGGCCACTTCATGCCGACCCAGGGGCCGGAGCCGCTGATCGCGCTGCTCGAAGATTTCTTGCCGAAGTAAAACACAATCCGAGTGAGGCCATCCATGAAAGTCAAAGCCAACGGCATCGACATCAATTATCAGATCGACGGCCCCGACGGCGCGCCGTGGATCGTATTCTCCAATTCGCTCGCGACTTCGACCGCGATGTGGGACGAGCAGGCCGCCGGACTAAAAGATTCGTTCCGCGTGCTGCGCTACGACCAGCGCGGCCATGGCGGCACGGAAGTGCCGGGCGGCCGCTATGGGTTCGATACGTTGCTTGCCGACGCGCTCGCCTTGATGGATGCCCTGTCGATCAAGAAGGCGCATTTCGCCGGCCTCTCCATGGGCGGCGCCACCGCGCTCGGCCTCGCCGAGCGCTATCCCGACCGCTTCGATCGCATCATCGTCTGCGACTCGCCGTGCCAATCGACGCCGCAGTCGAGCCAGCAATGGGAAGAGCGCATTGCGGTGGCGCAAAAGCAGGGCATCGAGGCTTTGGTCGAGCCGACGGTGTCGCGCTGGTTCCCGCCCGAGACCGTGGCAAAAAATCCGCCGCACCTCGACAAGGTGCGCGCCATGTTCCGGGCGACGCCGGTCAACGGCTTCATCGGCTGCGCCGCGGCGCTGGCCGACCACGACTATGCCTCCGCCATCGCTACGGTGAGCCGGCCGGTGCTGTTTCTCTGCGGCGAGAAGGACGCGCCCGCGCCGGCCATGCGCAAGTTGCACGAAAAGCTCGGCGGTTCGCGCTATGTCGAGCTTCCCGGCGCCGGCCACATCTCCAACATGGACCGCCCGGCGGAGTTCACCAAGGCGATCCGCGATTTCGTCGCCGCCGGCTGATCGCCCGTTATGCCTTTTTGGTGGGGTACGCCTCGCACCGCGCGGTTCTCTTGCCTTTGCAAACCCTTGGCCAAGCCACTATACCTCCCACAAAGGCTTGGCCCTTCGTCGTACGGCTAGGCCGCATTGCCATAGGGACGCGAGCGCCCCGCTATTTGAGGAGAAAACGTCATGGCCACGGTGACTATGAAGGCCCCTGTCCCGGGCGGGCTTTCCAACAAAGCGCGCGAATTGATGGAGGCCATCAACACCGAGGCCGGTAAGCATAACGTCTGGGTCCGCACTCAGGCCAACGCGCCGGCGCAAAAGCCGTGGTTCAGCGAGACCTCAGGCGAAGGCTCGGGCCAGCTCGCCACCGGCCGCGTCGCCGTCAATCAGATGAAGACCGCGCCCTATATGTGGAAGTGGAACGAATATTCGGGCTACCTCAAGCAGATTTCCGAAATCGCCAGCAAGGCCGACGTATCGCCGATCGAGTTCGCCGACCGCCAGAGCATTTTGCTGCTCAATCCCGGCCTGAACGGCCGGCTGCAGGTCACCAACACCATCCGCTGCGCCATCTCGATCTACAATCCCGGCGACGTTGCGCCGGTGCACCTGCATTCGCCCAATGCCAGCCGCACCATCCTGTCCAACAAAGGCGGCTACACCGTCGTCGAGGGCGAGCGCGTCACAGCCAACCGCGGCGACCTGATCCTGACCCCGAATGGCACCTGGCACGACCACGGCAACGATTCCGACGAGCCCTGCATCTGGATCGACACGCTCGACTGGCCGCTGATGGAATTCCTCGACGCTGCCTGGGTCGACCACAACATGCCGGGCGCGCAGGGCAACACCAATGTCCAGGCGATCTCGGTGAGCGAGGGTTATTCGCGCCACCTCTACAGCCATGGCGGCCTCAAGCCGACCTTCGTCAGTCACCAGCGCGGCGTCGGCCATGCGCCCGCGCCGCTGTTCCATTTCCGCGGCTCCGACGTCATGGAAATGCTGCACAGCCTGCGCAAGGAAAAGGGCGACCCGCACGAAGGCATCAAGGTCGACTTCGTCAATCCGGTGAGCGGCGAGCCGGTGTTCAAGACGCTGAACTATTCGGCGCAGCTATTGCGCCCCGGCGAGGAAACCGAGCTCAAGCGCGAGACCGCCGGCACCTACTATGTGTGCATCGAAGGCTCAGGCGTCACCGAAGTCGGCGGCAAGCGCTTCGAATGGGGCCACAACGACCTGTTCGTGGTGCCGAACTTCCTGTGGCGGCGCCACATCAATACCGGCAAGACCGACGCGGTAATCTATTCGGTGTCGGACGCGGCGCTGATGCACAACATCGGCCAATATTACGCCCAAGGCCGCGATAAGCACGGCAAGGTCACCGAGCTGACGCTGCAATAACCGGATAACACTCGGCCGAAAAAACGCAGGAGCGCGGCACCCCGCGCTCCGTTTTTTTTGTCGGCCGCCGCTGCCTACTACTGCGGCTTGCCGGCGTTGTGCTTGCACTCGGACCGGAACTTTTTCCGCTCCTTACCATGCAAGCCCTTGGCGTTGGCCTGATCGGAACAAGATTTTGAGATCGCCTTCTTGTCGTCCGGCGACATTTTTGCCGTTGGCGCAACTGGAGCCGGAGCCTGCGCGAGTGCAGCTCCAACACCGATCATGAGCGCCAACAGCGCGCTAACTGCTACTCGCATCGTGCAAACTCCCGTGTCCGGTTTCGTTACGCCGCGCCCTTGAGGCGCTTGTTGCATTCACTGTAATAGCCGCCGCCCTTCTGAATCCACTTCAGGCCGCCGTTGCCATTGCTGGCCTTGTTGGCCTTGTACTGATCGAGGCAGGTTTCCATGCGGGCCTTGCCGGCGGATTCCTTCGAATATTTCGGGCTGACCGCGCTCGGAAACATCGCGTTGCCGGTTGCGATCGGCGCGGGCGCCGGGGCTGGCGCAGGTGCCGGAGCGGGCGCCGGCGCGGCGGCCGTGGTCGGCGCAGCCGCCGCGTCGGAGCCGCATTGCGCCTTGCGGAAGTCGTTCCATTTCATGCCGTTGAGCGTGCCGGCGTCCTTCGCGGCTTTGTATTTGGCGCTGCACTCGGTCATCGTCAGCGCCTGAGCCGAGGTGCCTTGCATGGCGATGGCGGCGAGCACCGCGCCCGCGCAGATCGCGGCGTAACGTATTGTCATGACTGTGTTCCTCCGTTGTGGGGTACTTGAAAGATTTGACTTCCGACGGCCGGCTAAAGCGACCGCGACAATTCCTGCTCCGTCGGTAATCGCCCGTCAGGCGTCAGCTGGTTGACGATCTCCGGCAATTGCAGACTTAGACCCGCTAGCAAATCCTGGCGCGACAATCCAGTGTGCGCCATGAGCGTCTCGATCTGATCGCCGCCCAGCGCCTTGGCCAGATCGTCGGATGAGATCGCCTTGTTGGGCGCGTTGTCGACCCAGCTCTTGGCGACGTCGCCATGTCCACTCTGCTGAAATTGCTTGAGCAGATCGCCGAGCCCGCCGCTGAGGATGCCGCCCGCGGCGCCTCCGGCCAACACAGTACCCAAGCCGTTCTTGAGGATTTCGCTGACGCCGCCGCCGGGGCTTGCACTTTGGCCTTGGCCCGGAGCGCCCGGTGTCGCGGGCGCTGCAGCGGTGTGGCTCGTGATAGTTTGGAACGTTTTGTAGGCAAGAAGTCCAAGCACCGCCATGGTCAGTGGCGACATGCCGCCGCCGCTACTGGTGCTTGGACCACGCGGGCCGTGCGGCCCATTCTGCATGCCGTTGAGAACATCCATCAGACCCATAACTCGCCTCCCTTGGGTGGTGCGCCGAGGCGCCCAAAGACATCCGAATTGGCCGCGCCAAATCGGTCAAAATTACAGGCGTCAAGCATTCACATGACTAGACTAAGGGCGAATGACAGTGTGGCCGCGCACCGCCGCGCCGCCGCGCCGCTGTCACCCCTCATGCGCATGATCGTGCGGCTTGCCGATTTTGTCGCCGCAGCCGGCGCGGGTCGCCCAATATTCCCAGGCGCGCCAGGTTTCCGGCGCGTTCGGCTTGTAGCCCTTCCCGCGCGCGGCGATCTCACCCTTGGACAAGGGTTTTGCCTTGCCACCCATGCGCATGGCGTTCATCTGCACCCGCGCGTTGCGCGGCAGATAGACCGACAACCGCACCACCTCGATGATCGACTGCGCCGCCGAGGCAAAACCATGGCCGCGCATCAGCGCGACGGCACCGTTGCCCATGCATTTGGCCAGATCGCGGCCCTGCGCCATGTTTCGCACCAACAGATCGGTATCGCCGAATTTCTTGCGGATGTCCCACACCGGCACCTTGCCGCCGATAAAACTGCCGGAATGGATCACCGGCTCGAGCGGCTTGGAGACGATGCCGAACGGCAGCGTGTCCTCGGCATGGGCATGCACCACCGCCGTCACGTCGGGCCGTGCCTCGAAGATCGCAGCGTGGATGAAACGTTCCAGATAGGGCTGGCGCTTGTCGCTGACCGGCTCGCCCATCTGGTCGAACTCGATCAGGTCGTGGCGCTCTACCAGTTCCGGCGCCAGCGAGCGCGACATGAAAAAGCGCTTCGGATTGTCGGGATGGCGCACGCTGATATGGCCGTAGGCATCGACCACGTCCTCGTTGGAGAGAATGCGATTGGCGACGACGAGGTCGCGCAACAGATCGTCGAGTTGGCTCATGGCGGTTGTTCCAGATTGTGGGATTTAAATCAGCCGTAGGTCGGCACGAACAGGTCGTCGACCTTGACCGGCTTGTCGATCAGACCGAGCGTCTGCTGGTAGGTGATGAGCGCTTCGAGCGTCTTGCGGTTAGGCTCGACGCCGTACGGCCAAGGATCGCCGTTGAAAACTTCCCAGATGTCGTCGATCTCGCGCATCAGGAACGGCGTCATGTAGCGCACCGCGCGCAGATTGAACAGCTTCTCCAGCGCGATCTTCTTCGATTTGACGAAGGCGTCGTAAAGGCTGGTGGCGACGAACGGATAGCGCTCGTAGACGCTCTTCTTGATCGCTACCAGGTGCATGATCGGATAGATCTTCTTGCGCTTGTAGATGTCCTTGTCGACGTCGACATAGTTCGGGAACAGCCGCACGATGTCGGGATTGGTGCGGATTTCCTCGGGCAGGCTGGTGCCGAGCGTGGCGTCGATCTTGCCTTCGGCGAGCAATTGGCCGAGCGTCTTGCTGGTCGTGTTGTTCTCGATCGAAATCCGCTTGAGCAGCGGCAACACCGTCGGACTGCCATGGGAGCCCGATGCATTCATCGCGCTCTGCACCCATTTGATTTTCGATAAGTCCACGCCGAATTCGTGATGCAACATGCCGTTGATGAAGATCGCCGCCGTCATCGTATAGAGCGGCACGCCGACGCGCTTTCCTTCCAGGTCCCTGGGAGTCTTGATGCCGGACCTGCGATTGACGGCGATATAGCCGAGCCGGAACGCGATCGAGGGGAACACCGGGATGGCGACGAATGGGCACTCCTTGCGGGCGAAGCGCTGGGTGAATTCGGATGAAGAATATTCCGAAACGTCGAATTCCTCGCCGCCAGACATGCGGTCGAAGATAGGCCGCGGCTGATCGATGGCGATGAAATTGAGATCGATGCCGTCGGGCGTGACCTCGCCCGTATAAAGCGGCTGCATCCGATCGTAGAGCCCGCACGCAAACGAAAGCTGCAGCTTTGCCATGGGCTTGAGATCCTTCCCTGAAGCGATTGCGCCGTTACGGTTAGCACGCGGCCAAAGGGGCAGGAAGGCGGGCCGAGCAGCAACTGCGCCGCGTCCCACGCAACCCCGGATGGGTATCGGCCGGCCGCCGTGTGACAGCCCGGTGAATGATCTAGCTCAATATCGGCATCATGCGGACATGCTTTGATCAGATCGAAACAGGGCATTGAGGACATGAAGTCGGAGATCATTGAGCAGCTCGGACAGTCGGATCTGCTGGTGCCGGCGCTTGTCGCCGAGGGTTTGGCGGCGAACGACCGGATAAAAATCCGGCTGAGTCTGCTGCAGGCCGCGGCACGGCACGCGCGCGATCCGAAAGGGTCTCGTTTCGACCTCGCCGGGGAATGCTGCGGCGCCGGTATCGACCCGGTGGCCGCTGAGGCTCTGGTCAACGGCGCGAGCCTTGCCGCAGGCGAGCGCATTGTCGCGCCGGGCCTTGCCCGATTGGGCGCCGCGGTCTGGGACGATACCGCCACCATGATTCGCGCGGTGAAGGTCGCCGATGCACCGCAAGGCGATCAGGCGCTGGCGCGCTTGTCGGCGATTGAAACGGCGGCGCCGTCCGGTTCCGACGCTGTCGAGCTTGCGCAAATCGCCAGACTCACCGGCTTGTCGGATGGCGGCGGCGACAGCCTGCATCGCCTGGTCATGGATTTGCACAAGGCGCTCAACGGCCTTGCCGCTTCGCACGCCGAAGAGGTGATTGCCGGCGCCCACGTCTCGGCGCTGCTGCCGCAGGATCGCCCCGCCGTCGAAGCGTTCATGCGCGGGGTCGAAGCGACCCGCAAGCTGAAATTCAATCATCCCGGCCTGGCGACGACGGCGACGCGCGCCGGAACGCGCCTGACGCTGCAAAACGACATCGGCGAAACCGATGCGCACGTTGTGGTGATCAACGTCGAGCCGGATGCCGTGACGGTGATCTACACCGACGTGCATCTGCCGCGGGCAAAATTCTTCACCGGGCTCGTTCGCGATTTTGCCGTGCAATGGGGCGGGCTCGAGCATCGCAACGCCGCGGCGCTCGGTGACGAAGGCGATTTCTATCTCGTCACCGGCCGCTATCCGACCGCGAGTGGCGAAGTCCGCGACGCCTTTCTCGAAGCACTTGGCGCTTCGCTTGTCTTCCTGATCGATTGGAACAAGGCGCGAAAGATTTTACGAGAATGGGTGTCCAAGTCAGACGCCGTTGAAATCCTTGATTGGGCCGCGCGGCACCGTGTCGGCCATCGCGGCTTTCTCGAACTTGGCGGCGCCGACTTTGTCGCCGCCGCCGTGCACCACGCCACGCCGACCCGGATCGGGTTCGGCGAGCGGCTCGATCGCGCTCTTGGGCGCGACGCCGCGGTCGATTTTCTCAAGACCGTCTTGCGTGTCGCCGCCGAGGCGCTACTGCAAGGCAGTTCGGTGCGCTCGGCGCGCGACCGGGTCGAGGCGGCCCTTGTAAGCCATCTCGAACGCGTCGACGCGACGCTGTTGACCGTGGTAATCCGGCAGGCCGGGCTCGCCCGCGAGATCGCGGCCGGCATCGCGCAGTTCATCGGCGAACGGCAATCGCGCCGGCCGGGCGACGGCTCAGCCCTCGCCGGTCGCGCCCAGCGCATCGAGGAAAAGGCCGATCGCATTGCGCTGGAGGCGCGCAGCGAGATCGCGCGCTTCGATGCCAGCCCGGACATCAGGCGCCTGGTCGATCAAATCGAAGACGCGATCGATGAACTCGAACAGGCCGCCTTCATTGCTTCGCTGATCCCGAGCGAGATGCCAGCCGAACTGCTCGATCCGCTCGCCGAACTCTGCGCTGCGGCCACCTTCGGCGCCGAAGCGGCCGCCGCCGGCACGGCCGCCGCCGCCGAAGTTCGCGAAGGTCATCGCGTGGATTCCGAGGATGCGCTCGCCGCCGTCGGCAGGCTGATCGAAGCCGAGCACCGCGGCGACGCAACGGAGCGCGCGGTCACGGCCAAAGTCCTGACCGGCGCCTTCGATCTGAAGACCGCCTTGTCGGCCATTGATCTCGCGCGCGCGCTGGAACGCGCAACCGACCGCCTCGCCGCCTTCGGACATATCCTGCGCGAGCACGTGCTCGCCGATCTTGCGACATGAGTGACCGGCAATGGACATCGTCCGTATCAGCAATCAATCGAAACAAGCGCACGCGGCGGAGACGATCGGCGCCAAGGCCGCCAATCTCGAGCGCATGGCGGCGCTCGGCCTGCCGGTGCCACCCGCCTTCGTGCTGCCGATCGGGCTTTGCGCCGCCGCGGCGCGCGGCGATCCCAAGGTCGCGGATAGCGTCGCCGACGGCCTGAAAGAAGGCGTCGCCTTCCTGGAAAGCGTCACCGGCCGGCGCTTCGGCGACCACCGCCGTCCGCTATTGGTCTCGGTGCGCTCCGGCGCCGCGCGCTCGATGCCGGGAATGTTGGATACCGTGCTAAATGTCGGCTGCACGGCCGAAGCGGCACGCGGGCTCATCCGCACCTTCGGCGACCCGCGCTTCGCCAGCGACTGCCGGCGTCGCTTTCTTGAAAGCTATGGCGGCGTGGTGCTCGGCATCGAAGCGTCCGCGTTCGCGAATAGGCTGAACGATTTGATCACAGCCGAAGGCGCGCCGGGCGAGCGGGCACTCGACGGCGAGGCGCTTGAACGCCTCGTCGCCTCCTACGAAGACATTATCGAACAGAAAAGCCATGGGGTCTCGCTCGAACCGATGGATCAGCTCAAGAGCGCGGCCGAAGCCGTGCACCGCTCTTGGCTGAGCGAACGCGCCTGCGTCTATCGCAAGCTTCAACATCTCGACGACTTGGAGGGCACGGCGGTAACGGTCCAGGCCATGGTGTTCGGCAATTGCGGCTCGGCCTCGGGCGCGGGCGTTGCGTTCTCGCGCAATCCTTCCACCGGAGCCGCCGATCCAGTGATCGACGTCTTGTTTGCGTCGCAAGGCGAGGACGTGGTGTCCGGCAGTCACACGCCGGAGACCGAAGCCGCCATCGCGCGCTCGCTTCCCGCCGTGGCGGCGCAGCTGCGCGACGCGCTCCGCCGCCTGGAAGACGAATTTGCCGACGTGCAAGACGTCGAATTCACCATCGAGAACGGCAAATTGTGGCTGTTGCAGACGCGCGCCGCCAAGCGGACGCCGCAGGCCGCGGTGCGCTTTGCTATCGACTTCGTCAAGGAAGGCCGCATCACGCCGGCGCAGGCGTTGCAGCGGCTCAATGGCGTGGACTTTGCCGCGCTGGTGACCAGGCGCCTGGTCGATGCCGGAAAACCTGCGGCGCGTGGCACCGGCGCATCGGCCGGAATCGCGGTCGGACGCGCCGCCTTCGATCCCGACAGCGCCGTGCATCTGGCCGCCGGCGGCGATCCGATCATCCTCGTTCGGCCCGACACCACGACCGCCGACGTCGCCGGCTTTGCCGTCTCCGCCGGCATCGTGACGGCGATCGGCGGCCGCACCGCGCACGCGGCGCTGGTGGCGCGGCAAATGGGCAAGCCCTGCATCGTCGGCTGCGCCAATCTTACAGTCGATCCGTCGCATCACAGCGCGCGCCTCGACGGCGCAGCCCTCAACGAAGGCGATTGGCTCTCGATCGACGGCGAGGCCGGCACCATTCATCTCGGCCGCGGCGATGTCGTGGTCGAGCGGGCCGAAGCGGAATTGGCGGAGATCGAGCGTTGGCGCGCCAGCGCCTGACGCTTCAATGCAGCTCTTTGCGCAGAATTTTGCCGATATTACTCTTCGGCAGGCTGTCGCGGAACGCGATAATGTGCGGCACCTTGTAGTTCGCCAGGCGCTCGCGCAGGAACGACTTCAAATCCGCCTCACTCAACGCTGCATCGCCCTTGACGACGAATAGCTTCACCGCCTGGCCGGTGCGCTCGTCCGGCACGCCGATCACCGCCGCCTCGATCACGTCGGGATGCTGCATGGCGATGTCTTCGACTTCGCTCGGAAACACCTTGAAACCGGAAACGATGACCATGTCCTTCTTGCGATCGAGCAGCTTCAGGTAGCCTTCCGGATCGAGCATGCCGATGTCGCCGGTACGCAGCCAGCCGTCGGCGGTGAGCATGTCCTTGGTTTCGTCGGGGCGCCGCCAATAGCCCTTCATCACCTGCGGACCGCGCACCCAGACTTCGCCGTGACCGCCCGGGGCCAGCATCGCGCCATGGTCGTCGCGAATGCTCACTTCGGTGGAGGGCACCGGCAGCCCGACGGTGCCGAGCTTTGGGTTGACCACGGTGTTGATGCACACCACCGGCGACGCCTCGGTCAGGCCGTAACCTTCGACCAGGTCGGCGCCGGTGATTTCGCGCCAGCGGTGCGCCACCTCGCTCTGGATCGCCGCGCCGCCGCCGAGCGCGAGACTCATGGCGCTGAAATCAAGCGCCGCGAAGTCGGGCCGGTGCACCAGCGCGTTGTACAGCGTGTTGACGCCGGACATCACCGCGATGTGAGAGTCGCGAAAGGTGCGGACCAGCCGGTCGAGATTGCGCGGATCGATGACCAGCACGTTCAAGCCGCCGACGACGGCGATGGACATCAGGTTCGCCGTCAGCGAGAAGATGTGATAGAGCGGCAGCGGCGTCAGCGTGGTTTCGTTCTCGTATTTGGTGGTGGCTCCGGTCCACGCCAGGCATTGCAGCGTGTTGGCGATCAGATTGCGATGCGTCAGCATCGCGCCCTTCGGCACGCCGGTCGTGCCGCCGGTATATTGCAGCAGCGCCACTGCCGTCGCCGGAGTATCCGTATCGGCGTAATGCGCGCTCGGCGCGCGGCTGCAGGCGTCCTGCAGCATCGTGAAAGTCTCGAAGTGCCAGGCCGGCACCGCGTGCTCGATATAGGAATTGGCGAAATTGAACGCCCAGCGCTTGAGCACCGGCACGAAATCGCCGAGCCGCGCCACCACGACGTGGCGGATATCGGTTTCGGCGATAACCTGCTCGAGCTTGTGGGCGAAATTCTCCATAATCACGATGACCGTGGCGCCGCAATCCTTGAGCTGCTCCTTGAGCTCGCGCGGCGTGTAGAGTGGGTTGACGTTGACCGCGATCAAGCCCGAGCGCAGCGTGCCGAGAAACGCGACCGGATAAGCCAGCATGTTCGGCAGCATGAGCGCCAGCCGATCGCCGGCGCGGCAGTTCAATTCCTCGCGCAGGAACGCGGCAAAGCCGCGGCTGTCGCGGTCCCACTCGCCATAGGTCATGCGCGCCCGCAGACTTTCGAATGCCGGCCGCGCGGCGTGCAGACGGCACGATTCCAGCAGCATGGCGTGCAGCGACGAGTATCGATCCGGGTCGATGGTCTTGGGCGTGTCGGCCGGGTAGGACTTGAGCCAGATCGGGTCCACCGTGCCGGCCGGCGCCAGAGGCGGAGCGCTCTCCGCTGGAAGCGTCATGAGTTCATTGCTTTCCGGCCACATGGCGGCTGTGGGGCGGCTGCCCGCCTTGGTCAAGGATTCTTCCATCGAAGCACCGGCAATGCAAACGTTGGCTCTTCAGTAAACGCCCGGCGCATTAAAAAACTGAGAACTGGTCGCATTCCCATTCCGGCGGGGGCGAGCGATAATGTGCGGGTAACCACAGGGAGATGAGGATGCTGCACCACAACAATTTCGCCGGCACGCTGGCCAAGACGGTATTCGGAGCGCTGATCTTGGTATGCGCCGCGGCTCAGGCTTTCGCCGAGGACATCCTGGTCACCCAATACAAGGCCGATCCGTCCGGCGCGCCCTATGGCGTTGCGATCGACAAGGGTTTCTTCAAGGCCGCCGGCGTCGACATTACAGGCGTCATTTCCGGCGAAGGCGGCGGCTCGTCGGTGCGCGCCGTGCTCGCCAGTGACCTCGGCTACGGCGAGACCTCGCCCGCCGGCATCATCGCCGCCATCAACGAAGGCCAGGACATCAAGATCGTCGATATCGGCTCGCGATCGATGGCGAGCAACGTCATCATCGTGATGCCGAACTCGCCGATCAAGACCATGGCGGATCTGAAGGGCAAGAAGTTCGCCATTTCCAATCCGAAATCCTTGGGCGAGATGACCGCGGTGCTGGCGGCGGAAGATGCCGGCATGAACCCCAACGACATCCAGCGCGTCGCGCTCGGCAATCTGTCCGGCGCGCTCACGGCGCTGGAAAACAATGTCGTCGAGGCGACCAGCATTCCGGGCATTTTGTTCCTGGCGCGCGGCGGCGAAAGCAAATATCGCGTCATCGTCGGGCCGAAGGATTTGCCGCTATTGCCGCCCGCGGTCGGCATCGCCACCGGCGACCTGATCAAGAAAAATCCGCAGAAATTGCGCGCCATCCTGGCCGGACGGCGCGAAGCGGTGAAATTTCTCTATAGCCACACCGCCGAAGCGAGCAAGATTCTCGAGCCGATCTACGCGCCGCTGCCGCCGAAGGACGTCGACACGCTGATGCAGATGCTCGTCGATGCGAAATTCTACAGCGAGGGGCAGATCGAAATGCCGCTTCTGGTCAACACCGTGAAGGCGATGAGATATGTCGGCATGATCGACAAGGACCCCGATCTGTCGAAGATGATCGACGCCTCGTTCCTGCCCAGCGATTTGCAGCAGGTGAAATGAACGCCGTGGCGCGCGATATTCACGCGCAGCTTTCAGCCGTTACACGCGTCTTTTCCGGCGCCGGCAATCAGCCGCCGGTCAACGCGCTCGGCCCGATCGATCTCGACCTGCGCAAGGGCGAATTCTTTGCCGTGGTCGGACCGTCGGGCTGCGGCAAGTCGACCTTTCTCGAAGTGCTCGCCGGCCTGCAGCGGCCGACCGCGGGCACGGTGACGTTCGAAGGCAAGCCGGTCAGCGGCGAAGTCGCCGAAGGTATCGGCGTCGTCTTTCAGGAGGACGCCAGCTTCCCCTGGCTCACCGTATGGGACAATGCCGCCTTCGGGTTGCGCCGCAGCGGCGTCGCCGAAGCCGAGATACGCCGACGCGTCGACGACGCGCTGGCCTTCATGGGGCTCAAGGATTTCGCCCGCGCCTATCCGTCGCAATTGTCCGGCGGGATGCGCCAGCGCGTCTGCATTTCGCGCACCTTGGTGCTGCAACCACGGCTGATTTTGCTCGACGAACCGTTCGGCGCGCTCGACGCGCAGACGCGGTTGCTCATGGGCGACGAAGTGCTGCGACTCTGGCGCTCGACCGGCGCCACGGTGCTGCTCATCACCCACGCGCTCGACGAAGCCGCGATGCTGGCCGACCGGGTCGGCGCCATGTCGGCGCGCCCCGGCCGCTTCATCGAAATCATCGACACCGGCTGGCCGCGCGAGCGCGACAGCAAAATCGTCGCCGATCCGGCGTTTGGTGAGATCACCGGACGGCTGTGGGATCGGTTGCGCGGCGAGTCGCTCAAGGCGCTCGGCCACGCGGCCATGACGGCCGTGGGATGACACGCGTCGGCCTGATCCGGCTTGCGGTGATCGTGGCGATGATCGGCGCGCTCGAGCTCGCCTGCCAAACCGGCCTGATCAGGCATCAAACCATCATTCCGCCGTCCGAGATGGCGACGTCGCTCTACGCGCTCCTCGCCTCCGGCGCCATCAATGCCGACATCGAGCGCACCTTGGGCATCATTGTCATCGTGATCGCGGTCTCGATCGTGCTCGGCTTTGCATTGGGTCTCATCATTCATGCGGTGCCGCGCCTGCGCGAGGCGCTCGATCCGCTGTTCGCCACCTATTACGCGGTGCCGATCTTCATCTTCTATCCGGTGCTGATCGCGATCTTCGGGCTCTCCCCGATCCCGATCGTGCTGATCGGCGTCGCCACCGCTGTCGTCGCCATGATCATCGCCACCCTCAACGGCCTCGATCGGGTACCGCGCGTGCTGACCAAAGTGGCGCGGGTGCATCGCCTGGATGCCGTGACGACCGCCATGACGTTGCAGCTTCCCGCCGCCGCGCCGTACCTGTTCACCGGCGTAAAACTTTCGGTGTCTTACGGCTTCATCGCCGTCATCGCCGCCGAGTTCATCCTGTCGCCCGCTGGTCTCGGCCGCGACATTGCCGACGCTTATTCCGATTTCAACAATCGGCGCATGTATGCGCTGATCCTGTTCCTGCTCATCATCGCCACCGTCGTCAACACGGTCTTGCATGCGCTCGACGTGCGCTGGGCGGAGCGGCGCAGCGGAGGCCGGACATGACCGCAACCCGCCGCGCTACCGATACGCTGATCATCGCCGCCGTCGTGCTGGTGGTGTGGAAGATTTTGCACGAGGTCGCCGGCTCGACGGCGCTGCCGGCGCCGCTCCCGACAATGTCGTATCTCGTGCACATGGTGCCGACCGCGCGATTTACCGAGAACGCCGCGGCAACGCTGCAGGCATTCGGCCTGGCGCTCCTGCTCGCCTATGCCATCGGGCTTGCCATCGGCGTGTGGATGGGCGCGCACCGGCTGTCCGGCGCGGTCGGCGAGCCGATTCTGGTGGTGGTCTATTCGCTGCCGAAGATCACGCTCTATCCGGTGGTGCTGCTGATCTTCGGGCTCGGCATATCGGGCAAGGTGGCGTTCGGCGCCATGCACGGCATCCTGCCGGTCGCGCTGCTCACCATGGGCGCGATCCGCGCTATCCCACCGGTTTATCTGCGCTCGGCGCGCACGTTGCATTTGTCGCCGTGGCAGACCATCACCACCGTGCTGCTGCCCGCCGCGTTGCCGGAAGTGTTCACCGGACTGCGCATCGGCTTTACCGTCACCCTGCTCGGCGTGCTGTTGGGCGAGATGTTCGCTTCAAAGCTCGGCCTCGGCTCCATGATCATGAGCGACATGTCGCTTGCGCAAAGCGAGGACATGGTGACGGTCGCCATCATCCTGTTCGTCTTCGCCGCATGCGCCAATGCGCTGCTGCTATGGATCGAGCATAGGCTGCATCGGAAAGTGTAAGCGGCGCTAGTTCGCCGCCACATAGCGCTCCAGCGTCATCGGATTACCCTTGTGCGCCGGCTCGCGCGGCTCGACGCCGGCGAAGCGGCTGGCTTCGGCGAACCACATGGCGCGTGCCGGCAGCTGCCAACGCCGCTTGCCGGCGACGGAGGCATCCCAGCGCACCGGCTCGTCCTCGATGTCCATGCATTGATAATGCGTGTTGAACAATTCGATGCGGTGGCCGTCGGGATCGCGCATATAGACGAACAGCGCCAGCCCCGGCCCATGCCGTCCGGGGCCAAACTCGATGTTTTCTGCAAAACCCAGATTCGAGGCGAGATCGCAGACATAGAAGAAATGATACGATTCCCCGATGCTGAACGCGGCGTGATGCAGCCGCGGCCCGGCGCCGGGCGCAAACACGATGTCGTGCGGATTGCCCTTGCGCTGCAGGAACACGAACAGCGGATCGTCACTGCCGTCCGGCGCAATATATTCGGACAGCCGAAAGCCCAGGCCCGTGTAGAAGTCCAGCTCGCGCTGCACGTCCGGCACCAGTATCTGAAAATGATCGATGCGGTGCGGCACGGCGCCGTGGTGATGCTCAAAACTCGTCATCAGCCGCGGCTTGGTTGTCATGGTGGCGCAGAATTCGAGCGGCAGGCCGAGCGGATACGGCCGCTCGACCCACTGCGCCGGCAGACCGGCTTTCTCGAAATAGGATTTCGCCTTTTCCAAATCCTCCTCGGTGAAGCAGCGCATGCCGATCCTCTCGGCATGCGGGGAGCTTGCGCGTCTGAGCACCAGCGAGTGATGGCAGACCTCGGCGACGCCGCGCAGATAGATGGTGTCCTTGTCCTCGTCGCTGACGACCAGGCCGATCAGATCGACATAGAACGCGCGGCTCTTGGCCAGATCTTTCACGTGCAGCACCGAATGGCTGGCGCGCGTAATGTTGAAGGGCGGGTTGTAGTTGGGCTTGGGAATGGCCACGGAGGACTCCGGATCGGAAGGAACAGATCGCGTCAGCTTGACACGTTCGGGACCGGCATTCATACCCACTTTTCAGCCGATTGAGATAGCGGAGAGCAGCATGGCGAGCGCAGGCGCGGCGGCGGGACAACGCCAAAATTATCGCGGCTTGCGCGGCTGGCTCGACACGGTGGAAAAACTCGGCGAGCTCGAGCGCGTGTCCGGCGCGGACTGGGACGTCGAGATGGGCGCCGTCACCCATATGCTGACGGAAAAAAGCCGCGGCCAGGCGCCGGCGATCCTGTTCGATGATGTGCCTGGTTACGCCAAAGGCTATCGCACGCTGTACGGGCAATTGTCGTCAATCAAGCGCATCGCGCTCACGCTCGGCCTGCCGCTCGATTACGAGCGCAAGGTCGATATCGTGCAGCGCTATCACGCGCGCATGCAGGATCTCAAACCGCTGCCGCCGCGCTTCGTCAATGACGGGCCGATTTTCGAGAACGTCATCGAGGGCGATGCCATCGACGTGCTGAAATTCCCGGTGCCGCGTCATCACGAGGTGGACAAGGCACGCTTCATCGGCACCGCCTGCTGCGTCATGACCAAGGATCCCGACGCCGGCTGGTTCAATCTCGGCGCCTATCGCAGCCAGGTCTATGACGGCAAGACCGTCGGCTGCCAGATCACCGAGGGCAAGCACGGCCGCATCCATCGCGACAAATATTTCGCTCGCGGCGAGCCGATGAAGGTGGTGATCCTGTGCGGCCAGGACCCGCTGTTGTTCATGCTATCGTCGAGCCCGCTGCCGGAAGTGAGCGAGCTTGATATCGCCGGCGGTTTGCGCGACGAGCCGGTCGACGTGGTGCGCGGGCCTTACACCGGTTTTCCGATCCCGGCCGATTGCGAGATCGCCATCGAAGGCGAGACCGTGCCCGGTCAGACCAGGCCGGAAGGGCCGTTCGGCGAATGGATGGGCTACTATTCCGACGACACCCAGGACCGGCCCTACGTCAACGTCAAAACCATCCTGCACCGCAACGATCCGATCCTGACCTGCGCGCCGCAGCACAAACCGGTCGACGAGACCGGGCTGCTCAAAGGCATCGCCGGCGCGGCGCAAATCTGGCGCGCGCTCGATGCCTGCGGGGTGCCCGACGTGCTCGGCGTGTGGAATCACGAGGCGGGCCCGGCGACGCGCTTCACCGCGATCCAGCTGCGCCAGCGCTATCCCGGTCATGCGCGGCAAGCGCTGCACGTCGCCTGCGCCTGCCAGGGTGGCGCCTATGCCGGCAAATGGACCGTCGTGGTCGACGAGGACATCGACGCCGGCGATCTCGATGCCGTGCTGTGGGCGATGTGCACGCGGTTCGATCCCAAGGTCGATATCGATCTGGTGCAAAAAGCGTGGGCGTCGAAGCGCGATCCGCTATTCCTACCCGGCAATTTCAACAACCGCATCCTGATCGACGCCTGCATCCCTTACGACATGAAGCTCAAGGGCACGTTCCCGCCGGTGGTCGACGTCAGCGCCGGTTTGCGGGCGAAACTGCGGGCGAAATTTCCGAAGCTGTTTCACTGAAAGAAAAAAGTGGCGAATGGTCGGCCCATTCGCCACTTGCCATTCACCATTTCGCTACTGTTGTGTCTGCTGCGTCTGCGCGAACAACTGCTTGCCCATGGTGTTGAAGCGCGCCTTCTGATCGTCGCTCAGTGAATTATAGAAGTCGTGCAGCGGCGGGCGGATCGCGTCGACCGCCTGCAACATGGCTTGCAGATGCTTGCCGACCGCGGCGAGCCGCGCCGGCGGCGTGCTCGGCGTCTCGCTCGGACAAGCCGCCTTGATGGTGTCCGCGCCATTCGCGGCGGCGGCTTGCAGCGCGTCAAGCTTGGCGCGCTGCGCGTCGTTCGGCTGCACGGCGTGATCGATCTGCTCGGTCGGCCACGCCATGACGGACGCATCGCAATCGGATTTCGGCGTGGTCGCGTTGGCAGCCGGTGGGTTTGCCGCAGTGTCCTTATCCGTCGCCGGCTTGATGCTGTTGAAGCGCGCCTTCTGCTCGTCGCTGAGCGAGTCATAGAATTTGCCCAGCGGCTCGCCGACGATATTGACCGCCTGGACCAATCCCTGCAACCGCTGCTGCATGGTGTCGAGGCGGCCGGTCGGCGTGAACGACACGGTGGTCGGGCAATGGGATTTGATCACGTCGCTGGCTTTGACGACGGCGTTGCCAAGGTCGTCGAGCAGCGCGCCTTGCTGCGCATTGGGCTGCACCGCGTCGCTGATCTGATTGATCGGCCATCCGGTGACCTCGGCGGCTTCATCGCTGCAGCTCTGCGCCATGCTCTGGGTGAGCGCGGCCATCCGTGCCGGCGCACCCGGTCCCTGGACGTAGTCGTCGTAGACGTAAGGCGAGAAGATGCCTTCGTAGATGTCGCCATAGCCATAGACCCAGAACGGATCGACATCGTAATAGTCGTCCGGCCACAGCGCGTAATAGAAGAAATCGCCGTAGGCGTAGGGCCAGAATAGCGGGCCGATCCAACCGAGATGGTTGTGCCAATGCCAACCATGGTTCCAGAACGAATGGAAGGCCCCGGCGCCTGCGAAATGCCGGTTAGCGGCAAACGATCGCCGGCCGGCGAACGCCGCGTTGGCGTGAGCCAAGTGCGCTCCGGCTAGCCCGTGATTGAGAGCATGGGCGCCTTGGCCGTGGATCGCGGATTGGAATGCCGATCGGCCCGGGTGACCGATATGCGAGGTCGCCATGCGCGAACTGTAGCGCCCGGCATTGATCCTGCCGCCGTTAAAATGTGGTGTCGCGTGGGCGGTGAAATGCGCGCCGCCCATACGCATGGCGCCACCGCCGCCGAAGTGGACACCGCCGCCACCCATACGCATGGCACCTCCGCCACCACCGCCGAAGTGAGCGCCACCGCCGCCGCCACCACCGAAATGAGCGCCGCCACCGCCTCCGCCGCCAACATGTCCGCCACCGCCGCCGAAACCGCCGCCTCTCGCGTCAGCAGCCGTCGCCAAACAAAGCGATACGGCTATTGCGGCCGCGCTTGTCGTGATTTTGCACATAATACGCCTCATCGGGGCCAAATGCGGAAGCCAACGCCAGATCGCCCGGCGGAGTCAAAGCCTATGATGCTGCAGTGCACACACGTCGCCACGTGCACGTCGCGCACCGTCTTTAGATGTGCGTAATCCACCGGGCGCGCTAGACCTCAGCGGCTTATTTTTTTCACACGCTATCACGATCGCAAGAAAGATGCTGAGGGGGGACGCGGAAGCGGTTTCATCGCTAATCGAATGGTCCGCGCGCCGGATGCGCGAGCAACAATGGAATGGCTAATTCGCGCGGCGGCGCAACACCGCGAGCAACGGGACCGATATTTGTCCTTCGCGGCGTGCGCACTGTCGCTCGAATATCACACGTCCCGCAGATCGGATCGCAGCCCCGCAGCAAACAGGCTGTGGCGTTGATATTCGCTCATCCGTCGGGCATGGTTATGGTTAACGTGATCGTCAGGGGGCCGGGATCGAAGGGGCACAGCCATGCCCGGCTGGCAAGCGTCAGCGGGCGCGGCATCGTTCCCGGATTGGCCGTGGTTGTGTTCGGGGGTTCTGCAGCGGCGGGTTTTCGGCAGTGTACGCGTTGGCCCATGCTGGATTGCGTCAGGGAGGCTGGGTCCGGCGCATCTTTGCGTTACGCGGGCAAGCTTCCGCGTCGGTATTGCTGCTGGCGTTGTTGCTGCCGGGCTGCGCCGTAGGTCCCGATTACTCGCTCGAACCGGCGCCGGTTCCGACGACTTACAAGGAACTCAAAGGCTGGAAGCACGCGACGCCAAGCGACGACCTCGCGCGCGGCAATTGGTGGGCGCCCTTTAGGGATCCCAGGCTGGACACGCTGCTGCGCGAAGTCGAGATCTCCAATCAAACGGTCGCGGCAGCGGCCGCAGCCTACGAGCAGTCGCGCGCCATCATAACGGAAGCGCAATCCGCGCTGTTTCCGACGGCGACCGCCGGTTACGGCGTGACCCGCACGCGGACCGGAGCGCTTGCCGGCACCACCGGCGGCAGCGCCGTCGGCTTTGGCCTCGGCACGCGATACACGACGCAATATACCGCGCCGATCAACGGCAGCTGGGACCTCGACGTCTGGGGCAAGGTCCGCCGCACCATCGAAGCCGACACGTCGTTGGCGCAGGCCAGCGCGGCCGATCTCGACAATGCCAAACTGTCGGCGGAGGCCCAGCTTGCCACCGCCTATTTCAATCTCCTTGCAGCGGATTCACTGCGCGATCTGCTGCATCGCGCTGCCGCGCAATACCGCGAAACCTACCAAATCACGCTGAACAAATACAAAGCCGGCTACGGTCCGAGCGGCACGACAGGGACCACCAGCGCCGACGTAGCGTTGGCCCAATCGCAGGTTCTGGCCATCGAGGCACAAGAGCTGAGCGTCGGCGTGCAACGGGCCCAATTCGAGCATGCCATCGCGGTCCTGATCGGCAGGCCGCCCGCCGAGTTGACGATCGGGCCGCGCCTGCTCGGCAGCCGAATTCCAAGCATCCCGGTCGCGGTTCCCTCGGCGCTGCTCGAGCGGCGTCCCGATATCGCGGCGGCAGAGCGCACCATGCAGGACAACAACGCCATGATCGGCGTCGCCGAAGCCGCCTATTTCCCCGACGTGTCGCTCTCGAGCATGGTGCAGTTCATCGGTCCTATTCCCCTGCCATTTACCGCCGCGCGCTCGATCCAACAGATCGGCGCGGCCGCCACGCAAACGCTTTTCAACGGCGGTCTGACCGGCGCGCAGGTCGATGCCGCCCGCGCCGCCTATTGGGAGAGCGTGGCTACCTATCGGCAGACGGTGCTGACTGCGTTCCAACAGGTCGAGGACGAACTGGCCGCGATCCGCATCTATACGAGGCAGCTTGCCATCGATCAGCAGGCGGTGAAGAACGCAAGCGAGGCCGTACGCGTGTACACCAATCAATACCGCGCCGGCATCGTCGACCTCACCACCGTGGTGACGGCGGAGACGACGTTGCTCACCGACCAGGAAACCGAACTCGCGGTTCGGCAAAACCTCTATCTCGCCAGCGTCAGCCTGATCGAGGCGCTCGGCGGCGGCTGGGACACGACCTTGCTGCCGACGCAAGTGCAATTGATGAAAGGCTTCTCGCTGCTGCCGAAACTCGAATCGGCGCCGCCCGCGGTTGAGGCGGCGCCCTCCGATACCACGCTGCGCAATCCGCAAAGCGCGCCGCAAGTCACCCAGTAACCGACATCGGCTATCGGCCTTGGCCTGGATAATGCCCGGCGGGGCTTCACCCAAACGCTTGATTCAGCGGCCGAATCCGGGAAGACTGGCGCTTGGAACTTGAACGTCAAGGCATCGTGGGCTCGACGACCCTGCCCGGCCGGGTCAGCCGGCGGCCCGGATCATCAGTTGCATTAGCGAATTTTCATTAGGGAGCGATGTTGCCGCCCATTACTATGCGGCAAATGCCGGGATATTGAACGCCAAGATGGACGAGCGCACACGCACAAGCGACGACGAGCTGGCGCCCAATCTTCGCCGGACGACGCCGGAACCGGGCGTCATCATCAGCGAGCCTTACTCGAAACTTCGCATCGGTCTCGGCGTTGCCATTGCCGTCGGCCTCGTCCTTGCGGCCTATGAGATCGTCCACACCGTCCGCGCACCGCAACCGACCAGTTCGCGTTCCGCCACGGGCGGGCTGCAGTCGGTCGGCGCTGCAACGGTCGCGCCGGGCAATATCCGCGTCATTGTCAACGCGCTCGGCACCGTGACCCCGCTTGCCACCGTCACCGTGCAAACCCAGATCAGCGGCCAATTGACCGACGTCGGATTCACCGAAGGGCAGTTGGTCAACAAGGGCGACTTCCTGGCGCAGATCGACGCGCGCCCCTATGAAATCGCCAAGGCCCAAGCCGAAGGCCAGCTGGCGCACGATCAAGGGCTCTTGGCGCAGGCGCAAACGGACCTGAAGCGCTATCAGGGGCTGGTGGCGCAGAATTCGATCGCGCGCCAGCAGGCCGACGATCAGGAATATCTGGTCCAGCAATACCAGGGCACGGTGAAGCTCGATCAGGCGCAGGTCGATGCGCAGGCGCTCAATATCGCCTACTGCCACATCGTCTCGCCGGTGACCGGCCGCATCGGCCTGCGCCTGGTCGATCCGGGCAACTACGTGCAGACATCGAGCTCGAGCAGCATCGCGGTCGTCACCCAGCTGCAGCCGATCACGGTGATCTTCACGGTTCCCGAGGACGATCTTCCGGACATCATGCCGCAATACAACGCCGGCACCGCGCTCCAAGTCACGGCTTTCGATCGCGCCAATGTCAAACAGCTGGCGACCGGCAAAGTGTCGGCCGTCGATAGCCAGATCGACACCACCACGGGCACCGTGAAGATCCGCGCCCAGTTCGACAATTCCGACGGCGCGCTGTTTCCGAACCAGTTCGTCAATGCGCAGCTTCTGGTCAGGACTTTGACCAACGTCGTCACGGCGCCGACGGTTGCGATCCAACGCGGCTCGCCGAACGGGCAACAGGGCTCCTACGTTTATGTGGTCAATGCCGACAGCTCCGTATCGGTGCGGCCGATCACCATCGGCCCCACCGACGGCAGCATGACCGCCGTCAATATCGGGCTATCGGCCGGCGATCACGTGGTGATCGACGGCGCCGATCGGCTGCGCGACGGCTTGCACGTCAGCGTTGCCACGCTCGACGGCAAGCCGCCGGGAGGCGCTGGCGCCCCGGCAACGGGATCTCAAGGACGCCGCGGCGGGCAAAATCCGAACGGCCAGCGTTCGCAGACCCCGTCTAAGAACGGCCAATAGCGAGCGCCGGCGGCGGCAGCGCGCGGGCGCGACGATAAAGCGGTGCGATGAACGTCTCAGAGCCCTTCATTCTGCGTCCGGTCGGCACCTCGCTCCTGATGGCGGCGATCATGCTCTCGGGCATGGTGGCCTATACGTTCCTGCCGCTGTCGACGCTGCCTGAGGTCGACTATCCGACCATCCAGGTGCAGACGCTCTATCCCGGCGCCAGTCCGGAGGTGATGACGTCGTCGGTCACGGCGCCGCTGGAGCGGCAGTTCGGCCAGATGCCGGGACTGAACCAGATGACGTCGGCGAGCTCCGCCGGCGCCTCGGTGATCACGCTGCAATTCAGCCTCGATCTCAGCCTCGACATCGCCGAGCAGGAAGTCCAGGCGGCGATCAACGCCTCGGGCAATCTGTTGCCGGCCGACCTGCCGGCGCCGCCGATCTACGCCAAGGTCAATCCGGCCGATGCGCCGATCCTGACCATTGCGGTCACTTCGAAGACCATGGCGCTGACCGATCTCGAGGATTTGAGCGAGACAAGGCTCGCTCAGAAAATCTCGCAATTGACCGGCGTCGGCCTCGTCAGCGTCAGCGGCGGGCAACGGCCGGCGGTGCGCCTGCAGGTCAATCCGGAGGCGCTGGCGGCCTATGGCCTCAACATCGACGACATTCGCACCTCGATCGGCAACCAGAACGTCAATACGCCGAAGGGCAATTTCGACGGCCCGGCGCAGGCCTCGACCATCAACGCCAACGACCAGCTCGGCAGCGCCGATCAATACCGCAGCCTCATCGTCGCCTATCGCAACGGCGGACCGGTGCGGCTTTCCGACGTCGCCACCATCGTCAACGGCCCGGAGAACACCAAGCTCGGCGCCTGGGCCAATACCACGCCGGCGATCATCCTCAGCGTCCAGCGCCAGCCGGGCGCCAACATCATCCAGGTCGTCGATGGCATCCAGGCGCTATTGCCGCAAATCATGGCCGGGCTTCCCAGCGCCGTCGAAGTCAACGCGATGAGCGATCGAACCGTGACCATCCGCGCCTCGGTCTCCGACGTCGAATTCGAGCTGGCGCTCGCCGTGGTCCTGGTCGTGATCGTGATTTTCGTGTTCCTGCGTACGCTGCCGGGCACCATCATTCCGAGCCTGTCGGTGCCGCTGTCGCTGGTCGGCACATTCGGCGTGATGTATCTGCTCGGCTTCAGCCTCGACAATCTGTCGCTGATGGCGCTGACCATTGCCACCGGTTTCGTCGTCGACGACGCCATCGTCATGATCGAGAACATCGCGCGCTTCGTCGAAGGCGGCATGGACCCGCTCGATGCGGCGCTGCGCGGCTCCGAGCAGATCGGCTTCACCATCATTTCGCTGACGATCTCGCTGATCGCGGTGCTGATCCCGTTGTTGTTCATGGGCGCGGTGGTCGGCCGGCTGTTCCACGAATTCGCCATCACGCTTGCGGTCACGATCATCATCTCCGCCGTCGTCTCGCTGACGCTGGTGCCGATGATGTGCGCCAAGCTGATCCGCCACCGCCCGGAGGCCGAGCGCAGCTACTTCGACGTCACTGCCGAGCGCGCCTTCACTGCCGTGATTGCCCATTACGGCCGGGCGCTCAATTGGGTGCTCGACCGGCAGCCGCTGACCTTGCTGGTCGCGGTGCTGACGCTGGCGTTCACGCTCATTCTCTACGTGCTGATCCCGAAGGGCTTCTTTCCGGTGCAGGACACCGGCTTGATCCAGGCCATCACGCAGGCCTCGCAGAGCATCTCCTATGACGCCATGGCGGAGCTGCAAGGCAAGCTCGCCGACGAGGTCCTGAAAGATCCGGACGTCGAGGGCTTGACCTCGTTCATCGGCGTCGACGGCACCAATCAAACGCTCAACGCCGGCCGCTTCCTGATCACGCTCAAGCCGCACGACGAACGCAGCCTCAATGCCAGCGCGATCATCCGCAGGATCCAGAGCGAGGTCTCCGGCGTCGTCGGCATTACGCTTTACATGCAGCCGGCGCAGGATTTGACCATCGATTCCACGGTCAACCGCGCGCCGTATAACTTCGTGCTCGAGGATGCCAACGCCAATGAATTCAACACCTGGGTGCCGAAGTTGGTGGCGCAGCTGAGCCAGCTGCCGCAAATCACCGACGTCGCCAGCGATCTGCAGCAACAAGGCCTGGCGGTCAATCTGGTCATCGACCGCGCCACCGCGAGCCGCTTCGGCATCACGCCGGCCACCGTCGACAACGCGTTGTATGACGCGTTCGGGCAGCGCATCGTCTCGACCATCTATACGCAGTCGAACCAACGCCGCGTCATCCTCGAGCTCGACCCAGCGCTGCAGAAATCGCTGACCGGGCTGTCCTCGATCTACCTGCCGTCATCGTCGTCTTCGACCAACGGACAGGTGCCGCTTTCGGCCTTTTCGCACCTCGAGCTGCAAACCGGCCCGCTGGTGATCACCCATTTCGGGCAATTCCCCGCCACGACGGTGTCGTTCAACACCGCGCCCGGCGTTTCGCTCGGCACCGCCGTCACGGCCATTCAGCAGGAGGAAGCCAAGGTCGGCCTGCCGGACAGCTTCATCACCGCATTCCAGGGCACCGCGGCCGCCTTCCAGTCGTCGCTGAGCAACGAGGTTTTCCTCATCATCGCCGCCGTGGTGGCGATGTATATCGTGTTGGGCGTGCTCTACGAGAGCTTTGTCCATCCGGTCACTATTCTTTCGACGCTGCCCTCGGCCGGGGTAGGCGCGCTGTTGTCACTGATGCTGTTCGGCTACGACCTCGACGTCATCGCCATCATCGGCATCATCCTCTTGATCGGCATCGTCAAGAAGAACGCCATCATGATGATCGACTTCGCCTTGGAGGCGGAGCGCGTCGAAGGCCACGCGCCGCGTGACGCCATCTATCAAGCGTGCCTGTTGCGGTTCCGGCCGATCATGATGACCACCATGGCGGCGATCCTCGGCGCGCTGCCCTTGATGCTGGGCCAGGGCACTGGATCGGAACTGCGCCAACCGCTCGGCCTCGCCATCGTCGGCGGCCTGATCGTCAGTCAGGTACTGACCTTGTTCACCACGCCGGTGATCTATCTCTACTTCGACCGGCTGGCGATGCGTTTCACCGGACGCGGCCCGGCCAATCGCCTCGCCCGCGGCGAGCCGGCGGAATGAATATTTCCGCGCCATTCATCTCGCGCCCGGTGGCGACGACGCTACTGACCTTGGGCATTGCCTTGGCCGGCGCGCTGGCGTTCTGGAGATTGCCGGTGGCGCCGCTGCCGCAGGTGGATTTCCCGACCATTTCGGTCAGCGCGCAATTGCCGGGAGCGAGCCCGGAGACGGTGGCGACCAGCGTCGCCAGTCCGCTGGAGCGCCACCTCGGCCAGATCGCCGGCGTCACCGAGATGACCTCGCAAAGCGGCATCGGCCAGGCGCGCATCACCCTGCAATTCGAGCTCAACCGCGACATCGACGGCGCCGCGCGCGACGTGCAGGCCGCCATCGTCGCCGCGCGGGCCGATCTGCCGGCGAACCTGAAAAGCAATCCGACCTACCGCAAGGTCAACCCGGCCGATGCGCCGATCCTCATCCTGGCGATGACCTCGAAGACGCTGAGCCAGGGCCAGATGTACGACGCCGCCAGCAACGTGTTCCAGCAGCGGCTGTCACAGGTCACCGGCGTCGGCCAAGTCATCATCGGCGGCTCGGCGCTGCCGGCGGTGCGCGTCGAGCTCAATCCGAAAGCGCTGTTCAAATACGGCATCGGGCTCGAAGACGTGCGCGCGGCGCTCGCCTCGGCAAACGCCAACAGTCCGAAGGGCATGATCGACGACGGCGACCAGCGCTATCAGGTCTATACCAACGATCAGTCCACCAAAGCCGCCGATTACGCGCCGCTGGTCGTCGCATATCGCAACGGCGCCGCCGTGCAATTATCGGACGTCGCCGCGGTGAACGATTCCGTCGAAGACGTGCGCAATCTCGGCCTGTCCAACGGGCAACCGTCGGTCCTGGTCATCGTCTTCCGCCAGCCGGGCGCCAATATCATCGACACCATCGACAGCGTGAAGGTGTCGTTGCCGCAATTGCAGGCCGCCATGCCGGCCGACGTCAACGTGACCGTGGCCATCGATCGCAGCACCACCATCCGCGACTCGTTGCGCGATACGGAACTGACGCTGCTGATCGCGATTACATTGGTTACGCTCGTCGTCTTCGTCTTCCTGCGCAATTTCCGCGCCACGCTCATTCCGGGTATAGCCGTGCCGATTTCCATCCTCGGCACGTTCGGCGGCATGTATCTGTTGGGCTATAGCCTCGACATACTGTCGCTGATGGCGCTCACCATCGCCACCGGTTTCGTGGTCGACGACGCCATTGTCGTGCTCGAGAACATCTCGCGCCACCTGGAAGAAGGCATGCCGCGGATGCAAGCGGCGCTGCGCGGGGCGCAGGAGGTGGGCTTCACCGTGCTGTCGATCAGCCTGTCGCTGATCGCCGTGTTCATTCCCATACTGCTGATGGGCGGCATTCTCGGGCGGCTGTTCCGCGAATTCACCATCACGCTGTCGATCGCCATCCTCATCTCGCTGGCGATCTCGCTGAGCACCACGCCGATGATGTGCGCGCTGTGGCTCAAACCGCGCGAGGTGGACGACGCGCCGCGCCGGCGTACCGTATTCGACCGCGTGCATGGCGGCTATGAACGCTCGCTGGCCTGGGCATTGCGCCATGGCGGACTGGTGATGCTGATCCTGTTCGGCGCGGTCTGCCTGAACGTCGTGCTGTTCACCATCGTGCCAAAGGGTCTGTTTCCGACCCAGGACACCGGCCGCCTGGTCGGCTCGCTGCAAGCCGATCAAAGCGTGTCGTTCCAGGCGATGACCCAGAAGCTGCGGCAGATGATCGACATCGTGCAGAGCGACTCGGCCGTGGAACACGTCGTCGGATTTACCGGGGTCGGCTCCGGCGGCGGCGGCGGCCAGATCAATACCGGTTCGGTGTTCGTTGCGCTAAAGCCGATCACGCAGCGGCCGTCGGTCGATGAAGTCATCGCCCGGCTGCGGCCGCAGCTTGCCAAGGTGCCCGGCGGCCGCCTGTTCCTGACTGCGGTCCAGGATATCCGCGCCGGCGGCCGGCAGAGCAATTCGGCGTACCAATATACCTTGCAATCCGACAATACCGACGACCTGTTCACCTGGACGCCGAAACTGGTTACGGCACTCGAGCACAGCGCGGTGCTCGCCGACGTCAGCTCCGATCAGCAGCAAAAGGGCCTCGAAACCGATCTCGTCATCGATCGCGACACCGCTTCGCGGTTGGGTGTTACCGCGTCGCAAATCGACAACACGCTTTACGACGCCTTCGGACAGCGGCAGGTATCCGTCATCTATAGCGCCATCAATCAGTACCACGTGGTCATGGAGATCGACCCGCGTTACACTCAGTATCCGGGATCGCTCAGCGATATCTACGTGGCGACCTCCGGCGGCGGTGCCTCGGGCACCGCGACGACGAACTCGCCGGCGGGCACGGTGAGCGTGGCAACTGCCAAAACCACCGCCGCAAGCTCGGCCGCCTCGGCAACCACGACCGCCGCGGCAAACGCCAACAACAATTCGGCGCGCAATGCCGCCATCAATTCACTGGCCACGGCCGGCAAGAGCAACACGTCTTCCGGCGCCGCGGTTTCGACCGCCATTGAAACGATGATCCCGCTCGCTGCCGTGGCGCACTATCAGCCTGGCAACACGCCGCTCTCGGTCAACCACCAGGGCTTGTTCGTTTCCTCCACCATTTCGTTCAATTTGCAGCAGGGCGCGTCGCTCGGCGAAGCGGCGGCCGAGATCAACGAAGCCATCAATCAGATCCATATGCCGGCTTCGATTCATGGCAGCCTCGCCGGCACCGCGCAGGTATTTACGCAATCGCTGAACAACGAGCCGGTCCTGATCGTCGCCGCCATTGCCGCGGTCTACATCCTGCTCGGCGTGCTCTACGAGAGCTACATTCACCCCATCACCATCCTGTCGACCTTGCCGTCGGCCGGCGTCGGCGCGTTGTTGGCGCTGATGCTGTTCCACACGCAATTCGACATTATCGGCACCATCGGCGTCATCCTGCTCGTCGGCATCGTCAAGAAAAACGCCATCATGATGATCGACTTCGCCATTCACGAGAAGCGGGTGCACAATCTCGGCCCGCGCGACGCGATCTTTCAGGCCTGCCTGCTGCGCTTCCGCCCGATCATGATGACCACCATGGCGGCGATCCTCGGCGCTGTGCCGCTGGCGCTGAGCTTCGGCAATGGCGGCGAGATTCGCCGGCCGCTCGGCATTTCGATCATGGGCGGGCTGATCATTAGCCAATTGCTAACCCTTTACACCACGCCGGTGCTCTACCTCTACATGGACCGGCTCGGACAATGGTCGCTGCGGCAACGGCAGCGGCTATTGCCGGGTTTGTACGGTGCGGCACCGGCCGAATAAGGCGCGACGATGCGGCGACGCTTTGCGCCCTAGGCATTGCACCTGAAAAATGCTACGGCTGACGCGTCGAGCACTATTTGCAATGTAGCGGAGGTCTCTACGATGGCGCAAAAGAAGCAATCTACGAAGCAAAAGCGTCTGAAGAAGGCCCTCCCGGTCCTTGGAATCGCCGGGGTGTCCTTTTCGCTGGTTGGAGGAGCGACCGCATCAGCGAGCGCACCGACAGCAGATATACCGTCCCAGAATACCTCTCCGCGTCAAGAAATCTTCCTCGGTGAGGAAGAGCTCTCCGACGTCAGCCTTGCGACGTTCTACGTCTTCGACAAGGAAAGCACCGCGAAGCCCCAAGCTGGCCAGCAATTGGCTTGGTGGCGCTGCGGCGGATGCGGCAGATGCGGCGGATGCGCTTGGCGCGCCTGCGGCGGCTGCGGCGGTTGCGGCGGTTGCTGCTGGTCAATTGGACGTTGCCGCGCCTGCTAAGGCGTAATCACGTCCGACCACGTCGATAGATATGAAGTTGTCATGGCCGGGTCCTGCTTGACCCGGCCCACTTTGCGTTTTTATGACTCTGGCCGCGGGAGCGGCCAATAACGTCGACAAAGGCCGGCGCGCGGGCTAGACCACAGGACTTCCACAATCCGAGAGCATCTGCCTCGCAATGGCGACCCACACTGGCGGCAATAAGCATAGCGGCGTGCACGCCGGCGTGGTGGCAGGCGATCAACCCGACAGCACCGCGCGTTTCAACGCCAAAGACGTTCCGCAATTCGGGCCGAATTTCTCCGTCTATGTGCTGCCGCCCGATGCGGTGTGCTTCTATTCCGAAGACCGCAAATTCTTTTTGCATGGCGAGCTGTTTTGCATCGTCGCCGACGCCATTGCGGCGGGAAAAAGCTATGGCCAGATCGTCCGCGAGCTGACGAAAAGATTTCCAGCCGACGTGGTTGACCAGGCCATCAAGCGGTTGATCGACCGCCGCTACATCGTGCCGAAACGGCAAACTGCCGTCGATGCCGCCGCCGGCTATTGGGCGACGCTGGGCATCCCATTGGGGATGGCGGCAAAAAATCTGCGGAGATGCAAGGTGCGCGTTCAATCGGTCGACGCCAAGGGTGCCAAGCAACTTGGCGCAGCGTTGCGCAAACTCGGGGTCCGCGTCGTCGATCGCTCCGCCGACCTCACGGTCGTCCTGGTCGACGATTATCTTGAAGGGCAGCTTGAGCAATTGAATCGGCAACACCTGTCCGATCGCAAACCCTGGCTGTTGGTTCAGCCCTCCGGTGTTTTTCCTCTTGTCGGACCAGTGTTCAGCCCGGGCAAGGGTCCCTGCTGGACCTGTCTAGCCGAGCGGATGAAAAGGAACCGCGAGGTGCGGGCGATGCTCGACCGCCGGCAAGCGCGTCGCGTCGCGGTTTCGCCGCTCGCCAAGGATTCGGTCGGCGGCAGCGGCATCGAGCTTGCGGCCGTCGAGATCGCCAAGGCGATCGCAAGTGATTTCCGCACCCCGCTGAACGATCATCTGGTCAGCCTCGATCTATCGGGCCCGACCATCGTCAAGCACTACGTGCCGCGCCGTCCGCAATGTCCGTCCTGCGGGCCTAAGAAATTGCGCGATCCGCGCCGCGAGCCGGCGCCGCTCGTGCTCACCGCCGGCGCCAAGCCGGTCATGACCAGCGGCGGCTATCGCAGCATTTCGTCGCGGGCAACGGTGGCAAAATACCGCAAGCACGTGAGCCCGCTGACCGGCGTGGTTTCGAAGCTTGAACGGGTCGAAGTCGACCTGCCGCTCAACACCAACTACTACGCCTCGCATAATTTTTCCGGGCCCGCCAAGTCGATCCATGAGCTGCGCTCGGGACGCAGCGGCGGCAGCTTCGGCAAGGGCAGCACCGCCGAGCAAGGCGAAGCCAGCGCGTTGATGGAGGCGATCGAGCGCTATTCCGGAATCTTCCAGGGCGACGAGGTCAGAGTGACGCGGCGGTTTACCGACTTCGCGCCCGGCGAGGCCATTTGGCCGAACGACGTCCTGCTTTTCAGCGAGGAGCAGTACCGGCGCGCGCAAATGGGACCGAGCGAAGAGGACGTGACGCCGACACCGCCGCCGTTTGATCCTGCGGCCAAGATCGAATGGACGCCGGTGTGGTCGCTGCGCGACCAGCGCTTCAAATATCTGCCGACCGGAATGCTGTATTTTTTCCACACCGACGCATTCCACAGCCATATGCACGCGGACTCCAACGGCTGCGCCGCCGGCAATACGCTGGAAGAAGCGATCGTCCAGGGATTCCTCGAACTGGTGGAGCGGGATTCCTATGCCATCTGGTGGTACAACCGCTCGCAGCGGACGGAGCTGGACTTGAGCCAGTTCGACGATTCTTACGTCCGCGATCTGAAAAACCAGCTCGCCGAAACCGGGCGCCGGCTGTGGGTGCTCGACATCACCACCGATCTCGGCATTCCGAGCTATGTGGCGATGTCGTATTCGACCATCACCGGACAAGAGTTCGTCGAATATGGTTCCGGCTCGCATTTCGATCCGCGCATCGCACTGTTGCGCGCGCTGACCGAGGTCAATCAATTCTTGTCGATCGGGCTGATGGGCGCCCGCGACGCGGGCCAGGCAAGCAATGACAGCGCCGGCCCGTTTCGCCTCCAAGAGCACCCCTACTTAATCCCGGACGGTAACCCGCCGATCCGGCCGCACTTCGATATGAAGTTCGGCAGCCTCGACACGCGTGAGCAGGCGCTGGCCTGCGTGGACATCGCCAGGCGCGCCGGCCTCGATTTCCTCGTGCTCGATCAGACGCGGCCCGACATCGAGACTCCGGTGGCCCGCGTGATCGTTCCGGGATTGCGGCATTTCTATCGCCGCTTCGGGCCCGGCCGACTCTACGACGTGCCGGTCAAGCTCGGCTTGCGCGATACGCCGATTTTGGAAAGCGATCTCAATCCGCTTCATCCTCATACCTGAGATCATGCCGTCGTGCGCGCTCCGCGAAAAAAGAGTGGGCGATGCGCGGCGGCAACGCTTTCCGCTCGGCTGCTGAGCCACATCACGCTGCAAGCGCAGGCAGGCGGCGACATAGTCGCGCGGTTCGACGATGTTTCGCTCGGCTTGGGAAAGTTCAGCGCGGGGGCTGTGGAGCGCGCTAAAGATTTGCAATTTGGTCTGCCGTTGGCCGCGTTTACATCCGGCAACCGAGAAACAGATAAGGAAATTCATGTCCTCGTTCGGCGATTGGCAGGACGCGGTCTCATCGAATACCACCTGGGACGCTCGCGAAGCGAGGATCTGGTCGTCGTCGAGCCGCAGCTGCCGGATTACTGGCCGCGCGTGTCACAGATCGACAACACCGACACACTCGTGCTGTCGCGGTTTGCCTATATGCGGCGGCGCGCCAACGAAATGGTTCTGGAATCGCCGCGCGCCGGCGCCTTGTTCAAGACATGCGATCCCAAGATCGCGGCCGCCTTGGTTGCGCTGTCCACGCCGCAACAGATCAAACAGCTGCGCCGGCAGAAAGATTTTTTGGGACACGAGCTTCTCGGCCTGCTGGTCGACTGCCAAATCCTTTTTCGAGTCGACGCCGGCAATGGCGGCCTGCGGCCGGACGAAGGTGACGACAACCTCGTGCTGTGGGACTTTCACGATCTGCTATTCCATGCGCGCAGCACCGAGGGCCGCCACGCCAATCCATTGGGTGGCGCTTATCCCTACGCGGACACGATCGCACCGCTGCCGGCGGTGCGGCCGCCTTGGCCCGGAATGAAGATCGATCTGCGCGAAGTCTCACCTGCGCCCGCACTGTCGCCAGCCGCGAAGCTTCTGCGCGAACGTCATTCAACGCGCGACTTTGATAACCAGCGGCCGATCACGCTTGCCGAGCTGGCGCGATTTCTCGACAGCACCGCCGTCGTCCAGTCGGAATTGAAGACGCCGCTCGACCACGGCGGCGGCGGTCCGGAACTCACTTACACAGTGCGGCCCTATCCTTCGGGCGGCGCCAGTTATGAGCTGGAGCTCTATCTGGCCGTCGACACATGCGAAGGGCTGTCGCGCGGCTTCTATCACTACAACGCCGGCACCCATGCGCTGGTGCCGATCGAGATTGGCGGCAACCAGCTCGACGCGCTGCTCAAGAGCGCCGAATTCGCCATGGGCGTGTCCGCCGCGCCGCAAATCCTGATCACCATTGCCGCGCGCTTCGGCCGGGTTTCATGGAAATACAGTTCGATCGCCTACGCACTCATTCTCAAAGACGTCGGCGTCCTGATGCAAACGTTTTACGTCATGGCGACCGACATGGGTCTCGGCGGATGCGCGATCGGCACCACCAATATCGATCTGTTCGCGAAAATGACGGGACTGGACTTTCACGTCGAGGGCCCGGTTGGCCAATTTGCACTCGGGCGCGGCGCGAAGCCGGAAGCTCCCCGGTAATAAGTCTGACGGACTACCCGTTCGGCCCGGTCTTCTTGGGTACAAACAAACGCGTGGCGGCAGGGTCGTCCGCCGCGGCACGCCCGAAATAGCCGACGGCTTCGGGGCGACCAGCCCTCAGCGCGAACATGGCGCCCTGAGGGTCCGTGCATCGGACGATCCGGTTGCCGCCTCGCGCTTCGATGGGGCCCTCAAGAATCTTGCCGCCGCCAGCCTTGACGCGCTTTGCCGCCGCGTCGATGTCTCCGACATTGAAGTAATAAAGCCAGAGTGGCATCGGCACTGTCGGCGGCTTGGTGACCATGCCGCCGATCGTACGGCCTCCGGCGGAGAATATGAGATAGGTGCCAATTCCGCCGACTTCGGCGTCAACTTTCTGCCAGCCGAAAAGCTCACCGTAAAACGCGAACGCAGGCTCCCAATTGACGGCGGAGAGTTCGTGCCAGCCAACGTGGCCCGGCAAACCCGGCGCGGCGGACTGCTGTTGGCCGGAGTTCAACCCTTTGACCAAGGCCAGCGTCGCCGCCTGCGGATCGGCGACGATCGAAAATCGGCTGATCTCGGGAACATCTGTCGGCGGGACGTACACGGTACCGCCCAGATGCTTTAGCTTGTCGGTCGCAGTATCCACGTCGTCGACGGCGACATAGCCGGTCCAACGCGGCTGCGCGCCCATTTTTCGCGCCTCGGGCGATAGACCCATCAGTCCAGCGACCGAATCCTCTCCGGCAGCGAACAACGTATAGGCTGCGCCGGGCATCGACGCGTCGCGCGTGCTCCAGCCGACGACGTCGGCGTAGAAGGTCTTGGCAGCGTCCGGGTCTGTCGTCGTCAACTCGTACCAGACGAAACAGCCATGCGAACTGACCATGTCTGCTTCCGATCCGGACGCTATGAGCCTCGACCCGCTCAGCGGAGATAAAGGGATTTACGCCTATAGCAGCATGGCGCAGGTCTCTCGGGCAGCGGCGAAGCGATCGTCGCCCACGCGTGCGGCGGCGGTTCGCTGATCGTTGCGCGCAGGCGATGAATCTCGGCGCGCGCCGCGGTGATCAGCGGCCCCTTGACGGCTTCATCGACGTCCGGATCGGCCTCGAGACGGGCGATCAGCTTGAATTGCGCGTAAATCGCATCGCGCGTACACCAATAAGGCGTATCGCTGCAGCCCCAAAAATCCCCCGCCCGCGCCGACACCGCCGCGAACGCAAAGCCCAGAACGACGCCAAGCGAAACAAGCCGCACCATGGTTATACTCGCGCTCCGACTTCGCTATAATAAAAGAGGATTTCACCGATCGCACAATAAAACAAGTCAGGGATGAACGCACATGAATGGCGCCGAAGTCATTGCCGAAATTCTTAAAGTGGAAGGCACCGAATTTCTCTCCTGCTATCCGCGCAATCAGGTGATCGAGCCGTGCGCGGCGATCGACATCCGCCCGATCCTGTGCCGGCAGGAGCGCGTCGGCGTCGGCATCGCCGACGGTTATTCGCGCATCAAGCGCGGCAAGCGTAACGGCGTGTTCGCGGCCCAGGCCGGACCAGGCATCGAGAACGCCTTCCCGGGCATCGCGCAGGCCTATGCCGAGAACGTGCCGCTGCTCATCGTTTCCGGCGGCATGCCGCTGGCCAAGCAGTATGTGCGCCCGGCGTTCCGCGCCGCCGCCGTCTATGGGCCGGTGACCAAATGGTCGGCGCTGGCACACAACGTGCAGGAATTGCCCGACCTGATGCGGCGCGCCTATCAGGCGATGCGCACCGGCAAAGCCGGCCCGGTGCTGATCGAAGTGCCGGACGAAATCGCCGAGGCCGAGTTCAAGGGCGAGCTGCACTACAAGCCCGTGCCGGTGCTGCGCACGGCGCCGGACCCGGATGCGATCAAGAAAGCCGTCGAGATGCTGCTCGCGGCCAAGAACCCGATTCTTTGGGCCGGCCAGGGCGTGCACTATGCCGAAGCCGGCGACAAGCTCGCGGCGCTGGCGGAGTTGCTGCCGGCGCCGGTGGTCGCGACCAATCCGGGGAAAAGCGCCATTGCCGACAGCCATCCGCTGGCACTCGGCGGCGCCACGCGCTCGCGCTCAAAAATGTTCGCCGACTTCATGAAAAAGTCCGACGTTGTCATGGCGATCGGATCGAGCCTCACCATCACCAATTTCGGGCCGGCCGTGCCGGCAGGCAAAACCATTATCCATTCCACCAACGATGCCGGTGACATCAACAAGGAATATCGCGCCGATCTCGCCGTGGTCGGCGACGCCGGTCTTGTCATCGATGCACTGATTGCGGAAGTCGCCAAGCAAAAAGGCCCCGGCGGAGGCAATGCGCTCACCTCGCTCAAGGAAGAAGTCGCCGCCGGCAAGAAAGCCTGGCTCGACGAATGGGCAAAATTCCTCAACTCCGACGAAATGCCGCTCAACCAATACCGCGTCATCCGCGACATGATGCGCACGCTCGACCGCGACAACGTGATTATGACGCATGATTCCGGCAGCCCCCGCGAGCAGATGATCCCGTTCTGGGAAACGACTGTCGCCGGCTCCTATATGGGCTGGGGCAAGTCGACACAGCTCGGCTATGGGCTCGGCATCACCATGGGCGCAAAACTCGCCGCGCCGAAAAAGCACTGCATCAACGTGATGGGCGACGCCTCGTTCGGCATGACCGGCATGGACATCGAGACCGCGGCGCGCAACCGCATCGCCATCCTCACCATCGTGTTCAACAACGGCGTGATGGGCGCCGAGCGCGATGTTCTAAAGATCTCCGACGAGAAATACGGCGCCATGACAGTCGGCGGCAATTACAAGAAAGTCGCCGAGGGCCTCAACGTCGCGGCAACGCGCGTGGAAAAGCCCGGCGACATCGTCGGCGCCATCAAGGACGCCGTCGGCGTCACCGAGACGGGCGCGCCGTTCCTGCTCGAATTCGTGGTCAAGGAAGGCCGCGATTTTTCGCGCTACGCCTGAGCGACACTGCAATCGGAATTGGGAGGACGACCATGGCGGACATCAAGATTTTCAATCCCGACGGGCTGGCCGAGCCGCCCGGCACTTATACGCACATTGCGCAGGCGAGGACGCAGCAGGTCGTCTTCATCGCCGGCCAGGTGCCAAGCGATGCGTCCGGCAAGACCGTCGGCAAGGGCGACATCGAGGCGCAAAGCGTACAAGTCTACGCCAATATCCTCACCGCGCTGCGCGCGGTCGGCGCCGATTGGAACAATGTCGTGCAGTTCACCAGCTATTTGACGCGCGCCGAAGACGCGCCTGCGTTTCGCGCCTGGCGCAGCCGGGAATTTCCAAAAATGTTTCCAGGCGGCTCGCCGCCGAACACGCTGCTGATCATCAGCCGGCTGGCCGACCCGGATTATCTGCTCGAGGTGCAAACTGTCGCGGCGCTGTAATCCTAGGCAACCAGCTCGCGTGACGTGACGTCCTCCAAGAGCGTGCGAAGCGCCTTTGCGCGTTTTGCGCCGTAGGTGCGCTCGAACTGCGCCTGCGCCTGGGTCCAGCCTTTCTGCGCGGCCGCAAAGCGCTCGACACCGGCGCGCGTCAGCCGCAGCTCCTTGCTGCGCCGGTCGGATTGTCCAGGCTCCACGGCGATCAGGCCGTCGCGCTGCAGCGGCAGGATATTCCGCCCCAAGGTGGTGCGGTCCATCACCAGCTCCGCGGCCAGCGCATTGATCGTCATCGCGCCTCTGCGGTGCAGCCTTGCAAGAATCGAATACTGGGTGGCGCGCAGGCCGAGCGGGCTGATGAACTGGTCATAGAATTGCGTGACATGGCGGGTGGCCTGGCGCAAAGCCAGGCAATTGCAAGCCGCAGGGTTGGTCGAAATGGACTGCATGGTCGTTTTGCTCACTTGATATAGGCGTATATACTCCTATATGGTGCTGCATTCAATGGGGCGGATCGCCCATTCGGGTCAGCGGGAGTGCTGGCATGTCATCATTGGGTCTCGCCTGCCCTCAGCCGGCCGCGGCAGCCGCCGCAATTCCGGACAAAGCTAAATACGACCCGCGCACCCGCACGTTGATCGAAGGGCCGATCGCGGCGACGCTGATCCGGCTCGCCGCGCCGAACGTGCTGGTGATGCTGGCGCAAAGCGCGGTCGGCCTGGTCGAGACCTATTTCGTCGGCAAGCTCGGCACCGATCCGCTGGCCGGCGTGGCGCTGGTTTTTCCGCTGCTCATGCTGATGCAGATGATGTCGGCCGGAGCCATGGGCGGCGGCATTTCCTCGGCGATCGCACGCGCACTTGGCGGCGGACGGCGCGCCGATGCCGACGCGCTGGCACTGCATGCACTGGTCATCGCGCTGCTGTTCGGCCTCACCTTCACCATTGCGCTCTTGCTCGGCGGGCGTTGGCTTTACACGGCGATGGGCGGCAGCGGCGCTTCGCTCGATGCGGCGTTGACCTATTCCGGCGTCGTCTTTGCCGGCGCTATTCTGGTCTGGCTGTTCAATTCGCTCGCCAATGTCATTCGCGGCACCGGCAATATGGCGGTGCCGGCGCTGGTCACGGTCATCGGTGTCTTCGTGCTGATCCCGCTGTCGCCGTGCCTGATCTTCGGCTTGGGACCGCTGCCGCGGCTGGGTGTCGCCGGCGGCGCCGTCGCGGTGTTGATCTATTACGCGATCGGCAGCTTAGCGCTCGCGGCCTATCTGCGCTCCGGGCGCAGCATCGTGCGGCTCTCCCTGTTCGGCGTCCGTCTGCGCTGGCCGCTGTTCGCCGACATTTTGCGCGTCGGCGCGGTCGCGGCGCTGATCACGGTGCAGACCAATCTCACCATCGTCATTGCCACAGGCCTCGTCGGCGCATTCGGCCCAGCGGCCATCGCCGGCTATGGCACCGGCTCGCGGCTCGAATATTTGCTGATCCCGCTGGTGTTCGGTCTCGGCGGCCCGCTGGTCGCCATGGTCGGCACCAATATCGGCGCCGGCCGCCGCGATCGCGCCCTGCGCGTGGCCTGGATCGGCGCGGCCATCGCCGCCGCGCTGTGCGAACTGATCGGGCTAAGCGCTGCCGCGTTTCCAGTCGCCTGGCTGTCGCTGTTCGACACCGCGCCGGCGATGCTCGATGCCGGCTCGCGCTATCTGCATGTGGTCGGCCCGGCCTATGGCCTGTTCGGGCTCGGCATGGCGCTGTATTTCGCTTCGCAAGGCGCCGGGCGGTTGTTGTGGCCGTTCCTCGCCAATCTGGCGCGGCTGATCATCGCGGCGCTCGGCGGCTACCTGGCGCTGCGCTGGACCGGCGATCTCACCGAAGTGTTCATTGCGCTGTCGGTTGCGCTTGCTACCTTCGGCCTGATCAACGCCGCGGCGGTGGCCGGCGGCGCATGGTTTGCACGAGAGCCGGTGAAAAAATGACAGCGCAATATCTGGAAGATTATGCCGTCGGGCAGATTTATTGGTCGGGGCGCAAGCGCGTCGTCAAGGACGAGATTATCGCTTTCGCCAAGGAATTCGATCCGCAGTTCTATCATCTGGACGAAGTCGCGGCGCTAAAATCTCCGTTCAAAGGCCTGGCGGCCAGCGGCTGGCACACCGCCGCTATGACGATGCGACTTATGGTCGACGGCGAGTTCAGACCGGCCGGCGGCATTCTCGGTGTCGGCTTCGACCAATTGAGCTGGTCGCTGCCGGTGCGGCCCGGTGACGAGTTGCGCGTCAAGAGCGAGGTGCTCGAAGTGCGGCCGTCGAAATCGAAGCCCGATCGCGGCATGATCCGGGTGCAGAACACGACGCTCAATCAGAACGACGAAGTGGTTCAGATGTTCACCGGCAACCTTTTGGTACCGCGCCGCTCGCCGGCGGCGTGAACGACGCTCCGCCGCATTGTCGCAAGCCAGGGAACCCGGCAAGATAAGAGCCGCGACTTAAGAAGCGCGGATAATAATTCGGGAGGAACGGCCATGGCCTCGTCGCGACTGACGCAACTCCTCGGCGCGCTATGTTGCGTGCTGGCTCTCGGGGCGCCATCGGCTAGGGCTGCCGAGACCATCTCCACCGGCATGATCGGCGCCGCCAATGCGGTCGGCTGGCCGTGGTATATCGGCATTGCCAAAGGCTTCTTCGCCGACGCCGGAATAAATCTCGACATAGTCTATGTGCCGACCGCGTCCGGCCTGGTGCAGCAGCTCTCCGCGGGCTCCCTCGACATCGTCGCCGACGTTGGCGTGGTCGAACCGATCCACGCCGTCGAGAAAGGCGCGCCGGTCGGCCTCCTGCGCATCGTCGGCCAGGTGTCGGCTTACGAGATGTTGGCCAAGCCGGCCATCGCCACGGTGAAGGATCTCAAAGGCAAGACCATCTGCATCGGCGGCCTGGTCGACATCAACCGCGTCTATCTCGAACGCATCATGCAGGCCAACGGACTGAAGGATGGCGACTACGACATCACCGTGATCGGCAATACCGCGGGCCGCTTCGCGGCGCTGAAATCCGGTGCCGTCGACGCCACCATGCTGGCGCCGCCGGTCAGCTTCTTCGCCGAGGATTCAGGCTTCCACAGCGTCGGCTTGATCATGGATTACGCGCCCGACCTGCCGTTTTCCGGCACAGTTGTATCGCTCCCCTATGCTGCGCAGCACCGCGATACATTGGTGAAACTGCTCGCAGTCATCGACAAGAGCGTCGCCTGGTTCGACGATCCGGCCAACCGCACCGAGGCGGTCGATATCATGACCAATGAGATGAAGTCGGCGCGCGCGCCGGTCGAGCGCAGCTACGACTTCTTGCGCAAGATCAACTATTTCGCGCCGACCAATGCCATCTCGCGCGCGCGCATGCAGAACCTGATCAATGCCATGAAAGCGCTCGGCGACATTAAGAGCGACATCATCCCCGACAAGATCGTGGTGCCGGGCCTCACCCGTCTCGTCGATTAGGACGGAATACTCATGCATATCCTCGTCGTCGGCGCCGGCGCGATCGGCGGCTATTTTGGCGGCAGGCTGTTGCAAGCCGGCCGCGACGTGACGTTCCTGGTGCGGCCGCGGCGCCATGCGCAGCTTGCCAACACCGGCCTCGTCATCCGCAGCCGCTTCGGCGACGCGACCTTGCCGGCACCGCCGACCGTCACCGCCGATGCTTTGCGCGCGCCCTTCGATCTGATCCTGCTGAGCTGCAAGTCCTACGATCTGCAGTCGGCGGCGGATTCGTTCGCGCCCGCCGTCGGACCAAACACGGCGATCCTGCCGTTGCTCAACGGCATGGGTCATATGGATTATCTCGGCGGACGTTTCGGTGCCGGCGCCGTGCTCGGCGGTCAATGCGTGATTTCCGTGACGCTGGTCGGCGACGGCCACATTCTGCATCTCAACGATACACACGGCCTGTCATTCGGCGAACAGAACGGCGAGACGTCGCCGCGCGCCGAAGCCATCGCATCGACCTTCTCGGGCGCCAATTTCGAGTCACGCCTGAGCAAAACCATCCTGCAGGAGATGTGGGAAAAGTGGGTTCTCATCGCCACCATGGCCGGGACCAATTGCCTGATGCGGGCCGCCGTCGGCGATATCGTCGCCGCCGGCGCGGAACATCTGTCGCTGGCGCTGCTCGATGAATGCGCGGGCATCGCCACGGCGCGAGCTTATGCGCCGAGCGCCGCGGCAATGACGCGAAACAAGGCCATGCTGACCGCAAAGAGTTCGACCTTTGCCGCCTCGATGTTGCGCGATATCGAACGCGGCGCGCCGACCGAGGCCGACCATATCCTCGGCGATCTGATCCGGCGCGGCGGTGGCGGGCCGACCGACTTTCCAATGCTGCGCATCGCCTATGCGCATTTGCGGGCTTACGAGGCGCGGCGAAGGCGCGAGACTGCCAGCGCGGCCAAGCCTTGAGGCTGCAAGAAAACGACATGGAAGCCTGATAAGCTAAGGTCCCTTAGCGCTATAATGACAATGCGATTTATGTCCGTTCGAAGAGGTGCGTCATGATCCTCGGTCTGTCAGTCCACACATTCACCGTCATTCATGTCCTAATCAGCCTGGTCGGAATCGTTGCCGGCGTCATCGTTGCCTTCGCCATGGTGCAGGGCAAGAGCGTGCCCGGCTGGACCGCGCTGGCGCTCCTGGCCTTGATCCTCACCAGCGTCACCGGATTTTTCTTTCACAACACGACGTTCACGCCGGCGCAGGGCGTCGGAGTCATATCGCTGGTGGTGCTGGCGGTTGCCGTCATCGCCCTCTATGTCCTGCACCTGGCCGGCATGTGGCGGTGGATCTACGTCATCGCCGCCATGATTGCCATCTATCTCGACTGCTTTGTCGGCGTCATCCAGGCCTTCCAGAAAATCGACTTTCTGCACGCCCTGGCGCCCACGCAAAGCACCGAGCCGGCTTTTGTGGTGTCCCAGGTCGTCGTGCTGGCGATCTTCGTCCTGCTGGGTTTCGGCGCGCTGCGGAAATTCCATCCGCGTGCCGCATGACCCGACTGCGTCGAAACGTGCTTGCCGGCTGCTCGAACCGGCGCGATGATTAATACTTTCGTGAGGCGTGAACCATGACCAAGATCACCTATCATATCGTCGAGCACGACGGCGGCTGGGCCTACAAGGTCGACGGCGTCTTTTCCGAGAGCTTCCCGTCCCATGACCTCGCCCGCAAAGCTGCGGAGCGCGCCGCCCGCGAGCAGCACGTGCCGGGAGAAACCCGAGCCATCTCGTGGGAAGACGCCAACGGCCGGTGGCACGAAGAGCTGTCGGCCGGCACCGACCGGCCGGAGACCGACGTCGAGGGCTAAAGCGAAGCCGCGTCGATATTTTCCTTCAGTAATCCCGCGCGCGACATCGGGCCGTTTCGGGCCGGTCTTAACGGCACTATGGCTAGGCGCCGCGAACGGGTATGTATTCTTCGGTGGGGAAACGGGGTCGATGAACGATCTATCTTTGCAGACGGTCCGCACCGCGCTGAGCGGCTATGAGCTCCTCAACGACCCGCTGCTCAACAAGGGCACGGCCTTTACCGAGGGCGAGCGCGATGCCTTCGAACTGCACGGCCTGTTGCCGCCCCACGTCGCTACGCTGGACTACCAGGTCCAGCGCCGGCTCGACGCCTTTCGCGGGCTCGGCAGCGATATCCAGAAATACGTCTTCCTGCGCGGCTTGCAGGACACCAATGAGACGCTGTTCTACGCGCTGTTGACCCGCAACATCGAAGAAATGATGCCGATCGTCTATACGCCGACGGTCGGTCTGGGCTGCCAGCAATTCTCGAGCATTTTCCGCAAACCCCGCGGCCTGTTTCTCAGCTATCCGCACCAGGCCGACATCCGCCGCATCCTCGGCAATCCGCGCTTCGACGGCGTCGAGGCCATCGTCGTCAGCGACGGCGAGCGCATCCTCGGCCTCGGCGACCAGGGCGCCGGCGGCATGGGCATTCCGATCGGCAAGCTCGCGCTCTACACCGCGTGCGCCGGGCTGCATCCGGCGACCACGCTGCCGATCATCCTCGACGTCGGCACCGACAGCCGCGAGCACTTGGACGATCCGCAATATATCGGCTGGCAGCACGAGCGAATGCGCGGCGATGCTTATGACGCGTTCATCGCCACCTTCGTCGCTGCCGTGCGCGAGCGCTGGCCGCATGTGCTGCTGCATTGGGAAGATTTCGCCATCGGCAATGCCAACCGGTTGCTGGCGCGCTATCGCGATAGCCTTTGCACCTTCAACGACGATATCCAGGGCACCGCCGCGATCGCCGTCGGCACGCTGTTGAGCGCTATCAATGTCACCGGCACGCCGTTGCGCGAGCAACGCGTCGCGGTGTTCGGCGCCGGCTCCGCGGGCACCGGCATTTGCGCGCTGCTTTGGCGGGCGATGGTCGATGCCGGTCTTGCGGAAGGCGAAGCGCGCAGCCGTTTCTATCTGGTCGACCGCGACGGCTTGCTGGTCGATAGCATGACCGGCCTGCAGCAGTTTCAAGCGCCCTTTGCGCAGAAGCGCGCGGCACTGTCGTCGTGGACTTTGGCCTCGTCCGACCGGATCGGGCTTGGCGACGTCGTCGTCAATGCGCGCCCGACCGTGCTGATTGGCACATCCGGCCAGCCGCACGCCTTCCACGAGGCGGTGGTGCGCGCCATGGCCGAGCGGGTGCGCCGGCCGGTGATCTTTCCGCTGTCGAATCCGACCGAGCGCGCCGAGGCGACGCCGCAAGATCTCATGGAATGGACCGAAGGCCGTGCCGTGATCGGCACGGGCAGCCCGTTCCCGCCGGTCGAGCGCGACGGTCGCACCTTCCGCGTCGACCAGACCAACAATGCCTACGTCTATCCGGGCATCGGGCTCGGCGCCATTGCCGCCAAGGCGCGCCGCATTTCCGACGGCATGTTCCTCGCCGCCGCGCGCACCATTGCCGAAATGTCTCCCGCCAAGCACGACCCGCAGGCGAACCTCTTGCCGCCGCTGGTGCGGTCGCGCGAGCTCTCGTACCGTGTGGCGATGGCCGTCGCCAGGCAAGCGCAGGCCGACGGGCTCGCCGCCGCCGTCTCCGACGCAACCCTGACCGCCGCGGTCAAAGCAAAAATGTGGGAGCCGATCTACGCGGACTACGTGCGGCTGACGGCTTAACCGAAACGATTGCTGCGGCTCACGGCGAACTCTTTTCGCTCGACGGAAATTAAAACGCCGACGCGTGTCTTTCCGGACACACATCGAGTCCACCCGCATCGTCAGCATCGGTCTCGTTTTGGCGACATGGATAGGATTGGCGAATAACAAGAATTTCTCGCGCACTCTTCCTGTTTGGAAAACATCCAAACAGGAATTCAATACCAGTTTTGAATTGTTATAATTGTCTTCGACTGCGCGAACACGTTTTCTTCTTGTCAGCCTCTCCTTCGCCCCACTACAACTAATTGAAATATCTTCACTTTTTCATCGTTCTAAACTGGCGGCGGGGCGTTCGTGTCAGGGGCCGATAAGAAACTCAAGTCGCGGCTGTATGCATTCCGCAAGGAAGCGGCCGTCTCGGCGCTGGCAATCGCGATCGGCCTCGGCGCGGTCACAGAAGCTTCAGCGCAAACGAACAGCAATCCGGCATCTGCTTCGACCTCCGCCAAAATCCCCGAGATCGTCGTCACGGCTCCGAAAACCAAACCAAAATCCAAGGTGGCGCGACAGCCTCCAACGCAAGGGACAGCCGCCACAATTGCGGCAAATGCGACGACTGCGGCACAAGCGGCCTTGGACGCCAAGATGACCGGGCTCGATCAGGCGCGCGACAACTTGCTGCCCAAAATCGGCGCCTCGACCACCACTATCAGCCGCCAGGCGATTTTAGATATGCCGCAGGCCGATAACGCGCCGCTCGACAAGGTCATCTTGCAGTTACCGGGCGTGTCGTACGATTCCGCCGTGGCGAATCCCAATTTCCATGTCCGAAACGAATACGCCAACGTTCAAATCAGGATCAACGGCGTCGTGGTTCCCGAGGGCGTTTCCGGCCTGGGCATGTTCCTCGACACCAATTTCATCGGCAGCATGTCGCTCTTGACCGGCGCGCTGCCGGCGCAATACGGGCTGCGCACCGCGGGCGTCCTCGACATCACCAGCCGAGCCTTTGCCACGCCGGGCGGCGACATCAGCCTCTATGGCGGCAGCCGGCAGACCTTCACGCCGAGCTTCGATTACGGCGGCAGCGCCGGCAATTCCGAGTATTTCGTCACCGCGCGCGGCAATTGGAACAATCTCGGCATCGAGAACACCACGCCGGCGCTCAACGCCATCCACGATCACACCGAGCAAGGCAAATTTTTCGGTTACGCGTCGACGCTGCTCGACGAATCGACCCGGTTCAGCTTCATCTCGGCCTTTTCCAACAGCCAGTTTCAGATCCCGAACAATCCGGGGCAGACGCCGCTCGGTGATTTTCCCTTTGGGGCGCCGGTGACGAATTACAGTTCTTCGGCGCTCAACGAAAACGAACACGATACATATGCCGTCGACATAGCGTCGCTGCAAAAGCACGGCACCGACGGCGACGCGCAACTCGCCGCCTATTCGCGCTATGCCGAGGTGAACTTCATTCCCGACATATTCGGCGACATGGTATTCAATGACGTGGCATCGGATGTGATCCGGCAGAGCACGCTGACTGGCCTGCAATTCGACAGCTCCTACATCGCCAACGACCGCCATACGCTGCGTGGTGGCTTTGCAGTGAGCGGCGAGCAGACCAATGTCACCAACACGTCCGTCGTCATGCCCGGAGCTATCGGCGCGGTAATCGGACCGGCGTTTCCCATCACCGATCCAACGTCGCTGCTCGGCTGGAACATCGGCGGCTATGTTCAGGACGAATGGAAGCTGACCGATCAGCTCATCCTCAATACCGGTTTGCGGTTCGATCAATTGTTTCAATTCGTCGACGCCAACCAATTCAGTCCGCGCGCCGCTTTGGTCTATAAGCCGCTTGCCGGCACCACCGTCCACGCCGGCTATGCCCGCTATTTCACCCCGCCCTATCAGGCGCAGGCCACGCAATCCAATATCGCGCTGTTCGCCAACACCACCAATCAGCCCGAAGTGATGCTGGCCGATCCGGTCAAGCCGGAGCGTTCGCATTATTTCGACGTTGGCGTCGACCAGACGGTGCTGCCCGGCCTCGATATCGGGCTCGACGCCTACTACAAGGAGGCGCGCGACATGATCGACGATGGCCAGTTCGGGCAGGCCGTGGTGCTGACGCAGTTCAACTGGACGCGCGGATACAGCGAAGGCGGCGAATTCAAGCTGAAATATCACAATGGCAACTTCAATGCCTATGCGAATTTCGCCTACAACATCATGCGAGCGATCGGTCCGGAGTCGAACCAGTATCTGCTCGATACTGCGACCTACGAATTTCTACTGGACCACTATCACTACACCGACGACATGCAGCGCATGACCGGCTCGGCTGGAGTATCGTATCGCTGGTACGACACTTTGATTTCGGCGGACCTGACCTACGGCAGCGGGCTTCGCGCCGGCGATCTGTCTGACGGTGTCGTACCCAATTCCCTGCACACTACGCCGTATGCCGTAGCGAATACGGGACTATCGCACGACTTCAAATGGTCGCCGGACTTCAAGCCGCTGACGGTGCGCTTCGATATCGTCAACTTGTTCGATCAAGTTTACGAGCTCCGCAATGGCACCGGCATCGGCGTGTTCGCCCCGCAATTCGGCGCGCGTCGCGGTTATTACGTCGGCGTTTCGCAGAAGCTGTGAGATCGCGCCGGCGGCCGCGCTAAGCGACGCGAACCTGGTCCAAGAAACGCTCGACTTCGGCGCGCAATTTGCCGGAGCGCGCCGCGAGCTCGCCGCCGGCATTGAGCATGGCGCTCGCCACCTGGTCGGTCTTGGCCGCGGCATCGGAGACCTGGACGACGCTCATTGACACGTCGCGGGTGCGCTCGGCTGCGGCATTGGCGCTGCGGGCGATTTCCTTGCTGACCGCGTCCTGCTGCTGCACCGCGACGGAAATGTCGCTGGCATTTTCATCGAGTTGCGCGATGGTGCCGGCGATCGCCTTCATGGCCTGAACCACCTGCGACGTCGTCACCTCGATCGACGAGATCTGCTGGGTGATATCGCCGGTGGCTTTTTCGGTCTGCCCGGCGAGGCTCTTGACCTCTTGCGCCACGACGGCGAAGCCGCGGCCGGCGTCGCCGGCGCGCGCCGCCTCGATGGTGGCGTTGAGCGCCAACAGATTGGTCTGCGCGGCGACGTCGCGGATCAGATTGCTGACATTGTTGATCTGGCCCACCGAGGCGACCAGCTGTTCCACCGTGGCGATGATCGCCTTGGTCTCGTCGGAGGCCTGGCGAGCGATGTGCGCCGAGCGCGCGGCCTGGGTCGAGATCTGCTCGACCGACTGGGCGATTTCCTCGGCCGCCATGGCGACGTTGCTGACGTTCGTGGTCGCTTCCTCGGACGCGGTCGCTGCCGCCGCGGCGCGGGTCTTATTGTGATCGGCGGCATCGGCCATGATATGGGCGCAGCCGTCCATGGACTTCGAGGCGCCGTCGAGCGCCTGGATGACGTCGTTGACCGCGCGCTCGAAATTTTGCGTCGCCGCCTGAACCCGCTGCCGGCGTACTTCGGAATCCTCGGCCCGGTCGGCCTCGCGCTGGCGCGCGACGCTAACGTCGGCGATGGCCTGGCGGAACACCAGGAGCGCTTTCGCCATGCCGGCAATCTCATCCCGGCCGCCGACCGGGACCGGCACATCGGACTCGCCGTCGGCGATGCGCCGCATGGCGCCGCTCAACAGCGTCAGCCGGCCGACGATGCTGCGGCCGACATAGAGCCAGGCGATCAGGCCCGCCGCGGCCAGCGCCGCGATGCTGAGGATGATCAGAAGGATGCGGCCGACGCGGATTTGCGAGATGGCGCGGCCCGATAGCGTTTGCGCGAATTTGCCTTGGCGTTCGATCGAACCTTCGACGGCCTTGCGTAATCGCGCCGCCTCCGCCGTCGCCGCGGCATAGACCTGTCTGGCATCCTGTTCGCGGTTGAGCTCGTTGGTGCGTTGCGTGACGATACCGTTGCTGCCGGCGACCGTCGCGAGCTTTTGATAAAGCGCGCCGAGGTTCTTGGTCTGCTCGGTCTGCGGCAGCGCATTCAGGTTGCCTTCGATGCCGCGCTGCGCCGACGCTATGGGGTCGCGCATCGGCGCCAGATTGGCGACGTCCGTCACCATCGAGGATTCGATCAACAGCCCGGACAAGAGATTGATGCCCGACTGGATTTCCAGAAGCCGGCGCAGCGCCTCGATCGACTGATTCAAGGCGGCGGTGCCGCCCGAGGCCTGATTGCGCGTCATCAGGTCGAAATTGGCGTCGTCGATGGCGGGCGTGATCGCTTCGAGAATATCTTCGTGGACTTTCCTGACCGAGAGCGCGAGCGCGCGCCGCTGCGCGGAAATCTTGATGCGTTCGGTGACGGCCTGATTGAGCGCGTCGAGCCGCTCGACCATGGCGGCGCGGGCCACTTCGATCTCGTCGTTCTGTCCGGCATCGAGCTGGCGCAGGCGGGCGATCCGGTCGCTGAGCATTTGCGATTGCGCGGCGATATCGCGGGCGATCTCGTCGCGGCGGTTGTCGTCCGACGCCGTCATCAGACGCGGCGCGGACGCGATCAGCGTGCTCGCCTCCTCGGCAAGCCGCAGCGATTCCACCGTTGCCGGCATGCTGCGCGAGACGATTTCGGTCATCGTCGCACTGATATTGGCCGAGGCGTAAAGCGCAAACAGCGAGCCGACCACGGTCATGCCGGCAGCGAGGCCGAACGCCAGATAGAGGCGCGAGCGGATCGTATTGAGCCGGGACAGCACGTTGAGCCAGCCGCGAACGCCGTCGGCGTTCGATTTGCGCGAACGTTCAGCCACCGGTGATCTCATAGCCAGGATGCAAGACGCGCGTCATTCACTGCCCGGCCATCTTGGCGAGCCGCGTTACCGGCTTGAACGTGCCGTCGGCTTGCAGGATGGTGAAGAATACCTGATCCGAGCCTTGGTTCTTGGCCGGCCCGTAGGTGAGCGTGACGCCGCCCATGTTGAACGGCGCCGCGCCGATGGCATCGAGCAGGCCTTCGCGCGTCGGCTCGCCCTTGATGCGCTTGAGCGCATCGACCACGAGGCGGCCGACCACATAGCCTTCGAGCGAGACGAAGCCGGGCTTGGCCGTCGTATCGGCAGCCGTGAGCGCATGTTGATAGGAGGCCACCACGGGCAGCGAGTCATCCCATGGCGACGGCACGACCTGGCTGACGATGACGCCGGCGCCTTCCTTGCCGAGTTCCTTGGCCAGCGAATCCGAGCCAACGAAGGAAATCGCGACGAACACCGCGTTGAGCTGCACCTGGTGCGCGAGCTTGATGAATTCCGCGACCGGCTTGTACGGCGCGACCGTCACCACCGCTTCGGGCTGCGCCTTCATGATATCGAGCAGCGCCGACTTCACCGCAACCGTGTTGCGCTTGAACGAGCCGGATGCGGCTAGCGTCATGTTGCGCTTCGCCATCGCCCGCTGCACGCCTTCGAGGCCGGCGAGACCGAAGGCGTCATCCTGGTAGAGGATGGCGATCTTCGAGATGCCGAGATCCTTGGTCAGGTGTTCGATCCAGGCTTCAGTCTCCTCGAAATAGGAGCTGCGCACATTGACGACGTAGCGGTTGTACGGATTGCGCAGAAATTCGGCGCCGGTGAACGGGCCGATGAACGGCACTTTGGCCTCGGTGGCGATCGGCTGGCCCGCCTTCGACGTCGGCGTGCCGACCGCACCGACGAGCGCGAAGACCTTGTCTTCGTCGAGACTGGCTTTGGTCGCTTCGACGGTTTTTTCCGGCTCGTAGCCGTCGTCGCGTGATTTCAGCGCAAGCGTGCGGCCCAAAACTCCGCCGCTGCGATTGGCGTCCTCGAACGCCGCCAAAATTCCCTGGCGCATGCCTTGGCCCAAATCCTGGGCCGGACCTGTCAGGGCCGCGACCTGGCCGAAGACGATGGTCTTGTCGGCGACGCCATCCTCGGCGAGGGCGGCGCCGGCCACGCCGGCAAGAAGAATGAATGCAATTCCAAAACGATTGCTGTTCATTGGCGCTCCCCTCGGGACACGTGATGCGCGTCGCGCATCGGCATTGCTGCCTGTCGGAACAGACTGCCGGCGCTCATATTTTGGGCGTAACGTGGTTAAGGGATCATTAAGGACTGCGCTAAACACAGCCCCAGCCTGAAATTTCGTTCGCGGCGAAGAAGGTTATCGTGATGCTGCTTCGCAGGTCCGCTGAAGCTAAGGAGTATGGGATCATGGCAGATGGATTGACGACCGTTCTGAGCAGCTTTGGCGCCAAGGAAACCATGGATCGGCTCGAAGCCGCGGTCAAAGCCAAGGGCCTGACGGTGTTCGCGCGCGTCGACCACGCAGCCGGAGCAGCCGAGGCCGGCCTGCCGCTGCGCCCGACGGAACTCCTGATCTTCGGCAATGCGCGTGGCGGCACGCCGCTGATGCAGGCCAACCAGGTCGTCGGTATCGATCTGCCGTTGAAGGCGCTGGTGTACCAAGACGCCGCCGGCAAGGTATGGCTAGCCTACAACAATCCGGACTGGATCGCGCGGCGCCACGGGCTCGGCGCCGACGTCTCCACGACCGTCCAGGCGCTGACCAAAGCGCTCGATGCTTTTGCGACAACTGCGGCGAAATCAAACTGAATTCGTGGCGGGAGGGTCCACTCGCACGGAGGCTTTTACAAGTTCACGTCTGGGCCGACGCCAAGCTGTCGCGCCGCGCGCGATCCAGCAGCATCGTCCTTATGGCGGCAAACACCGCGTCGAAAGCGGGCCGACGATAGGCCCACTTATCATCGGCCGCGAGCGGCGCCATGACCATGGTGGCGTTGCCTTCGAAGAAAAGAATATCACCGGCCGCGTTCACCGCGAAATCGATGCCGCCGTAATCGAGGTCGAGCGCGGCGTTGATCCGTTCGAGCGCCGCCATGCCGCGCGGCCCGAGGAAGCCCGCCATGTCGTCGAGGAACGCCTGATCGTGCAAGCGGTTTGCCGCCGACTCGGCCATGTCGGCGCGGAAATAATGGACCTTCCAGTCGTGCGAAATCGCCAGATGCAGCGGATAGAGTTTTCTGTCGACGATCATGACGCGGATCTTGCGAAACATCCCTGCGCCGTCGCGCGCATCGAGCTGCTCGATCAGCCACACGTCGTCGCCGGGTAGTTCGTTCGCCGCCGCGGCGAGGTTTTCTGATATTTCGACGCGAACGAAAAAGCGCCCGGTGTGGAAACCCGGCACGCGCAGCAGAAGCGGAAAGGTAAAGCCATGGGCGGCGACGACGGCAGCCGCGTCGGAACCTGCGAGCGCGCGCCGCGGCACCGTCGCCATGCGCGGCGTGATGACGCTCGGCAGATTGCGGAGCCGTTCGGCATTTGCCGCGCGCCCGGTTTTGCCGACCGCAAGCGGATGATTGATCACCGGCCGGCTGGTCCGGCGCAGCACCGCGCCCGCAGCATCGAGGCCTTCGGCGCAGATATCGGCATCGCCGATGCTGTTGAAGACCACGTCATGCGCCGGCAAGGCGACCTTGGCATCGTAGTATTCAGTCACCAGGACGCTGGTCTGGAAAACCTGCTCATCGAGCAGCGAAGCCGTCGGCGTATTGCCGCCGGCGGCAGAGACCAGAAGCAAAACCCGGATCGGCGGCCGCTCGCCACGATAAGGCAGCGTGGTCAGGAAGTGATCCTTGAAACCTTTGTCGCGATGCGCCCGCGCGCCTGCCGCGTCGCCGATCTCGGCCAGCAGATTGCCCATGCCGCGGTGGGCATGAATATGATCGGGATCGGCGCGCAAGGCGGCTTCGAAATGGGTGCGCGCCGCGTCGTGCTCGTCGATTAGGAACAACAACGTCGCCAGGTTGACCCGGCCCATCGGATTGTCGGGATGATGCCGCACCGCTTCGCTGAACAGCGAGCGCGCCGCGTCCTTGTAGCCGGCCTTGAGCACGAGACTGCCGAAATCATTCAGCACGCCGAAATCGGTCGGCCGGCGCCGCAATAGTTCGAGATAATCCGCTTTGGCCGCCTCGTAGGCGCCCTGCTCGCGATGGAGGCCAGCACGCTCGAAGCGGGCCGCGAAGGCATCGGGATCGCGAGCCAGCACGCGATCGAGCATTTCGATGCGCGACTTCGGCAGGTTTTTCGAACGATCGCTCACGGCGGCCTTCTTGCTGCGTCGCGAATCAATGGCCGAAGATATCACGCGGCCGGCATATGCCGCGGTTTCGCCGCGGAGGCGGTAGCGATCAGGGCAAAGCTGGACAATAATGGCTTGAACGCGTGGCCTGCCGCCGCGCCAATGAAGGGGAGACGCTGCGATGGATCTGGCGATGACCGGAAAAAAGGCGATCGTCACCGGCGCCAGCGAGGGCATCGGCAAGGCGATCACGTTGGCCTTGGCGCGCGAGGGCGTCGACGTGGCGATCTGCGCCCGCCGCCGGGAGCCGCTCGAAGCGACCGCCGCCGAAATCGCGAAAGCAACTGGCCGTCAGATTTTCGCCATTCCGGCCGATCTGACCAAGCCCGCCGACGCCGAAAACTTCATCAAGAAGGCGCACGCCGCGCTGGGGCGGATCGACATCCTGGTCAACAATGCCGGCTCGTCGCCCGGCGGCGTGCTCGAACATTTGACCGAGGAGGATTGGGCGCAATCGCTGCAGCTCAAATTCATGGGCTATGTGCGCTGCATGAAGCACGTGCTGCCGATCATGCGGCAGCAGAAGAAAGGCCGCGTCGTCAATCTGATCGGCAACGACGGCGTGAAAGTCTCCTACTGGGAAATCGCGCCCGGTGCTGCGAATGCCGCGGGACAGAATCTCACGCTGTCGCTCGCCAGCCAATACGGCAAGGACAATATCAGCTTCGTCGCCGTCAATCCCGGCCCGGTGCGCACCGAACGCTGGACCGGTCTGGTCAAGGCGATGGCGCGCGACATGAATTTGCCTTTCGAGGAGGCGGACAAGGCGGCGCCGTCGAGCATTCCGCTCGGCCGCATCGCCGAATGCGAAGAGGTCGCCAATCTTGTCACCTATCTTGCTTCCGACCTCGCCTTCTTCGTCAACGGCACCATGATCGAAATCGACGGCGGCCAGGACAAGGTGCTGATGGATCGGCTGCGCGATCACTAAGGACCGGGCATGACGACGTGCGTTCCTCGGCGCGGCATGACCTGACCGCCCCGCCGCCTCCGGCTGCCACTTTAACAGGCTGAATGCACTTGTGAATTTCAGCCGGCGCCGCGGCCGCGGAACCCTCATTCCCGTTGAAAATCGCCGCAGTTCAAGTAATGTCGAGGATGGGCACGCGGGCGTTTTTGGGGGAAAACCATGACCGATTCCGGAACACGCATTGTGATCCGCCATCTCAGCGGATCCAAGGTCAACCAGATCGACCAGTTCGACCTTGCCGGCTTGCAGGAAATCACGCTGGGCCGCGACCCGAAATCCACCGTCGCCTTTGACCCACAGCGCGACGACGCAGTCAGCCGCCGCCACGCGGTGATTCGTATCAAGAACGACAAAGAGCTCTATTTCCGCATCGCCGACCTCAACTCCAGCAACGGCACAATGCTCAACGGCGAGCGCATCGGCGGCGAGGTCGAGCTTCTGCCCGACGACGTCGTCGAACTCGGCACCGGCGGCCCGAAATTCACCTTCGATGTCCAACCGCGCCCGGCGTCACTGCCGTCGCGCACGCGCGCCATGAGCGCCATGGGCGCGGTCGACGCCGCCGCAACCCGCGTGGTCGCCGCGGCGCAGGCCGACGCGACCGCGGAACGCACCGGCGTTCCCGAGACCCAGGAACGTGGCGCCGCGACGACGGCAACAACGCCGGCGGCGGTGACATCATCGACGCTCGGGAGGCCGGTCGGCAAAGCGACCATCATGCGCCTGGTGACCGACGAGCTGCGCACCAGCCGGCAAACCTGGATCGCAGCCCTCGCCGCGGTCGTGGTGCTGGCGATCATCGGCGGCGGCGCGGTCTGGTGGCACGGCCAAAGCGTCGCCACCCAGTTGCAGCAACAAGTCGCCGCGGAAGCCGCACGCACCGAGGCGGTGAGGACCGAGGCTGCCGACGCCTTGTCGAAATCCATCGGCATCAAGCCGGAAGACATCAAGAGGCTTGGCGAATCCACTGTCTACATCCACGACCAATGGCAGCTCTACGACCGCGACAGCGGCCGGCCGATCTATCAGAAAATGATCAAGGTCGGCGACGACATCCTGCCCGCCATTGTCCGGCTCGAGGACGGCAGGCTGGTGCGATGGCTCACTCTCGACAGTGACAAGACCAGCTTCTACAGGCCGGTTGGAAGCGACCACACCGGCTCCGGCTTTGTCGTCGGCGAGCAAGGGTTCATCCTCACCAACAGGCACGTCGCCGCCGGCTGGAGCTGGGAATACGAGGACTTTCGCGTCAACAGTTGGGGCCGCGGCTCGGTTTACAACATCCGCACCGACCGGCACGAGACCGAACGCAATGTCGATAACGTTCGCGCGCTCAACTCGTGGATTCCGGAGAATGGCGGTTACCTGTTCGAAGGCGCGCGCGCCTACCCGATCAGCAACGGCGAGCGCGATTTCTTCGGCCGCAACGATGTGCTGACGGTGCAATTCCCGGGCACCCGCAACGACATCAACGCCACCCTGGTGCGCGCCTCGATCGACGCCGACGTCGCCGAGATCAAGATCGACTCGACGCAGTCCTTGAGCAAGCTCGAGCTCGCCGAGGACAACAGCGTGCAGATCGGGCAGAAAATCATTCTGCTCGGCTATCCGGGCGTATCCCAGGAAACCATCGCCGTGCAGCAATCGACCGAGGGCGGGCGGGTGCACGAGCGCACCATCTACATCCCCGAGCCGACGGTGACCGAAGGCGTCGTCGCCAAGATGCCGACCAAGGACGACCGCCGCGACAGCAACGGGGTGGCGCTTTTCGGCACCACCGGCGACACTTATCAGCTCGACATATTTGCCGCGCCCGGCCACAGCGGCGGACCGGTGCTCAACTCGGCCGGCAAGGTGATCGCGCTGTTGTCGATGAAGCGCACCACAGCGGAGCACGTGTCCTTCGCGGTGCCGGTGTCGTACGTGCGCGAACTGATGCAGCCGCAGCGCAACGCGTCGCCATAGCCAAGGTCGAACATTTGGGAGCGCGCTCCCTGCGCCATGCCGGTCGGCAAGAATACGAAGACTACTCGTAACCGAGTTCAAACATGGTTCACGTCCCGGCCGGCATGGAAATCATCGGCGCCATGCGCACCGATACCGGATTGGTGCGCACCCACAACGAAGACTCGGTGGCATGGGTGACGTCGCACGATGACGACGCCGCGACCAATCGCGGCAGCCTCGCCTTGGTCGCCGACGGCATGGGCGGCCACGCCGCCGGCGAAGTGGCAAGCGCGCTCGCCGCCGACGTGATCCGCCGCCTGTATTACAGTCTCGACGGCGCGATCCCGCAGGTGCTGTCCGCTGCCTTCACCGCCGCCAATCGCGCCATCATCGAATATGCGCAAGAGCATCCGGAATGCCACGGCATGGGCACGACCTGCACCGTGCTCGCCTTCCGCGATGAGAAAGCCTGGCTGGCCCATATCGGCGACAGCCGCGCCTATCTGCTGCGCGATCGCCACCTGACCCAGATCAGCGAGGACCAGACCCTGGTCGCCAAGCTGGTCAGCGAAGGCACCATCACCCCCGAGGAGGCCGACCGCAGCCCGATGCACAATGTCATCCTGCAGGCGCTCGGCACCACGTCGAACATCAAGCCGATGATCGGCGCCAAGGGCCTGCCGCTGCGCGTGGGCGACGTTTTGATCCTCTGTTCCGACGGGGTCAGCAACATGATCCCGGATGAGAAGATCGCGGAGGTCACCTCCCGCCTGCCGCCGCAGGAGGCGTGCGACGCCTTGATCGAAGCGGTGCTCGCCGCCGGCGCTCACGATAACGCCTCGCTCGGCGTCTTTCGCGTCGCCACAAGCACGACGGGCGACACGCCAAAACGCGTCGAGCCGACCACGCGGCGCATCAAGCTGCCGATCGGCCCCAACCAGAATCCCAGCACGAGCCCGCTGTCGCGATGACGCAAACGGTCGGCCAATACGAGATTCGCGACCTGCTCGGCGAGGGCGGCATCGGGCAAGTCCACGCCGCGTTCGACACCGTTCTGCAGCGCGAAGTGGCGATGAAGTCGCTGCGTCCCGAGCTGCTCAGCGACGCCAATTTCGTCGACCGCTTCCGCGCCGAAGCAACCAGCCTCGCCAGGCTCAATCACCCCAACATCACCACGCTCTACTCGCTCATTCCGGAAGGCAAAAATCTCTACATGGTGATGGAGCTGGTGCGCGGCCACACGCTCGACGACATACTGGCCAAGCGCAACGCGCCGCTCGACGTGCGCGAAAGCCTCGCCATCATTGCGCAGGCGGCCGACGGCCTAGCTTACGCCCACAGCACGGGCGTGATCCACCGCGACATCAAGCCGTCGAACCTGATGGTGGCGGAAAACGGCGTGCTGAAGATCATGGACTTCGGCATCGCGCGCGTCCGCGGCAGCCAGCGGCTCACCCGCAGCGGCAGCATCGTCGGCACGCTCGCCTACATGGCGCCCGAGCAGCTGCGCGGCGAGGAAGGCGACGAGGCTTGCGATCTCTACAGCCTCGCCATCGTGCTCTACGAAATGCTCACCGGCACGCCGCCGTTTTCCGCCAACAGCGAATACGATCTGATGCAGGCGCAGATCAATCAAAAGCCAGACCGCCTGATTTCGCGCGTTCCCGGGCTCGATGCGAAGGTCGAGTCGGCTATCATGCGCGCGCTGTCGAAGAAGCCCGCCCAGCGCTTCCAGTCGACGCGGGCATTCAGCGATGCGCTCGGCGCGTCTTCGCTGCGCATGGATGCGCCGAAAATTCTGCACAACGACACCCGGCTGATCGAGACTCCGGCCAACCCGATCCAGATCGCGCCGCCGCGCCGCTCGGTCCTCGACAGGCTGCCGAACGTTCCCGGGCTGGCGCCGGAACTGCGTGCCGCGGTCTATGGCGGCGGCGTGGCCGCGCTGGCGGCGTTCGCCGTCATCGGCGTCCTGTTGTTTCTTCGCTCGCCGACACCGGCTTCGATTGCGGTCCATCCGCCCGCGACCGTGCTAACGCCTGCAGTCCCGACTGCCGTCAATCCGCAACCGGCGAAGGTTTCGCCTGCGCCGGCACCGAATCCGGCCGAGGCGGCCGCGCTGAAAGGCCCGCTTGCCGCCACCGTCGCCGCGGCCAATCGCGGCGATCCGGCCGCGCAAAACCAGCTCGGCGTCAAATATGCGCAAGGCGAGGACGGGCTGCCCCGCGACGACGTCAAAGCGGTCGAGTGGTATCGCAAGGCGGCGAACCAGGGACTGCCCAAGGCGCAAACCAATCTCGGCGACATGTATTTCTTCGGCCGCGGCGGCTTGGAGCAAAGCTATCTCGACGCGCTGTCCTGGTATCTCAAAGCCGCGCAGCAGGACTGGCCGGATGCGCAATATCGGCTCGGCTTCATGTACGAGAAGGGAATTGGCACCGGCAAGGACGTGGCGAAAGCCGTGCAGCTTTATCGCAGCGCCGCCGAGCACGGCTATCCCGAGGCGCAGAACCTGATGGGCACGTTCTACGCCACCGGCACCGACGGCATCACGGAGGACGACAAGCAGGCGCTCGACTGGTTTCAGAAGGCGGCCGACCATGGATACGCCAAGGCGGAGAAGAATCTCGGCGACATGTATTTCTTCGGCCACGGCATCGACAAGGATTATGCCCAGGCGCTGACCTGGTACACCAAGGCCGCCGACCAGAAATTCGCCGACGCCCAATTCCGGCTCGGCTTCATGTATGAAAAAGGCCTGGGCGTCGAGCAAAACAACCAGACCGCCATCGACCAATACACCAAGGCGGTCCGCAACGGCAACGTCGACGCGCAACGCGCGCTCGACCGGCTCGCCGCCGTCAAATAACGATATTTCTTCGGATCAGCGCGACGGCGAGAAGGCCGGCTGGTCGTCGTTGCTGCGCGCCGCGCTGGTCTGCTTCGTCGAGGTGTCGGGTTGCGACGGGGGTGGAGCGGATGGCTGTTGTCGCGCGATGTTGTTGTTCGGCGTCTCCACCTGGGTGGCGTCCTTTTCCTTGGTCTTGTCCACCGGGGCCGAGGAAGAGTCGTCGTTCTGATGAATCTTGACGTGGCGGGCGGCGCCGGAGCCTGACGACCGATAGCGATAATTCCCGCCGCCGCCACCATAGCAACAGCCCTGCTGAATGGCGCCGCGGATGAGGCCTTCGATATTGATCTGGGCCGAGGCCGCCATCGGCTGCAGCAGCACAAGGCCGCCGACCAATGCGAACCCCGCAGCCATCCAAATCGAGGACTTGCCGAGCCCGTGCATTGCCGTCTCCCGCTGCGAACTGATCGTGCTTTTTTTGCGATTTTGGCCGCGGATATTGCCCGAGGAATCGGCTTTTAGCAATCAATCGGGCGGCACTGCGGCGGATCAGACAAGGCATTGACACAACAAGAAAACAGCCGGAATCTGCGGCTTGAGGGTTGAGCGTCGCAAGTTCAAATCTTGGCAGTCGGCCCCGGCGATGGCCGGGCGCGACCTCAATTCTTAAACTGGCGCCGACGCCGGTAACGACGTCTGCCGTGTCACGACATGGCAGGCGCCGGGACGTGCTATAGGCTTCGGTCACGCCGAGCGGCGACCGCGATGGGAGACTTCAGAGGTCAGGATGTTTGATATCCGGCAGAACCGGCTCTGATGCCCAAGATCGCTATTTCCTACCGCCGCGCGGATTCCGAGGCGATGACCGGCCGGATTTTCGACCGGCTGATCGCCCATTACGGCAAGGAAGCGATCTTCCGCGACATCGACGATATTCCGCCGGGCATCGATTTTCGCGTCCACATCAATCAGACCCTGCTCAAGACCCATATCCTTCTGGCCATCGTCGGACCGCAGTGGCTCGGCATGGCCTCCGACGGCACCGCCGACCGCATCCACGAAGAATCCGATCCGGTCCGCGTCGAGGTTGAGACTGCGCTGCGCCGCCGCGTGCCGCTCATTCCGGTGCTGATCGGCTCAACCAAGATGCCGGGCTCCGACCTGCTGCCGCCGAGCTTGAAGGATTTCGCGTTCCGCAACGCGGTGAAGGTCGATACCGGCCAGGACTTCGACTATCACATGGACCGGTTGATCCGCGCCATGGATGCGATTCTCGAACAGGCGCCGAAGTCGCCGCCGAGCCGCGAAACCAAAACCCCGACCGAACCGCCGAAGCAGAGCACGGCCGAGCGCCAGGCGGCTGCCGCTGCCGCCGCCGAAGCGCCGCGCAAGAAGGATACCGGCAGCCGCGCCGCGGCGCCGGCGGGCGGTGCCGCTGCCAAAGCGGCGAGCCTGGCAATGCCGGTTTCGTTCATGTCTGCCGCGGCAGCGACCGTCGACTGGCGCGACATGGCATGGCCGGCGAGCCAGCAGGGACGCATGCTGCGGCTGGGGATCGTCGGCGCGGTCGCGGTCGTTGCGATCGTTGCCCTGGTGTTCGGCCTGTCGGGCGGCTCCGGCAATCTGGGCCAGCGCCTGCTCACGCTGACGGGACATACCGGCGCAGTGTCCTCGGTTGCCTTTTCGCCAAACGGACAAACACTGGTCTCCGGAAGCTACGACAAGTCGGCCAAGCTCTGGGACGCCGGCAGTGGACAAATATTGCGCACCATGAGCGGCGATTCCGATACCGTGTCGTCGGTCGCGTTCACGCCGAACGGCAAACGCATCGTCTCCGGCAGCCTCGATCGCGCCATCCTGGTCTGGGACGCTGCCTCCGGCCAATTGCTTCGCACGCTTCGCGCCGATCAAAATTTTTCGTGGAAAACGCCTCCGACGGTGTGGTCGATCGCAGTTTCACCGGATGGCACTCACATCGCCGCCGGCAGCGGCGACACCACCGTTAAAATCTGGAACATCGATAACGGCGAACAACCGCTCAGCCTGCGAGACCATGACGACGTGGTCACCTCAGTGGCGTACTTTTCGAATGGCAGAGCCATCGTATCGGCGAGCAGGGACGGCACGGTCAACATTTGGGATACCGGAACGTGGCGGCTGTTGCGAACGCTCAACGACCATTCGGGGCCGCTGCTGTCGGTCGCGGTGTCGCCCGACGGCAGGTGGATCGCCGCGGCGGGTAGCGGCGATGCGGTCTTCATCTGGAACGCGGCGAACGGCCAGCTCATCCGAAAATTGGCCACGGAATCTGACCACGTGGATTCGGTGGCGTTCTCCACCGACGGCAAGAGCATTTTCGCCGGCGGCAGCAACGGCAGCATCGTCGCCTGGAACGCCGATAGCGGACAGTTCCTGCGCGCGCTCACCGGACACAAAGGTAGTGTTCGGGCGCTGGCATTCTCGCCCGACGGCCGCCGGCTTGCCTCCGGCAGCGACGACAAGACCATCGGCATTTGGTCGGCAAACTGAATTTCGGCGTCAAGTCGTCGCCGCAATGCCGTCGCCGTGAATGAGGTCGTGGATGGCGCCCAGCTTTTTGATCACGGCGGGTGACAGAATGAACGGATAAGCGTCGGGCTGGCCCATGGTGCGGTTGAGCGCGTTGAGCGCGTTGCTCAGCGGCAGCCAGGTATCCACCAGGCTCGCCACGTCGGGCGCGCGATAGGGCTGGAAGTCGACTTCGGCTTCCAATTCGCCCTCCTTCGCCAGCGGCGGATTGACGTAAATGCCGAAGGCCCGCGCCATCTCCAAGGCATCGACGATATGCAGATAATGCGCCCAGGTTTCGGCGAAATCCTCCCACGGATGCGCCGTCGCGTAGGCGCTGACGAAATTGTCCCGCCAATTCGCCGGTGCGCCCGTCGCGTAGTAGTTCTGCAGCGCCTGCCCGTAATCGGTCCGCTCGTCGCCGAAGATCGCGCGGCAGCCGCCCAGCTGGCCGCCGTCGCGGACCAGGACGTCCCAATAATAATGTCCGACCTCGTGGCGGAAGTGGCCGAACAGCGTGCGATAGGGCTCGTGCATCGAGGCGCGGCGGTTTTCCCGCTCGACGTCGTCGGCCTCCTCGAGCGCAACGGTGATCACGCCGTTCTGGTGTCCGGTCATGACCGTCTGCGCGTTGGGCATCGCCGGTGACGCCAGAAAATCGAACACCAGGCGTTCGCGCCTGGCTTGGTCCTGATCGGCGCGGCCGTCGAGCGGCAGTTTGAGCTTGAGCAGCGTGTAAAACAGATTGTGCTTGGCAAGCTCGATCTTGCGCCAAGCCACCACATTACTGTCGATCGAAGTGTCGGGAATCGTGCGGTTATGCCGGCACGCGATACAGAATTTATCGGCGCTGTTGGCATCGACCAGCCAATTACAGACACCGAACTCGGCATTGGCGCAGAAGCGGTAGAGCTTGCCCTTGGAGGCACGGGCGCGCCATTTATCCCCTTCGGGCTCGAGCGCGGATAACATTTCGGCGCCGGGAATGTAACCCAAGCGGCGTCCGCATTTCTCGCATCTGGTATTTTCGAAATAAAGTAATTGCCCGCAAAATTGGCATCGGAAAAGTTTCATGTCGTCGCCCCGGCCGGCGAATAGCGTATCATGACTTTCTAGCGCGATTCCGGCGCCGAGATAACAATGAAAAGCGATGAAAAAAGTCCCCCAGCCGAAGCCGGGGGACCTTTAGATCGATCTATGGGATGCGGTTAGCGCTGGCCGCTCTGCTGGCCGGGCTTCTGCTGACCGCCCTGCTGCCCGCCCTGACGGCCCGGATCCTGCTGCTGCTGGCCGGGTTTCTGCTGGCCGGGATTCTGCTGGCCGCCCTGTTGACCACCTTGACCGCCTTGCTGCCCGCCTTGATTTGGATTGTTGGACATTGGAAACGTCTCCTTATCGCGGGATGACCCCGCAAAATTACAACGAATCGCAAGCCTATTGGTTCCGAACTCGCGGCTGGAACTTGCCCGCGATTTGAAACTAATGTTTCACAAGCACCAATGATATCTCGGGAATGTAAGTAATAATCATCAAAGCGATGAAATTGACCACCAGGAACGGTAACACGCCGAGATAAATGCGGCTGAGCGGCGCATTGAAGATCGCCTGCGATGAGAACAGATTAAGTCCGAACGGCGGCGTGTACATGCCGAGGCTGAGATTGACCGCCACGATGATGCCAAAGTGAATCGGGTTGACGCCGACGCCGCGCACGATCGGCAGCAACAGCGGCGTCAGGATGAGGATCGCGGCGGGCGGCTCGAGGAAACTGCCGGCCAAGAGCAAGCCGACATTGAGAATGAGCAGCAGCTCCCAACGCGGCATATCCAAGGCGCTGATCGACGCGACGATCTGTTGCGGGATGCCGCTGGTCGTCAACAGCCAGGAATAGATGCCGGCAGAGGTCACGATCAAGAGGATCTGCGAGATCAAGAACGCCGACGCCATCAGAATGCGCCACAGCCCGGCGATGTCGACTTCGCGATAGACGAAGATGGTGACAGCGAGCGAATAGACCACAGCGACGCCTGCGGCTTCGGTCGGCGTGAACACGCCGCCGTAAATGCCGCCGAAGATCACCGCAAGCGAGCCGACCGCCCAGCTCGCGTCCTTGCTGGTCTTCCAGATCGTCGCCCAATTCGCGCGCGGGCCGAGCGGCACGCCCTTCCATCTGGCGTAGCCCATCACATAGGCGGCATCGATGGCGCCGATCAGAAGACTCGGCAGGATGCCCGCCGTAAACAACAGCACCGCCGATTGCTCCGCCGAGATGGCGTAAAGGATCATGGCGATCGACGGCGGAATGACGACGGCAATCGCGCCCGAAGACGCGATCAGCCCGACGGCGAAGCGGTCGTTGTAGCCGCCCTCCTTGAGCGAGGGATAGATCATGCGGCCCATCGCCACCACGGTGCCGACGGCGGTATGCGACATGGCGCCGAACAGCTCAGACGCCGCCACCGTCGTCACCGCGAGCGAGCCGCGCATGCCGCCGACAATCGCCATCACCATGGAGATCACGCGCCGGGCGATGCCGCCCTGCGCCATGATCTCGCCGGCCAGCACGAAGAACGGCACGGCGAGCAATGGAAAATTATCCAGGCTGCCGAACATGTAGGTCTGGATCGCCTCGGTCGGCACGTCGGCAACCGTCAGCACCGCGACGATCGAGGTCACCAGCAGGATCAGGAAAATCGGGAATCCGATGATCAGCAGGATGACCGGCAGCGCGAAGTAGACGAAATAACCCATCGTCGCGACCCGCCTAATGCTGCGAAGCGTCGGCGCCGGGGGCGCGCGATGGGCGTCGCATGAGCCGCACCGCGACCAGAAGCGCCATCAAGGTGTAGCCGATCGGGATCATCGCCTGCGGAATGACCAGCGGGAAGTTCGCCGCCTGGCTGCGCTCGTCGAACGCGGCGAGTTGCGTGATCACCGGCCAGGCGAAGACGGTGACCGCCACCGCGGTCGCGATCATTACCAGTTCGGACAATAGCGCGAGAAAATCGCGCAGCTTCGCCGGCAGCATGGAGACGACGACGTCCATGCGGATTTGCCGTCCCTCCCAGGCCACGGCGCAGCAGCCGGTGAACACGCAGCCGACCATGAGGAAGAGCATGATCTCTTCCGCCCATGGGATCGAAACGCTGAAGAAGTAACGGCCGATGATGTTGATGAAATTGATTGCCACGCTGGCGAGCAGGCAGATTCCCGACACTGTGCGGGTGACCATCAGCAGCCAGCGCACGCCTTTGACCAAACCGTCCATCATGGTCGGATCTGCCCGATCGCAGTCTGTTTCAGATCATTGACTCGGCACCTGTCGCGTCCGCTTGGCGGCGTCGCTGACAATGTCGTAGGCCTCGCGGACGGAAGGCTTAGTCTTCGAAACGTCGTCGCCGACGCTTGTGAGCATGCGCATCATTTCAGCCTGCTCCTCGCGCGGCAGACTGATCAGTTCGCCGCCGCCGTCGGTCCACGCCTTGCGCTGCTCCTGATACATCTTCAGTGCCGTCGCATTGATCGATTTCGAAACCGCGGCGCCGTCCTTGTCGACGACCTCCTGCAAGTCCTTCGGCAACGAGTCGTACCACTTTTGGCTGACTTCCATAATGATGAAGATAGCCGGCGTATTGGTCTCGGTGACGTATTTCGCCGCATCGACGAAGTGCAAATGCACGAACGGTCCGATGCCGGCGACCGAGCCGTCGATGGCGCCCTGCTGCAACGCCGGCAGCACGTCGCCAAGCGTCATGGCCACCGGCGTCGCGCCGAGACGATCAAACGCCGTGGATTGGAACTGCGAGGCGAAGATTCTGATCTTCTTGCCCTTGAAATCGGCGAGATGGCGGATGCCGGTCTTGGAAATGACGCAGGACGGCTGCGCCATCATCAGGCCGACGCCGTGCAGACCCTTGTTGGCGCCAAGCGAGAGCATCAGCTTGAGCACCGCCGGATCGCCGGCGACGCGCTGGCCGTGCTCGAGCGAATCGACGAGCCCGGGCGCCGCCATTACCTCGAAGCGCTCGTCGACGCCGACGAAGAACTCGGGCGGCACCGCGGCCGCCTGGATGGCGCCGAATTGCACGCCTTCGATCTGCCGCGGGATCGAGCCGAGCTGGCTCGCCGGATAGACCTCGCCCTTGATACGGCCGCCGGAATCCTTCTCGACGGCGGCGGCGAAATCCTTGGCGAACTGGTGCGGCGCGTCGTTGATGGTTGGGAGCGTGACCTTCATGACGAAGGTCTTGTCTTGCGCCTGCGCGGCGCCGAACGTGAGCGCCAGTGCCAGGACCGATACGCCTGCGGCTCCCACCGCACGCGCAAAAATTGCACGATTCCCAGATTGCATGTTCTACTCCCTCTAACCCGGCTTAGGCTGAAACAGACCTAGCGCGATACCGCAGGCTTCTTCCCCTAAAAGAACGCCCCGATGGCATCGATATTGCGCCGATGGCGGATTTTTTTCTTTGTGACGGACTGCCGCGCCCGATCTCCCAGACCGGGTTTTCCACCTCTTTGCGTCCGGCCGCGACGTTAGATGATCGCCCTCCCCGCGACAACGGGATTCTGACTTATCGCAAATGCTGGGCCGCCTCGGTGACGACTTTATAGGCGGCGCTGAGATCAGGTTTGGCGTTCGACACCTCGTCGCCGACGCCTGCAACGATTTTGAGCAGGGTCGACTGCTCGTCGTCCGGCAGGCTGATCAATTCGCCGCCGCTCGCCAGCCAAGCCTTGCGGGCGTCGTCGTCGATCGCAATCGCCTGCGGATTGATCGTAACCGACTCGGCAGCTGCGTCCTTGTCGAGGATTTGCTGCAGGTCAGCCGGCAACGAATCGTACCATTTCTTGCTCAGCTCGACGATGCCGAAGATCGCCGGCTGGCCGATCTCGGTGACGTATTTCGCCGCACTCTCGAAATGCATGGGGCCGAAGATGGTGAGCGCGGATACCGCGGCGTCGATCGAATTGTCGAGCAACGCCGGCAGCACTTCGGCGAGCGTCATCGGCTTCGGCGTGGCGCCGAGCCGCTTCATCGTCACGGCCTCGAATTGCGAGGCGAAGATGCGGACCTTCTTGCCCTTGAAGTCGGCCAGATGCCGGATCGGCGCTTTGGCGATGATCGAGGACGGCGTCGACATCAGCAGCGCCGCGCCATGCAGTCCCTTATCGGCGCCGAGCCCGAGCAACAGCTGGCGCACCGCCGGATCGGCGGCAAGGCGCTGGCCCTGCGCCATCGAGGTCACCAGGCCGGGCGCCGCCAGCACTTCAAAACGCTCATCGATGCCGACCAAGAACTCCGGCGCGACGATCTGGCATTGGATGGCGCCAAATTGCACGCCTTCGGCCTGACGCTGGATCGAGCCCAATTGGCTCGCCGGGTAGATTTCGACCTTGATGCGGCCGCCGGAATCCTTCTCGACCGCGGCGGCGTAGTTCTTGGCGTATTGATGCAGAACGTCGTCGAGCGTCGCCAGCGCGATCTTCATGACGATGGGCTTGTCGTCTGCGGCGCGCGCCACGCTCGGCGCGATCAACGACAGGCTCAGCGCGAGCATGGCCGCCCGCGACCATGTCGCTAATCCACGTCCGGTGCGCACCATGTCGACCCCCATCGACTGCAACGTGCTATCGGCACCTTTCCTTATCACATATTCAACGCGT
>Ga0181518_10000172_pt1 | contig 74167 bp, 56 predicted proteins | sample PEATcosm2014_Bin_28_FD_119751 | JGI IMG/M metagenome (GOLD analysis project Ga0181518, IMG submission 119751) | Peatland microbial communities from MTU Mesocosm Facility, Houghton, MI, USA - PEATcosm2014_Bin01_60_metaG | ecosystem: Environmental > Terrestrial > Soil > Wetlands > Peat | place...
ATCTTCAGTCATGGAACGACTACTACAACTGCCAAAGACCCCATGGTAGCCTCAACTACAAGCCGCCCATCAGCCGCTCCGACTACGGAACAACCTCTTGACCTTCTACAGGCACCCTCGTCCTGGTTGAAAGAGCTTATAGGGATCGGGGCCACCCGCCCGGGAGGCAGAAGCAACCGCAGGTCCTTCGACTCGTGGGCCACGCGAAGCGCGGCCCACTTCGCTCAGGATGACAGCGTGTGGGCGAAGATTGATCGCGGCTTCGCCGCGTACTTGATTTCTCGAAAAATGGCGGGCGGTTTTTCGTCGGGCTGAAGCCCCACGTTCCCTCCGCGGGGCGGAACGGTGCTCCCCGGCCAAAAATTACGACGCCCAACCCAGACGTCCCCCGACTCTGAGTTGGGCGCGCGGTTTACCCGAGTCTCCCGTACCGCTCCCGGGCAACGTCTTCGGCATTCTCCCGCCGTGCGGGGTTGCATTCAGCCAACGGCCTAACTCCGCTGGCTCCGCCAACCCCGCTAACTCCGAAGCCAGTACTAACTCCGCTAGCTCCGCTAACCCCGCTAACTCCGCTGACTCGCGGTCTACAAGCCGCTCTGCGAGTTATCCTCCGGATGCACGACGCGATAACTCGCTCCACCGTTAGACCACACCAGCAGCAGAATGTCTTTGTTCTGCGGCACCGCGTGAATCTGGGTCACGAAGTTATCGGCGTCCGTGACCGGATGGCGATTGACTTCGAGAATCACTTCGCCGGGAGCGAGGCCCGCATCGTCGGCTGCGCTACCTGGCCGCACATCCTGGATGGCCGCGCCGTGCACCTGCTCCGGCACATGCAGTTGCTGGCGCACGTCAGGCGACAGATCCGCTACCGTCAATCCCAGGCGGCCGCGCTGCTCGCTCGCACCCGCATTGCTGGCTTCTTCCTGCGCCTCTTTGTGGAACTCGCCCACGGTTAAGTGAATGCTCTCGGGCTTGCCGTCGCGCAGAATTCCCAGGTCGATCGCCGTTCCCGGCGCGGTCTCGCTCACCGCAACCTGCAGCTCGCGCCCGTCCATGATCTTCTTGCCGTTGAGTTCGCGCAGCACGTCGCCGCTCTTCAGTCCGGCGCGGCCCGCGGGTGAGTCGGGCGTAACCTGGCTGATGACTGCGCCGCTGGCGTCAGGCAAGTTGAAGAACTGCGCGTTGTCGGGCGTCACGTCGTTCATGCTGATGCCCAGGTAGCCGTGATGCACGGTGCCGGTCTTGATGATCTGGTCGACTGAAGCTTTGGCAATCTCCGACGGAATCGCAAAGCCCGCGCCTGCAAACGAGCCGCTGTTCGAAATGATGAATGTGTCGATGCCGATCAGTTCGCCGTGCGCGTCCACGAGCGGCCCGCCGGAGTTGCCGGGATTGATGGCCGCATCGGTTTGAATGAAGTCGCCTGGCTTGCGCGCATCGTCGGTATACGGGTTGGGACGGTTGAGCGCGCTGATGATGCCCCGCGTCACCGAGAACTGGAAGTAACCGAAGGGGCTGCCGAAGGCCAGCACCGTTTGACCGGGGTGCAGCTTCGTCGACTCGCCCCACGGAATGCTGGGCAGGTTATGCGCGTCGATCTTGATTACAGCAATGTCGTTGAGTTTGTCCTCGCCCACCAGCTTCGCGGTAAAGACCCGCCGGTCGTTCATTGTGACCCGCATTTCCGTCGCGCCATCCACCACGTGGTCGTTGGTCACGATGTATCCTTCCGGCGAAATGATGACGCCGCTTCCCACGCCATGCTCAATCTGGGGCTGCGGCTTCATGCCCTGCATGCCCGGACCACCCCCCGGCCCATTTTGTCCGAAGAAGAACTGCTGGAGTCCCGGAGGCAGGTCCTGCGGGTTGATGCCGCCGAAGTCCTGTCCGCGCCCGCGGCCGTGTCCCTCGGCCTGCTCATCGTCCGAAACCCGCGAGGTGACCGAGACGTTGACCACGGCAGGAGTAACCCGCGCGGCAACGGCTTCCACCGCGTTGTCGAGCGCCACCAGCGAAGACACGCTGGAGTCGTCCAGCGGTCCCGCCGCTGCCGCCATCGCCTTGTTGTGGTCAAAGAAAAACGCAAAGACAAACAGCAGCGTGGCCAGAATGCCCGCAGGCACTGCCAGTTTCATCGCTTTTGCTACTAATGAATTAGTTGTCGAGGACATGTTGATCTCCATATTGGGGTTGAACTTTCAAGTTAGAGTTGGAAAACCAGCCACCCGCTCACAGGCAAGGGAGCGGCAGGCTGGCCAGAGTGTTCTGCATGCGCCGGTTTGGAGCCGGGCGCAGGGCCGTTGGGCCCAAAGCCGATCGGATAGACCGCAAAAATCAGACGCGTCACGGTGATCCGCGTAACCGTCTGTTCGCCGGTTGGATCTGCGGCATCGACAGATTGCGGCGGCGCAGCCGTATTCATGTCGTAGTCGGCGAATTGCCCGCCGTGCCGCCGCGAGGTTCGTACTTCTTCCCACGCTGTCAGGACTACATATTGCGGTTGAGCGGCAAAGGCGGAATTTGCGTCCTGCCTCGCAGCACCCGCATCTGTGTCGGGCATTTCTGCCCGGAGCAGCACCTCGCGCGGCGTTCCGCTCGTCGACGCGATCTGAGGCTCCCGGGCGTCTGCCGGCTCAACCGATTTCATTACGCGGCGGTGCGGAGAAACCGGAGACAACGCTGCGACATCGTGACTCGCGGGTAAAACCGCCTTAGTTTCTATTACGCGCAAGCCGGAATCGCCGCGCGCCGCCTGCGGCTCGAGCGACGCCGTATGCGCGGCGGGAACAAAAGCCACCATCTGCGGGCAACGCGCCAATTCCACCGACGCAATCAGCAGGCCGCAGCCGGCCACGCCCACCAGCACCCGCGCCGCCCTGGGATGAAGCACCTGTTTGCGCGCGAGAATGCTGTAGACGCGGCGCACCAGTTCCGGGCGGCGCTCGAAAGCGCCGAGCGAAAGCGCGTGGGCGCGGCGCCGCTCCAGGCGAAGCTCAAGGCCGCGCTCGGCCAGGCTGGTGAGGCATTCCGCGTAGGCGCGCGGCGCTTGGGTCCGGCGCACCACGCCCTCGTCGCAAGCCATCTCGCGCTCGCGGCACAGGCAGCTTTCGATCCAGGCCAGCGCAGGATTCAACGGGAACAGAACCAGGGCCAGCTTCTGGAAGAGATTGGTCCAGTCGTCGCGGCGACGCAGGTGTTCGGCCTCATGCAGAACCACTTGTTCGAGTTCGCCGGGCGTCAGGCGGGCGAAGAGCCATTCGGGAATCAGAATGCGCGGCGCCAGAAAGCCGATCACGCTGGGACGATCGAGCTTGCGCGTGGTGCAAAGTTCGATAGGGCGTCGCGTAGGAGAGGCAGCGGCGAGCAGCGCGCGCAAATTCGCCTCTACTTCAATGGGCGATGCCAAATTCCACAGCCGGTGCAGGTGCAGCGAGTGGACGGCGAGGCTGGCTGCGCGCACGAGCGATGCCGCCAGCCACAGCGCAGCAATGGCGAAGGCCCAACGGTCGTCGATCTGGAACCACGGCGTGACGGCCGATGTGCCCGGCAGAGCGTTCGGCGCGATTGCGCCTGCTGCGCTGCGCGCAAGCCAGGGCAGAAACCCAAGACCCACAACCACCGCAAAGGCCGCGGCCCAGAGGCCGAAGCGCTGCGCTGCCCCAACGTGAATTTTGAAGCGCGACGTCAGGCCAAGGCAAACCCAGAGAACCAGTGCGATTGCCGCGCCCTGCCACAGGGCCGCAACCGCCACTGGCGCAGCGGTCTCGGCAAAGGCAACCAGCCATCCGCCCGCGCTTTCGAGCGCCGCGTGCACTCCACCGGCCATGAGGGTCTGGAACATCTATTCCCCGCTCCCCTTTTCGATGTCTGCGCCGGCGCTCGCGCTGCGAATCGCATCCTTCAGGCGCTCTAATTCTTCGGCGCTGATCTCCTCATCGCCTAAAAGTGATAACACCAGTTGCTCACGCGAGTTGCCAAAGAACCGGCCCAGGACGTTGCGTACCTCCGTGCGGCTGGCCTCGTCCTCGGCAACGCAGGGACTGTATACGAACGCGCGGCCCTCCTGGCGGTGCTCCACATAGCCCTTCTGCTCAAGGATCCGGACGGTGGTGAGCACAGAGTTATAGGCCAGCGGCTCGCCCTCGGGCAGTGCGGCCACCAGATCGGTGACCGCCGACTCGCCCCTCCGCCACAGGATCTTCATCAGCCTGAGCTCGGCTTCGGTGAGCGTGTTGGATTTTCTTGGAGGCATCGCTAACCTATTGATTCTGCTTTCTTATTTCCTGTATCGCCTGCGCTTACATTCCCATAGACGAACAACTAAAGGATTAGTTACCAGTTTTCCAAATATTTTTCCGGCTGTCAAGCCGCGCCGCCGACCAAAAAGGTAATTAGGACTCTGACCGCTTGAAGAAGAATCGTCCCGTGCCCCATCCCTTCTGTGATTCTCAGCGAGCGGAGCGAGTCGAAGAACCTGCTTCTTGAAACTTTGGGCGAACGGGTGGGACAACACGCACCCTGTGCTACGATCCGGGGAAGCGTTCACGAACCCGATTCTTTGCGCCGAATCGTGGCTGGAAAAATGTACTCCGGCATTCCTTACGGCGAACGCCTTTCCCAGAACAGCAGCACGGAACGCACTTGAGGTTCCGGCTCACAAGGGGTGGGTATGGACAACCAGTTACGACCTTTGAATCTCGGCGAAATTCTTGACCGCACGGCGCAGCTCTACCGGCGTAATTTCTGGCTGTTTGTGGGCACGGCAGCCTTGCCCTTGCTGATCCTATTCGCTCTTGCCATTCCCACCGGAGCCATCTTCCTTATTCCCGGGATTGCAGGCAACAGGACCGGGGGGCCGTCCCCCGCGGAGATCGGGATCATCGCCCTTATCGTGCTCATCGCCCTGCCCATTTACCTTGCCGTGTACGTTTATTCTTACGCCGGCATCACGCAGGCCACGGTGAGCGTACATCTCGGCGAGAAGCCTACGATCCGCGCCACGCTCAAGAGCGTCCATACCCGGTTCTGGACCTATTTGTGGTACATGCTGCTGCAGGCAATTCTGGCGGCTCTCGTCCCCATGGTCGTTGCCATGTCCATCATCGTGCCGCTCATCTATCTTGTGTCCCGCCCCGAAGCCGACATTGGTTCGCGTTTTGCTTTTGGCTTTCTGATGGTTCTGGTGGGAGTTGTGGCGTTTGGCATTATGGTCTGGTTGGCATTAAGCTTCGCGCTGGGCATGCCCGCATGCATTGTGGAGAAAAAGACGGCCTGGGAGTCGATCGTCCGCTCGTGGCACCTGAGCAACGGAACGCGCGGCCGCATCTTTGTCACCAATCTGCTGGTCGCGGCGCTGGCTTTTGCTATCGGAATGGCCTTGGCCATTCCCCTGCTCATCCTTGTTGCCGTACTCCCCGCGGCGGGAATCACCATCGCGAATTCATCGACCACATTGGTGGTGACCGAGATCGTGCGAGTGGCCCTGGATTTCATTTCGAAGGTGCTGCTGGCGCCGATCTACATGATCGCTGCCGTCCTGTTCTACTACGACCAGCGTATCCGCAAGGAAGGTTTCGACATTGAGTGGATGATGCAGCGGGCGGGGCTCGCGCCTTCCGAACCCCAGGCCACGCATGCCGGAATTCTGGGACTTGCACAGCCGGCTTCCGCAGCGGCGCCTGGTGCGAGCACAGGAGAATTTCCGCCGCCTACGCCGCCTGATAGCTTAGAAAGACGATGAGTTCGATGCTGTCCGGCTCGCGTGGAGGTAACGGTCGAGTGGCGACGAAGTTGGCCCTTGTCGCCCTGCTTTCGCTTGTCGCGGCGTTGCTCGCGGCCGCCGTAACGCACGCACGCGCCCAGCAGTTCCCTACCAACGCGGGCTGGCGCGACGTAAGTCTTGCCGAGTACCGCCAGCACCTGGAAGTCCTCGAAAGCGTGGTTGCCGATTGCCAGGCGCAGCTCAAGCTCAATAAACCGGCGCCCGCGAATAACAACGCGTGCGATCCCGATCGCGTAGGCCCCAATGACCGTGTGCAAGTTCCGGGAGCGGGACCACGCGAGGTTCGCTACGACTGGCTGCGAACTGTGCTGATTCACGCGGGGGACAAAGGCAGCACTGGCCGACCCGTAGTCATTGGTGGGCCTTCGCACGCTAAAAGCCAGCCTAAGGCCGCGAGCGATTTGCTCCACGAAGCGAGCCAGCGCCTCGAGATGGATGAACGGCAGGCTGAGAGCCCGCGCGCGGCCAATAGCGCCTATACGGACGAACGAAAGTCGCTCGATACGATACTGGCTCAGCGGGAATACCAGGGGGTGACCAAGGTTTCGATCAGGGACCGCATCCTGGAATGGCTGGGAAATCTTTTCGACAGAATCCTGATGAGGCTCGCGGGGATGGGGGCGCGCGCGCCATGGGCTGCCCGGTTGCTCGAGGGCTTGTTGCTGGGCGGAATTTGCATTGCGCTGATGTGGTTTTTCATCCGCATCGAGCGCAGCGCGCGGGTACGCCTCGTTCCCGACGTCGAGCCCGCGCCGGGATCGCCTTCGGCACGCGAATGGCAGTTGTGGATGAAGGATGCGCAGGCCGCAGCGGCAAACGGTTTGTGGCGCGAGGCCATTCATTCTGTCTATTGGGCGTCGATTGCGCGGTTGGAATCGGGCCGTTTGTGGCCTGCCGACCGCGCGCGTACACCGCGCGAATATCTCGGCCTGATAGGCGACAACGATCCGCGCAGGCCCACGTTGACCGCGCTCACGCGCAGCTTTGAGCGCACGTGGTACGGCGGGCGCGATGCCGGAGCCGTCGACTTCAATTCTGCGATGGCGCTGGCGGAAGAACTGGGAGTCGAAGCGAAATGAAACTCTTCGCCTCACTCGACACCAGAGATCGCAAGCTGCTCATCGGCTGCATATGCGCGGTGGTCGTACTGGCAGTGGTCACGGCTTTTTTTGCGCGCAGCGAAGACAGCGACAACAACCCTGTGCCCAGCACCTATCGCACCGGCAAGCATGGAGCCCGCGCCGCTTACGAATTACTCAAGGCCAACGGTTACGACGTCGAACGTTGGGAGCAGCCGCTCAGCGATCTGCCCGCGCACACCGACTCGCAAACCGTCGTGATCTTCGCCGAGCCCGATCCCTCCTCACCTGAGGATTTCAACGCCGTAAAGGACATCGTTGCGCGGGGCGGGCGCGTGCTCGTGACCGGATGGTTGGGAGGGATTCTGGCTCCCGGCGGAAACAGTCTGCCTCCGCAGCAACTTGAGACAGCCTGCAAGCTCACGCCGCAGGGACTCGACGCGTTGGCCGGATCGGGCGAAGTGTGGATGGTTCCCGAGGCCGCATGGGGATCGGACCAACCGCTCGACCGCGTCGAGTACAACTGCGCGGGATCGCCGGCCGTGGTTGAGTACACCAGCGGCAAGGGCGAGGTCATCTGGTGGGCCAGTTCCACGCCGCTTGAAAACGGCTCAATTCAGCGCAGCCAGAATCTGAATCTGTTTTTGAATTCGCTGGGCGCGCCTCAGGGCCATCATTTCTATTGGGATGAATCGTTGCACGGCGAAGTCTACTCTGACTGGTTTTATGCCAGCGGCGTGGCGCTGAATCTGCTCAAGGCGGGCCTCTTCGGAATTCTACTGCTGGTGATCTTCAGCTTCAGCCGGCGGCGCGGGCCCGTGCGCGACCTGCCAGCGCCGGTGCGCGCCACGCCGGTAGAGTTTCTTGAGGCTCTGGGGTCGCTTTACGCTGAGGCGGGCGCTTCGGCAACATCGGTGGACCTTGCGTATGAGCGATTCCGCCGTCGCATGGGTGACTTGTGCGGACTGCAAGGGGCAAAGATGAGCGCGGAAGAACTGGGCCTTGCGCTGCGCAGGCGTTTTCCGCGGGCCCCCGAAACGCTTGAGAAGGATTTGGCAGAGTGCGAGGAAGCAGTCGGGAGCGACACCTTGCAGCCCAGGAAAGCGCTGGTGCTGGTGCAGGCTCTCAGCCGCCACAGCGAAGCCTTGGATCGTGCTGCAAGAGCGAGGACCTACGATTGAAAGTGAATTCCGAATCGAAAAGAACAGCAGGATGGCAAGCAAGGAGACCGGAATGAGCGAAGAGAATTCGTTGCAACAGGACGCGCAGGCGCCAGGTACCACCCTCAAGGCCACGCAGGAGCTGCTGACCCGTGCGCGCGCGGAGCTGGGACGCGTAATAGCAGGCCAAAACGAGGTGATCGGCGAAGTTCTCGTGGCCGTGCTCACGCAAGGACATGCACTGCTCGAAGGCGTGCCGGGAATTGCCAAAACACTGATCGTGAAGTCGGTGGGCCGGCTGCTTGGACTCAACTTCCAGCGCGTGCAGGGAACGCCCGACCTGATGCCCGCCGACATCCTTGGCACCACCATCTTCAAACCCGGTGCGGATGCCTTCACATTTCACGCCGGCCCGGTTTTTACTGACCTTTTGCTGGTCGACGAAATCAATCGCATGCCGCCACGCACCCAGGCGGCGCTGCTGGAATGCATGGAAGAGCGCCAGGTGACGAGCGACGGCGTCGCGCGGCAGTTGCCCCAATGGTTCACGGTTTTCGCAACTCAAAATCCGATCGATTTTGAAGGCACGTATCCGCTTCCCGAGGCGCAACTCGACCGTTTTCTGCTCAAGATCAAGGTGCGCTATCCCGCCGCGGACGAAGAGCGGCAGATGCTGGAGCGGCATCATGGCACGAGCGTAAACCTGCTCGACGACGCGAAGATCCAGCTGCTCGCCGCCGAGCTACTGCAGGCCGCGCGCGACGAGATTCGTGCCATTCGTGTGGAAGCGGACCTGTACGGCTACATCCTCGACCTGGTGCGCCGCACTCGGGAGTGGCCGATGCTGGCTCTGGGCGCAAGCCCGCGCGCGGCCATCTGCCTGTTGCGCGTGGCCCAGGCCTTCGCGGCCTTTGAAGACCGCGACTACGTGATTCCCGACGATGTAAAACGCGCCGTGTTGCCCGTGCTGCGCCATCGCATCCTGCTCAAGCCGGAAGCGGAGCTGGAGGGCTTCGATGCCGATCGCGTGCTGAACGATGTGGTTGCAGCGGTTGCGGTGCCGCGGGGATAAAGGTGGTATAATAGTCGCATGAAGGAGAAGACTTCAATCACACTTTCATCGGACGTTCTCGCCCAGGTGGATCGCAATGCTGGTTCCAAAGCCTCGCGGTCGGCTTTTATCGAGAGCGTGCTCCGGGAGTACTTCAAGGCCAAAGTGCGGGAAGCAATCAACGCGCGAGACCTTGAACTCATCAACGCGCATGCGGATTATCTGACCCGTGAGTCACGCGAGCTTGACGAATATCAAGCTCCAATTGAATGGGGCAATGACGCAAGATGAAAAGAGGCGATCTGTATCGCGTATTCAAGCCCGGAGGAGATACAAAACAATACCGCACTTTTGTCGTCGTGAGCAGGCAAACCCTCATTGACTCAAAATTCCCTTCTCTGGTTTGTGCGGCCGTAATGACCGAAGGACAGGGACTTGCGTCGCAGGTGGCAATCGGGATCGACGAAGGTATGAAGCGCGAAAGCTGGATCCACTGCGACGACCTGAGGAGCATTCAAAAAAACATGTTGACACAGTGGGTCGGAAGCCTCTCGCCAGCGAAGATGCGCAAACTGGATTATGCGTTGACAGTGGCGCTCGACCTTCCCCTCTGATGCGCCGTTTGGGCTCTCTTTGATTCGCAATGATCTCGGCTTCGCTCCATCCCGAAACAGTACGTGCGGCTTGCCGGCCGCGCGGCCGCTTTGCGTTCGGCCTCACGCCGCGCACCATCTGGCTGCTGGTTGCGGGCCTGGCGCTGGCCTTGCCGGGATTCTTCTCGGCACGACTCGCATACGGCATGCTGGTGTGGGATGCGCTGGTGCTTCTCGCCGTGCTGTTGGATTTCTGGCGGCTGCCCGCTCCGCAAGCGATCACCGTCGAGCGTTCCTGGAGCAACGCGCCGTCCCTTTCGAGCGCAACCGAAATCGAAATCGCCGTGGAGCAAAACGGCAACACCATCCTGGATTGCCGCATCGTCGACGACCTTCCCGAAGCGCTGGTGGGCGTTCCGGGAACGCGGAGTCTGCGTGCCTGGCCGCGCGTGCGGGCCGCTCTGCGCTACGCCATCGATCCGCGTCAGCGCGGCGACGTGACAACCGGCTCGGTGTATCTGCGCTATCGATCGTTGCTCGGCCTCATCGACAAGTGGGCCATGGCGCCGCTTGAGCAGACTGTACGCGTGTATCCCGCGCTTAGGCAAGGCGAGGACCAGGAGATTTTTCTGGCGCGCGGCCGTCAAATCGATCTCGAACTGCGCCAGGTGCGCGAACGCGGGCTGGGCCGCGACTTCGAGAGCCTCCGCGAGTATCTCGAAGGCGACGACCTGCGCGACATTTGCTGGACGGCCACGGCGCGGCGCGGGCAATTGATCACGCGGCGCTACCAGACCGAGCGCAGCCAGGCAGTGTGGATCGTTCTCGACGCGGGGCGTCTGCTGCAGGGCCGCATCCTGCGCGACGCGGACGACGAGCAGCGCCGCGGCTACTCCAAGCTCGATTACGCGTGCTCCACCGCAGTCGCTCTGGCGCAACTCGCGCTCTACTCCGGCGATCGCGTAGGCCTGCTCGTCTACGGCCAGCATGTGCAGCAGCGCGTGCTGCCCGGCCGCGGCCCCGCACACTTGCGCCTGATTGTCGAAGCGCTGGCACAGGCACGTGCCGAAACCAGCGAAGCCGATCACCTGCGCGCCACAGCCACGCTGAACCGCTGGCAACCGCGGCGGGCGCTGATTTTGTGGATCACCGACCTGGCGGAAACCGCCATGCGCCCGGAAGTGATCGACGGCGCCATGCAACTGTTGCGGCGTCACGTGCTGCTTTTTGTGGCCATGGCACAGCCCGACGTGGAGGCCATTGCCAAAGGCCGGCCGAAAAATGTCGAACAGATGTTCCGCGCCGCTGCGGCCCAGGAACTGGTAATGCGCCGCGAACTGCTGCTGGCGCGGCTGCGCGAGCAGGGCGCGCTCACCCTCGATCTCGATCCCGATCAACTTACCTCTGCCGTGCTCAACCAGTATTTAAAGGTGAAGGAGCGGGCGATGGTGTAAGGACGCGCGCTTATCGCGCTTTTTCGCCCGCCGTCGCCACCGGCCGGAACAGCCACACCAGCAGCAACGTGAACAGTGTGCCGCCCACCGTGAACTTGAGCCAGGGGTGCGCCGCGGAGGGCGAGAAAAAGCCTTCCAGCGTGCCGGCAATGATGAGCAGCGGAATGATGCCGGCGACCATGCGCGTGGCTTCAACCCCCGCCAGGGCGATGGAGTCGCGCCAGCGATAGAGGCCGGGAAAAACCACGCCGCGGCCCAGGCGCAGGCCCGCTGCCCCGGCGAGAATGATCGAGGGCAATTCCAGCGAGCCGTGCGGGGCCACAAAGCTCCACAGGCTTAGCGCCAGGCCGTGCTGCGCACAGGCCACGCCGACCACGCCCAGCAGCATCCCGTTGTTGAACATGGAAAAGATGGCGCCTAAACCGAACACGATGCCGCCGGCGAAAGCCATAAAGCAGACAGAAAGGTTATTCGTCATGATGGCGCTACTAGCTGCCGGCTCGACCCCCACAATCGATTCGGTCCACATTTTATGATGCTCGATGGTGTCCACCATCTGCGGGCCCAGCATGTGGCGCATGAACTCGGGACGCGCCAGCGTGAGCACCGTGCCCAGCGCCGCACCGGCAAGCATGATCACAAGCGACAGCAGAACGTAACGGAACTGGTGCTGCACGAGGGCCGGATAGCCGTCGCGCAGAAAATCGAAGATTCTACGGAAGCCTTTGCGCCGGCTCGAATAAATGATATTGTGGGCGCGAGCCAATAACTGGTTGACGAGTTCGGCGTAAGCGCGCGCGGTGGAGTCCTGGCGCAGGGTTGACAGGTCGCTGGCCGCCTGGCGATAGAGAAGCGCGGTTTCGCGCAGTTCCTCCCGGGAAAGCCGCCGCACGCCGCCTTGAGCAGCCTGGTTCAGGAGCCAGCTGAGGCGGTCCCAATAGGGGCGTCGCTTTTGCAGCCACTGATTGGAGAGAATGATGGCCATGGAGCCGATTGCAGACCAGCTTAACATCGATACCCCGGAGCTTGTGTCGATCGAGTTGCCGCTGGCCGGCATCGGCAGCCGCTTCATCGCCATCCTGATCGACTCGCTCATCCTGGGCGCAGCGCTCTTTCTTCTCATCTTTCTTGCCGCCTTCATCCTTCCGGCTCTCAACCTATTGGGTCCCAAATCGGCAAGCTGGGGCCTCGGCATCTTTTTCCTCATCATCTTTCTGCTGTTCTGGGGCTACTTCGCGCTCTTTGAGGCGTTCAACAACGGACGCACCCTGGGCAAGCGCGTAGCAAAGATTCGCGTGATCCATCAGTCGGGCCGCGGCATCAACTTTGCTGAAGCGCTGGCGCGCAACCTGGTGCGAGTCATCGACTATTTGCCAGGCTTTTATGGCGTGGGTATCGCGGCCATGTTTATGAGCAAGCGATCCCAGCGCCTCGGCGACATGGTGGCGGGCACTCTGGTGGTGCGCGAACGCGAGGTGGAAGCGCCCATGTGGGGCGAAAGCACCTCGCGCACTTTGACGGCCGCGGCGCTGGCCCCCAATTCGCCCATCCCTCCGCCCCACCTGCGCGTGGTGCTGCCTGCACCGGCTCTGGCCAAGCTCACACCCGCCGACCTGGAGGTGCTGGAAGGGTTCTTTTCGCGGCGGCTCGACATGGACCTGACAACGCGCAGTGTGCTGGCCGGGCGCATTGCCTCAGCCCTGTGCGCAAAGTCCGGACTCACCATCCCTCCTGAGATCAGCGTAGAAACCTTCCTTGAAGCCATCGCGCACCAGTTCAGAGAATTGGGGCGCATGAGCTGAAGTCATGCGCAATAAACGCTCCCCAAAAACGTCATTCCCCGCTCCCGCGCACCGCAAACCCTCACCTTACGGCGCTCTCACACGTCTGACATATAATTGCCACGACCTTCGGGGGAATCTTTCGATGCGCCGCTATCGTTTCTTGACGCTGCTGCTGGTGCTGGGCGCAGGTGTTTGCGCGGCCGGCCAATCGGCTTCGCCGGTTTTGCAGGCTATGCAGACCGAGCTGGACCGCTCCATGCAAAAACTGAAGACGCAGCCGGTCCCGCCCTACTTCCTGAGCTACGAGATTGTCGACACGCACACCTACGCCGTGACCGGCGCCTTCGGGAAACTCACGCGGAGCAGCGAAAACCACCGCCGCCAGCTCGACATCGAAATGCGCGTGGGCGACTACGCCATGGACAACACGCACGAGATTCGCGGCGGCATGCCCATGGGCTCGTTTACCGGTTTCTCCTCGACTTCCGTGCCCATCGACAACGACCCGGACGCAATTCGCGCCGTGCTGTGGTACCACACCGACGAGCGCTTTAAGCGCGCCGTCGAGCAATTGACGCGCGTCAAGACCAACTCCCAGGTCGAAGTGGCGCCTGAAGACAAGTCCGACGACTTTTCGCACGAGCAGGCGCAGCAGTTCAGCGAGCCGCAGCGGGACGTGAAGGTCGACCTCAAAACCTGGGAAGACAAGATTCGCAAGTACACGGCGCCCTTCGCCAAATACACCAATATCTACGGTGCCCAGGCAATTCTCGAGGTCAGCGCCGAGACGCGCTGGTTCGTGAACTCTGACGGCTCGCGCATTCAAACCTCGCAGCCCACGTGGCGGCTCTTCATCATCGCTTCCACCAAGGCCGACGACGGCATGGAGCTGCCGCGCTACGAATCCTGGCTGGGGTTCAGCGAGAAAGATTTGCCCAACGATGCGGCCGTCCTCAAAGCCGCCGACAAAATGATCAGCGACCTTGAAGCGCTACGCGTGGCTCCGGTGGCCGATCCCTACACCGGCCCGGCAATCCTCTCCGGGCGCGCCAGCGGCGTATTCTTCCACGAGATTTTCGGCCATCGCGTCGAAGGCCATCGGCAGAAGCTGGCCAACGAGGCGCAGACCTTCAAAAAGATGATCGGCCAGGAAGTGCTGCCCAAAGATTTTTCCGTCTACTTCGATCCCACGGTCGAGCGCATGGCGGGAACGGCGCTGGCGGGCTACTACCTCTACGATAACCAGGGCGTGAAGGCGCGCCGCGTGGACGTGGTGGATGACGGCGTGTTGAAGACGTTTCTCATGGCGCGCACGCCCATCGAAGGCATTCCGCAATCGAACGGCCACGGTCGTGCGCAGGCAGGATTCGCGCCGGTGGCGCGTCAATCGAACCTGATTGTGCAGGTTGCGCAATCGTCGGTCAAACCGGACTTGAAGAAGCTGCTGATTGAGGAAGTCAAGAAGCAGGGATTGCCCTACGGACTTTACTTCGCCGACATTTCCGGCGGATTCACCTTCACCGGCCGCACCGTGCCCAACGCGTTCAACGTGATGCCCCTCGTGGTCTATCGCATCTATCCCGACGGACGCGAAGAGCTGGTGCGCGGCGTGGACCTGATCGGCACGCCGCTGACCACGTTCAGCAAGATTGAGGCCGCCGACAATCATGTCGAGGTCTTCAACGGCATCTGCGGCGCGGAATCGGGTGGCGTGCCCGTCTCCGCGGTTTCGCCGGCCATCTTGATTTCGCAAATCGAAGTCCAGAAAAAACAGAAATCGCAGGAACGGCCGCCAATTTTGCCCGCGCCGCTTGCGGAAAAGTGAGGGCCGCGATGCTGAAAAAAATGAAGATTGCCGTTGCCTCCCTGCTGCTCGTCGCTTTCGCCTGCGCTCTCCCCGCGCGCGCGCAGGACGATGTCGTGATGAAGGCCATGCGCGACGAACTCGATCGCTCCATGAAGCAATTGCAGCTGGAGAATCTTGAGAAGCCTTACTTCATCGCCTATCGCGTGGTCGATTCGGAAAACACCGGCGTCTCGGCCAGTTTCGGCGCGCTCGACTCCAGCAATCAGGGACGCGGGCGGCGCATCACGGTAGAAGTCCGCGTGGGCAGCTACCAGCTCGACAACACAAACTTCTTTTCCTTCAACTTCAACATGTCGAACATGGTGCAGGCCTTCAACGGCACCGCGGAGCTGCCGCTCGACGACGATTACAACGAGCTGCGGCGGCAGATCTGGCTGGTCACCGACGCCACTTACAAGAAAGCCGTCGAGGACCTCTCGAAAAAACGTGCGGCTCTAGAAAACAAAGTCGACACCGATAGAATTCCCGACTTCTCCAGGGAAACTCCCACGCAGACCACCATCACGGCTGCGCTCATTCACGTGGATCGCGCGCAATGGGAGACCGAGGCGCGCAACCTGTCCGCGCTTTTCCGTGCCATGCCGGATATCTACACCTCGGGCGTCAGTTTTTCCGCGGTAAATTCCTACGTGCGCTACGTGAACAGCGAGGGCACGTGGTACACGCGCGAGGAACCCCGCGTAACCTTCAACGCCCACGCCAATACGCAGGCCGCGGACGGCGCTCCGCTTGAGGATTCGACGTCTCTTTACGCGCAATCGCTCGATGGGCTGCCTGACAGCGACACGCTGGCGGCACGCGTGCGTGCGCTCGGCCAGCGCCTCCAGGATCTGCGGGCTTCGACAGAGATTCAGAGTTACAACGGTCCGGTTCTGGCAGAGGGCGAGGCGGCGGCGCAGCTCTTCCGGACGATTTTTCTGCCCAACCTGCTGGGCGTGCGCCAGCCCATGATGGACACCACGCTGGGTATGCGCAATAACCAAGCGGAGAATGCCTTCCTCGATAAAATCGGTGGGCGCGTGCTGCCGGATTTCCTCAGCGTCACCGACAATCCCACGCTCGCGGAGCTGAACGGCAAGCCGCTGGCTGGAACCTGCAAGGTGGATGAGGATGGCGTGCCCACGCGCGAAACTCTTCTCGTCGACAAAGGCATTTTGAAGACGCTGCTTACTACGCGCGACCCGGTGCGCGGCATCGAGCACTCGAGTGGAAGCCGTCACGACGGCCAGGCCGCGCCTTCGAACGTGATTGTGACCGCTGACAACGGGCTGAGCCAGGACGACCTTCGCGCCAAATTTCTTGCCCTGTTGAAGCAGGAGAACAAGGAATACGGCATCGTGCTGCGCCGCATGAGAACCTCCGGACAGCCGGTGATGGCGTTCAAAATGTACCAGGACGGGCACGAGGAGCTGATTCACGGCGTGCAGCTCTCCGGGCTGAATGCAGCCGCATTCAAAGACATCGTCGCCGCCTCGACGGAACAGAACATGCAGACGGTGGAATTCCGTCCTGAGGCCCTGTTGAGCATCATGTCCTTCGGCGATGAGGGATTCGCGCCGGTCACGCTCGTCGTGCCCTCGCTGCTCTTCGACGACGTCACCGTGCGCAAGGTCCGCGGCGAAATCTCCAAGCCGCCCATCGTCCCCTCGCCCTACGCCGGGGGCAACTAACCGCGCTTGCCCCGCACGCAATCCGCACGCGTGTATTAAGATTCTTCCAGTACTCGCGTGCCGTCGCGCGGCAGTTTTTCAAGGAACAACCGGACTTCGATCGATTTGGAACAGGAGAGCAAGAACATGGCCAAGAGCGTCAATAGAGTTTTCCTTCTGGGAAATGTAGGCAAGGACCCTGAAATCCGCTCCACAGGCGGCGGCACCGCGGTGGCCACCTTCGGGCTCGCTACCACCGAACGCTCCAAGGATCCGCAGGGCAACTGGCAGGACCGTACCGAGTGGCACAACATCGTGGCCTACGGCCGCCTGGCAGAGATCATTCGTGACTACGTCAAGAAGGGCACGAAGCTTTTTGTCGAGGGCCGGATCCAAACCCGTAACTGGGACGATAAGGAATTTGCCAACCGCAAAGTCTACCGCACCGAAATCATCGTCAGCGAACTGTCGCTGCTTTCGGGCCGCGAGGATGGCGGCGGCTCGAGCCGTTCGTCGAATGCGCCGTCCCATATGGACCAGCGACAACCGGCTGCGAACGACGAATACTCGCAGGCGGCCGAAATCTCCGACGACGATATCCCGTTCTAAAAGCAGGGACCAAGGGAACAGGGGACCAAGGGACCGAGAGAGCCGTTGACCCGTTGCAAATTTGGCCCGGCACTGAAAATGGGAGCCCCAAGTTCCGATCCTGGGACGTGGGATCGCACAAATCTCGACCCAAGCTCCGGTTCGCATTCCCGTATCACGGAGAACAGCCATGAAGAAAATCTTTGTAGTCGTACTTCTCGCTTCATGCCTCGCCCTGCCGGCGCAGGAGACGCGCCGCGAGGTCAGCCACGCCACGGGAAATCCCGCCATCGATTCCAAACTCAACAGTCCCGACGTGCCCGATGTCTTTGCTGTGAGCGGGCATCTGGAGCGCATTGTCGTGCTGCGCTTCAAATTCGGCGCCGATCTGCTGGCCGGCCTCCAGAAAATGATCGCGCAGGAGAAGATCAAGAACGCCGTGATTCTTTCCGGATTCGGCTCCGTGCGCGGCTACCAGATTCATCAGGTCTCGAACCGCGACATGCCGTCGAAGAACATGTTCATCAAGAACCCCACCGCGCCCGCCGACATCATCGGCATGAGCGGCATGGTCATGAACGGCCGCGTGCACCCGCACATTGTGCTGGCCAACGCCGAAAAGGCCTTCGGCGGCCATCTCGAGCCGGAAACTACGGTCTTCACCTTCGCCGTGGTGACGCTGGGCGTGCTCGACGACTCCATCGACATGAGCCGCTTCGACGACTCAAGCTACCGCTAGTGTTGCATCCCAGAAGTTCGTAGCAATGTGGAAGCCCCGAAATGCAGGTCCTTCGACTCGTTCTGGTGCAAATACGCACCAAAACTTGCTCAGGATGACCGGCCGTTTATGTTGCGAAGTTCAGAGACACGATCCTAGTGGGATCAATCAGAACTTCGCATGACGATGAGCTTGTCATCCTGAGCGGAGTTTGCCGCGCTGCGGCAAACGGAGTCGAAGGACCTGCGGTTGTCTTTCCGTGGGCTTCAGATTCAGAACACTATTTATTTTCCGGCGCAGCCTCATTTTCCGCGCTGCCAAGTGGATCGTTTCCCCGATCCGTCACTTCCGCCAGCGCCGCCAACTTCGTCGCCAGCTCCTCTGTCCAGCAGCCTTCCGGCGCACGCCAACTCCAGTTGCCTGCGGCAACGGAAGGCGTGTTCATGCGCGCCTCCGCGCCCAGTTCCAGCAGGTCCTGTGCCGGCGCAATGGCGATCTCCGCCACACTGCCCTGCGCCGCGCGGATCAACGGCCACGCGGGACGGTTGTTCACCGGCCCAACCAGTGCTTCTACAGCCGCGCGTTCCTTCGCAGTGGCCGTGCTCCACCAGCCTTGCGTGGTGTCGTTGTCGTGCGTGCCCGTGTACGCCACGGTCGCAGGCACATACTGCTGCGGCAGGTGCATGTGGGCGCCCTTGTCGCTGAATCCAAACTGCAACACCTTCATCCCCGGCATGCCCAACTCCAGGCGCAGCGCCTCCACTTCCGGCGTGATCATGCCCAGGTCTTCGGCCACCAGCGGCAGCGGCCCCAACGCCGCCTCCAGTGCGCGGAAGAGCGCGAGCCCCGGCGCCTTGACCCACTCGCCTTTCACCGCAGTCTCTTCCTCGGCAGGGATGGCCCAGTACGCCTCGAAGCCGCGGAAGTGATCGAGGCGCACGATGTCATAGATCTCCACGGCGCGGCGGATGCGCTCGATCCACCAGGCAAATCCGCGCTCGGCGAGCACGTCCCAGCGATAAAGCGGGTTGCCCCAGCGCTGGCCCGTGACCGAGAAGTAATCGGGCGGCACGCCGGCCACGCGGATCGGCTTCAAGTCTTTGTCGAGTTCGAAAATCTCGGGGTGCACCCAAACGTCTGCCGAATCCATGTTGACGAAGATCGCCACGTCGCCCATGATCCGTATCGCACTGCGTGCCGCAGCCTCTTGGAGAAGGTTCCACTGCTGGGAAAACGCAAACTGCAGCACCTTCTCGAGCGTGCGCTCACGCCCGTGTTCGGCGGCGGCCACGGCCAGCGCCTGCGCATTGCGGCGTCGCAAGGGCTCTGGCCACTCCGTCCACGCGCCGGTCGAGTGTGCGCGGCGCAACACTGCGTAAAGCGCGTAATCCTCGAGCCACGAAGCCTGGTCCCGGCAAAACGACTCGAAATCCGCCCATTGCTCTGCCAGTGCCGGCTCGTCCAGTGCGCGATCGAGAAAATTTCCCGCGGCCTCATAGAGCAGTGGAAACTTCAGCGCTTCCACTTGCTCAAAATTCACGGCGCCCGCGCCGCCTGGCAAGCCGGCGATACGGTCGGCCCCGATCCAGCCCCAGTCGCGAAGCACCTCCAGGCTGATCAACGCGGGATTGCCCGCGAAGGCCGAAGAGCCCGCATAAGGCGAGTTGCCGTAGCCCGTGGGGCACAGCGGCAGAACCTGCCAGATATGCTGTTTGGCGCGGGCCAGAAAGGCCACGAATTCGTGCGCTGCCGGTCCCAGGTCGCCGATGCCTCCATGAGAAGGCAGCGAACTGATGTGCAGCAGGACTCCCGATGAGCGATGAAATTCCATAACGTCATTATTACGGATGGATCGGGGTCCTGCAGAATGCAGGCCGATCTGAGACACTGAAATGCGTGCCCCCGCGCAGCCTGCTGATCGACTTTTGAGTTGAGGGAGATCTCCGTTGAAATTCGACCGTCGCTTCTCTCACCTTTGCCTTTTTGCTTTGGTTTCGCTTCTGGCCGTTGTCTGGCCCTCGCTCGCCGCGGCCGCTTCAGCTCCGCAGCCCGTCACGCTGGCCGACGGCTGGATGCTGCAGGATGTGGCCAAAGTCCCGCAAGCAGGTGCTGAAGTGGCAAGCGCGAGCTTCGACGCACGCGGCTGGTACGCGGCCACGGTTCCGGGCACGGTGCTCACCTCGCTGGTCAACGACCATGTCTATCCTGAGCCGTTGTATGGCGAGAACGAGCGCCCCGAGATCATTCCCGAGAGCCTGTGCCACACGTCGTACTGGTACCGTACCGTGATCCGCGTGCCGCGGACGTACCGCAACCATCATGTCTGGCTCAATTTCGACGGCATCAACTACGCTGCCGACGTCTGGGTGAACGGTGTTCAAGTGGGAAAGATCCGCGGTGCGTTCATCCGCGGCATCTTCGACATCACCGCGCAGGTCAAAGCGGGCCGGCCGGCAGTGGTCGCCGTGTTGGTCGCGCCGCAGCCGCATCCCGGCGATCCGCATGAGCACACGCTCCGCAATGGCGTCGGTCAAAACGGCGGCATCACCGCCATCGACGGACCCACCTTCCTCTCCACCATTGGCTGGGACTGGCTCAACGCGGTGCGCGATCGCGACACCGGCATCTGGCAAAAGGTTTTTCTCTCGGCCACGGGGCCTGTGCTCCTCAAGGACCCGCTGGTCACCACCGATTTACCGTTGCCGCGCACCGACTCCTCCGACGTTGCCGTCGAGGCGACCGTGGAGAACGTGAGCGACCAGCCCGTGACGGGACTGCTCGAGGGAACCATCGAGAACATCGTCTTCGAGCGCCAGGTGCAGCTTGCACCGCACAGCACGCAGCAAATCACATTCGATTCCAAATCCACGCCCGCACTGCACATCGATCATCCGCGTCTGTGGTGGCCCAACGGATACGGCGAGCAGCAGATGTATCAGTTGCATCTTGCGTTCAGGATTCGCCGCTCCGTCAGCGACGCGGCGGACGTGGACTTCGGCGTCCGCAAGATCACCTATGCGGTGCCCGGAACCGACACGCTCACCATCTCCGTCAACGGTGTGCCCATTTTCATCCGCGGGGGCGACTGGGGACTCGACGAAGCCATGAAGCGCATTCCCCACGAGCGCCTCGACGCCGAAATTCATATGCATCAACTGGCGCACCTCAACCTCATCCGCAACTGGGTGGGCCAGAGCACCGGCGAGGACTTCTACGAGTTGTGCGACCGCTACGGCATCCTGGTGTGGGATGAATTCTTCCAGCCCAACCCCAACGATGGGCCCGACCCCACCGATATCGACACCTACGTCGCCAACGTGCGCGACAGGGTGCTGCGTTTCCGCAACCATCCCTCCATCGCGTTGTGGTGCGCGCGCAATGAGGGCTATCCGCCGCCGGACATCGACGCCGCGCTGCGCAAAGTGCTCGCCGAGCTGGAACCCACGCGCCGCTATCAGCCCAGTTCCACCGACGGCGCCGGCGTGCGCTCGCATGGTCCGTATTACTGGCGTGCCCCGCGCGAGTTTTACACGGTTACCGACGACTACTTCAAAACCGAAACCGGCAGCATGAGCGTGCCCACGCTCGAATCCATTCACGGCATGATGCCCAAAAAAGACTGGGAGACGATCAACGACGACTGGGCCGCGCACGACATGGCCAAGGGCGCGCAACGCGGCGATCTTTACCCGGCCATTCTCGCCGGGCGCTACGGCAAGATCGCCAACCTGGCCGACTTCGTGCGCAAAGCGCAACTGGCCAACTATGAGGCCTTCCGCGCCATGTATGAAGGGCGCAACGCGCAACTCTTCCATCCCACTACGGCCATCATCACCTGGATGAGCGATCCCGCGCAGCCGAGTTTCGTCTGGCAGCTTTATCACTACGATCTCGAACCCAACGCATCGCTGTTCGCCGTCATGCACGCGTCGGAGATGGTGCACATCCAGCTCAACGAGGCCAACGGGCAGGTGCAGGTCATCAACAACCAGGCGGAGCCTGTCGCCGATGCCGTGGCCCGCGTTGATGTTTACAACCTCGACGGTTCGCTGGTCTACGAGCACGAGACCAAGCTGACGGCTGCGCCGGACGCGGCAACCAATCTCGGAACCGTGGATTTTCCCGAACATCCTTCGGCAGTGCACTTTCTCAAGCTCGCCGTGCACAACGCCGCGGGTGAACTGCTTTCGAGCAACTTCTATTGGCTCGGGCTGCCGGATCATCCCGGCGATCTGACGGCGCTCAACGACCTGCCTATGGTCACGCTAACGGCAAAAGCGGAGGAGCTCGAGGGAAAAATCGCCGGCCAGCGGCTGCTTGCGATCAAGTTGCACAATCCTACGCACAGCATCGCCGTCATGGCGCACGTGCAACTGCGCCGGAAATCCGGCGAGCGCGTCTTGCCCGTCTTCTACAGCGACAATTACGTGTCGTTGCTGCCCGATGAAACCAGAACCATCGCCATCGAGGCCGCGCAAAGCGACTTCAAGGGAGAAGACCCGCTCATCGTCCTCGATGGCTGGAATGTGACGGTTGCGCCGGCCTCATTCCGCCGCGTGACCGTGGCCCCGAATCTCGACGCGCAGCCGGATCACTCGCCCACCACAGGATTGCCCTTCGCTACCGAGGGCTTGCGCTAGGCTCAAACCGCGGAACTCCCCATTCCGCCTCCAGCAGCCCCGCCAAATTTTTCTTTCCTTCACGGGCACCTCCTGTAGAATCGAACCAATTTGGACCAATCCCGTCCAAATAAGCAGACCCGAGGCGCATGACCAGCCCCTCCGCCGCAAACAACCCGAACGACCCTCCAGCCGCGCCCCACGCCGGCCGCAGGACGCCTCCGCCGTGGCTCTTCCTGCTGCTTTACATGCCGCTGGGAATGCTTACGGGCGCAATCACCGGCGCCCTGCTTGCGTTTCTGCTGCGCCGCGAAGGCCACCCCATGTACGGCATCGCCAACGAGCTCGCCGTGCTCGGCATTCCGCCGATTCTTTACTTTCTCTGGAGCCCACTGGCTGATTTCTGGATCAGCCGGAAAAACTGGTACCTGCTCGCCGCATGCCTCGCATCCGCAGGAACAGCCGCGGCATTCCTTCTCCCGGACCTGTCCAGCCCGTTGGCAGTCGCGCTGCTTTTTGCCGCAACCTGCGCCATCCAGTTGAACTCGGCCTGCGTTGGCGGCATGGCCGCTGCGCTGGTCCCTGAAGAACAAAAATCGCGCGTCTCGAGCATGATGCAGGTAGGCAATCTGGGCGGCGGCGCGTTGGGCAGCTGGGGATTGCTGCTGCTTGCCGGGCATTCCAGCCACGTGACGCTTGGCCTGGTAGGCGCGGCGGCGGTTTTGCTTCCTGCGCTGGCTGTGCTTGCCGTGAATGCGCCGCCTCCACAACGCGCCGGCGCCCAAACCGGACCCGTGGCGCAACTGGCCGGCATGTGGAGCGAGTTCAAAACCACATTCCTGCGCTGGAGCTCCCTGCCCTCGCTCTTGCTGCTCATGTCGCCGCTGGCGAGCGGCGGCGCGATGGGCCTGCTGCCCGGCCTCGCCACCGACTATCGCGTTTCGGGCACTGAAGTGGCCTGGCTGAACGGGATGGCAGGCTCGCTGCTCACCGCCGCAGGTGCACTGCTGCTGGCCCTCGTTCCCAAACGCGCCGACCCTCGGCTCACCTATGTCTTTTTTGGCCTGGTCAACGCGGGCTCCATGGGGATTCTGTGCCTGGGTCCGACTAACCGCACCACCTACCTGGTGGGAACCATCGTCTACCTGATTTCGGTAGGCGCGGGTTATGCGAATTTCACCCGCCTCGTGCTGCAGGTCATCGGCAAAGCGGGAGCCAGCGCGTGCGGCCGCTACTCGATTGCCGTGGGCCTGGGCAATGCCCCGATTGCCTATATGGCCGCGGTCGACGGCCTGGGCGCAAAGTGGTGGGGAACCCGCGGCCTCTCCGGCATCGACATGACGGTGAGCGCAGTCTTTGGCGCGTCGTATTTGCTGGGCTACTGGCTCTGGCTCAAGCCGGCGCGGACCCAGCAAATCGCCGCTCTCCCCGAGCCGGAATTCGCGCCTTCCGCCGATTAACGCAAATCGCACGGCGCCCCATCGCCACGCAGAAACAACAAGGCCCGCAAACCTTCCGGCTGCGGGCCCCTCATGCAATCTGCATCAACCTGGCGCCTAGGAGCCCGGCGTCGGCTGCTGCGGCTTGGCGTTAATGCGGATCAGGTTGTGCTTCTTGTAGTCGTTCCACACTCCGCTCATGAACACGCTGAAGGCCTCGTTACGTTTCTGATCCAGAACCTGATCGCGCGTCTGATCGAAGTTCTTCGCGATCTCGTCGGCGGTGGGCTCTTGCTTGTCGAGAATTTTCACCACCACGCCGGTGCGGCCCGCGTTGATGGGGCCGCTGATTGAGCCAACCGTCATATCGAAGAGCTGCGGAGCCACCTGGGCGACTTCGCCAAAGTCCGGCACCTGCCCGCTCCCGCCCACCAGGTCACTGGTCTTCACGGTCGCGCCTACCGCCTTGGCAGCTTTGCCAAGATCGTTCATGGCCTTCGCCTTGCTGGCAAGTTCGGCGGTTTTCTGGGCGAGCAACGCCGGCAATTGCTCATCGCGGTAGTCGTCCAGCACGTGGGTCTTCCAGTCGGCAAAGCTCGGCGCGTGCGCCGCCATCACGCCCGTCACCTGGAAGATCGCGTAGCCCTCGCCCGTGGGTGCGGATTGCGGGGGATCGCCTTGCTTGGCTTGAAAGGCCTTGGCCAAAAGCTGCGAGCTGTCGGGCAACGCGGCAATCACGCCGTCGCGTCCCACCGGCTCGGAATTCACCAGTTCCAGATGATGCGCTGCCGCGGTCTTCTCCAGGCCGTCCTTGTTCGCCTCCGCGGTTAACTGATCCGCATAGCGCGACTCCGCCTGCCCCGCGACATCGCGAGTTAGCGCCGCCACGATGTTGGCCTGCACTTCGCTCAGTGGCTGGGTGTGCGCGCTTTGGCGCTCTTCAACCTGAATAATGTGGTAGCCAAAGCTGGTCTTCACGATGGCGATGTCGCCGATCTTCTGCGTAAAGATGGCCTTGTCGAACTCCGGCACCATCTTGCCGCGCTGCGCAAATCCCAGTTCTCCGCCCTGATCCTTGCTGCCCGGGTCATCGGAGTATTTCTTCGCCAGGTCGGTCCAGCTTCCCCCCACCTGGAGTTGCTTCAGAACGCTCTCCGCTTTGGCCTTGGCCGCGGCATCGGTTTTGGCGTCAGCGCCCTCTGGCACGGCGATCAAAATGTGCCGCGACTTGGCCTGCTCAGGCACCTGGTATTCGCTCAGGTGGTCGTTGTAGTACTGCTGAATCTGCTGTTGCGTAGGCTGCGGAACGCCCCCCGGAACTTGCTCCTGTGTGAACGCGAAGTAGGTGATCTTGCGCTCTTCGGGCACCGCCTGGGCGTACTGCGCGGCGTTCTTCTTGAAGAACGCTTCCAGATCGCTATCCGAAGGATTGATGGTCTTGCGCAGGTCGTCGGCCGAGATCACCGCGTAGTCGAACTTGATCTTGATGTTTGCTTTGCGGTAGATCTCGCGGACCTCCTGGTCGCTCACCGTCACACCGGCGGTAATCAGGGCCTGCAAGCGGCGCACCGTGATTTCGTCCTTGATCTGGCTCTCAAACTCGTCGACCGATATGTGCAGCCGGTCGTCAATCAGCTGCTTGTAGGCGTCCGGGCCGATGAACGTGCCGTTGGGGTACAGCACCTGCCCCGTGGGACCGGTGCGCAGGTACTGGAGCACATCGTCGTTCGTGGCGTACACGCCGAGCTTGTGCGCCTCCTGCAAAAGCACCTTCTGCTGCACCAGCTCCTGGCCAACCTGCTGCTCCATATACTGCACGATCATGGGATTGCCGGCGTACTGCGGGCCGCGCTGGCGCAGCTCGTTCTCCGCAATCTGTTGCACGTGGGTCTGGCTGATGGAGTCGCCGGACGACAGAATTTTGCTGTACCAGTGGGGATACACCACCGCGAAGGTATCGGGCGCGGCAGCGCCGGCTCCGGTAAGTCCGGGGATCAGGTAAACCACCATGGCGATCGATGCGGCGCCAATCACGACCACGAACAGCGCCTTGGTGATGCGATTGTCTGATTGCAGGAAACGAATCATGGATGGATCTGGACCTTCAACTCTCTACGCGCACTCGCGTTCACGGGTTGGGCGGCAGCGGCAAATCTACAGCATTCCGATGGCTTTGCGATGCGCAATTCTCGCTGCTTGCGACTCTGCCATTATAGACGACAGCCAGCCGCCGCCCGCGCGCGCCGGGCGCGCCGGTTACCACGATTCCCCCAAAAACAAATCGGGCATCCGCATAGCGGATGCCCGATCTCTGTTCCCTGTTCCCCGATCCCGATCTCTTAACGCCAGTAGTACGCTCCGCCCACTATGAAGTACGGCCGATAGTAGGGCGGTGGATACGCGTAGTACCCGGGGCCGTATCCATAGCCGTAATAGGGCGATCCGTAGGGGGCTCGGCGGTAAAGCGCCGGGCCGCCGGGATAAAGGCCCTGCGCCAGCCGTGCCGCTTCCTGCGGGCCCACCGGGACCACCGTGACGGGCGCCGCCAAGTGGAAGGTTACCAGCGCTTCGGCAGGAATCCAGGCCCGGTATCCGGGCTCAGCCGCTCCCAGTGCCGTGCCGCCAGCCACACCTGCGCCGGCGCCGATAGCGCAGCCTTCGCCGCGGCCCACCGCGCAGCCGATGATGGTGCCGATCACGCCGCCGGTCAACGCGCTGCCCACTGTCTGGCCGGCCTTATTCGGCGCCTTCACCTTGAACTGGTCGCTCTGCAGTGGATAATTGCGCCCGCCCAGATCGAGAGAAGTCAGCGTCAGCGTCAGCGAGGAACTGCCTCCCATGCTTCCCGAACCCACGTTTTTGTGTTCCGATACCACGCCATGCACCACGGCTCCGCGCGGAATCGCCAACACGCCGCCCATAGTCACGTCCTGAATCACCATGAACTGCACCGGCTCGCCGTCCTTGGCCCTCTTGCTATCCACCGGCTCGCTGGTGCGCAGCTGCAGCAGCGTTCCCGCCGGCAATATCACAGGGCCCGTAGCCGGTGCATAGCGCGGCGCTTGCGGAGCCTGAGGATACTGCGGCGGATACTGTGAGTACTGCGGGTTCTGGTACTGAGGCCGCTGCGGCGGAGGTGGCGGATAAGCTCCCTGCTGCTGCGGATAAGGTGCTTGCGCCGGTGCCTGGCTCTCGTTCGGAGTCGGGCTCGCACCCTGGTCCGGAGCTGGTCCCGGAGGCGGCAGACCCGCCATTTGCTGTTGCGCCTGCGACTGATCGGGGTCCGGCATCTCCTGCGTGTCGGGAGCCGGCTGCGAAGTCTGCGCATCGGCGGCCGGATTGCCCACCTTCAAGTTGTTGTTCACCTTGGTTACGCCATTCACATGCGCGGCGATCGACTCGGCCAGCCGCTTCGACGCCTCCGTCGATACCGTTCCCGAAAGCGTAACCTCACCCTGGATTGTGGCCGCCGTAATCAGGTCGTTTTTCAGAGCCGCGGACGCGTCCAGCGCGTGCACCACATCCATCTCAATCTGGCCATCGGCGCGCGGTCCCTGCGGCGCCGCCGGCTGACCTTGCGCCTGCCCTGCCGGGCTCGCACCATCCTGCGCCAGTGTGACCCCGGCACAGAGCACGGCCACAGCGGTCCATGCCACGAGCGGTCGAACCATTTTCTTCAGCAAGCTGGGATTCATTTTCGTAGTCTCCTCTATCGATACGATCGTTCTCAACCCGGGAAAGATTCGCGGGGAGAACGACTTCCAAAGCCTTTTCAGCGGCTCAAACCGTTAGACGGACCCGGCTCTGAGCCTGTTACCCGGTATAACCCTGTTTTCGGCAAAAAGTTGTCTGCTTTTGACCGCCAGACCCGGCAATCTCCTGGGTCCCACATCTTGATTTTGAGACGTGGGGGAGCAGGAACCCAACCCATCGCATTCGACTCAGCTCAAAAGCCCGTACCCCATCCTTTTCCGCGCTTATGCGGAAAAGGATGGGATAGCGCGACGTCCAATGAGGCGAATATAAGCCGCCGCAGCTCTACCCCAGCGCCGCCGTAACCGCCGCATTCAAAGCATTCAGGCCCGCGCTCACATCGGCTCCAAGATGAACCCTAAGGGCACGGCGTCCGCGCGCCTCCAGCACCGCCAGATCCCCGGCCGCCTGGGCGTCGATCACCACCCCAAAGCTGTATCGCTGGCCGGGAATTTCCGCGTCTTCGGCGTGCTCTGCGGTGATCTGCAAAAAGACGCCCGTGTTCGGGCCGCCTTTGTAATCCTGCCCCGTCGAGTGCAGAAAACGCGGTCCGAAACCAAGACAGGTGGCCACGTGTTTGCGGTCGCGAACACTGTGCCGCAGCACCTGGATCGCCGCCTCGTGCTCGGGGAACATGGGCAGAAAGGCCAGCGCCGCAAAATAGTCGCCCGCGCGCAGCTCACCCAGATGCGCGCGCAAGAAGCCGGTTAGCGTATCGGTGGGCGCCGCGGATCGCAACTTCGCCGCATAAGCCTCCGTTGCGTACAGTTCAACCCCAGCCTCCGTCAGCACCGGCTGCCGCTTGGGAAGCGTGCCCGTCTTTTCGTATTCAGTCGTCAGGTTACGCGTTTCGATCTTCGCTGCCTCTACATCGGGCTGATTGAAGGGATTAATGCCAATCACCGAGCCGGCCACCGCGGTGGCAATCTCCCACGTGAAGAATTGGCCAAAGATTTCGTACAGGTCATCGATTTCGATGGTCACCACCGGATGGCCGGCAGCCTCGAGAGCCGCAACCTTGGCGTCGAGATCCGATTGCGCGCTCGCGTCCGCGGCACTCTTCAGGCGCACATAGGCAAAGACGCGATCGTTGCCATACACCTCGGGCGGGCCAACGGCCTCGCGATCCACAGGCGTAATTCCCTTGCCCTGCTTGCCGGTGGACTCGGCGATCAGTTGCTCCAGCCACGCTCCCAGATCGTAGATTTCGGGCGAAGTGAAGAAGGTGATCTTGTCGCGCCCGGCATTGGCTGCCGAACCCAGCAACAACCCAAGCTGCACTCCGGGATTGTTCTGCAATGGCTCCTTTGCGCTGGCCACCCCCTTGGCTGCCTCGTCGAGCAATCTGCCCACCTTCAGGCCGGCCACGGTCGCCGCAACCAAACCGAAATTCGAAAGCGCCGAGTAGCGCCCGCCGATCTGCGGGTCGCCATAAAAGATGTACCGGAAGCTGTCGTCCTTCGCCACCTGCTCCATCTTCGAGCCGGGATCGGTAATAGCCACAAACTGGCTACCAACATTCTCGGCCCCCACCACCCGGCGCACCTGCTCATAGAAGAACTGCTTCAGAATATTGGGCTCGAGCGTGGAACCCGATTTGCTGGCCACGATCACTAGCGTCTCGCCCAGGTCCACCGCGTCGCACGCGGCCAACACCTGCGCCGGATCCGTGGAATCCACGATGTGTAACGCGGGAAAGCCCTCCTGCGGCCCGAAGGTCTTGGAGAGAACTTCAGGACAGAGGCTGGAGCCGCCCATGCCCAGCAGCAGGGCCGACGTGAAGCCCGCACTGCGCACGTCGCCGCCTAGCTCGGCCAGCGACGAGAGGTCCTTCTGCTGGCGCTCGACAATATCGATCCAGCCCATCCACTGCTCCTCGCCGTCGCGGGTCCACAGCGAGGGATCCTTTTTCCAGAAACGCTCGATCTTGTGGTTGGCTTGCCAGTCGGCGGCGGCCGCACCCACGGCCCCGCGCAGTTCAGCGGGAATTGCAAGTCGAAAGTTCATATGACTATAGATTCTCCATCAAAATTATGGTTGCCGGGCAAAGATTGTGCAAATAAGCGGGCAGTCTGTGCCCAGAGCCTCACCGCCGGCATCTACCGCTCCATCAGTATGTCGAGTATACTGTGGAACAGGGTCCACATATGGAAACCGTACAAATCGTGCTCGACAAGTCGCTCCTCCGCGCAGCCGACCGGGTCGCGCGCCTCACGAAACAGAATCGCTCGGCGCTGGTCCGCGACGCCCTCCGCGAACATTTGCGAAGGCTGGAAGTTGCCGCGCAGGAAGAGCGCGATCATAAGGGTTATGCAAAGCAGCCGCAAACCCGGGACGAAGCGCTCGCCTGGGAATCGGAGGCAGCATGGCCGCAGCCATAGCGCGGGGCGACGTGCGGCTTTATCAGTTTGCCGCGCCGGACAAAAAAAGGCCGGTGCTGGTTCTCACTCGCAACAGCGCCGTTCGTTACCTCGCCACCGTAACCGTGGCGCCCATCACCTCAACCATTCGGGGAGTCCCTTCAGAAGTAGTCCTGGGCGAAGAAGACGGCATGAAAAGCCCATGCGCCGTCAATCTTCACAACGCCATCACCGTTTCTCAGCAGAGACTTGGACAGCGGCTTGCACAACTCAATTCATCCCGGATGAACGAGGTCTGCTCGGCGCTGCGTTTTTCGCTGGGATGCGATCTCGGCTAAGTGGCCCGCCAGTCCACTCCCTGGCGGGAACCACGAACGCCGGCATTTCTCGCTGCCTGTCTTCTCGCTCCAATGTTCCCTTGGTCCCTGTTTTACTTCGGCCAATTCGGAGTGATGCGAATCAAGTCCAATTTCTCGCCCGGGCCGCCCACATCTTCCAGAACAAACTCCGGCGAGGCCGCAGGCACGGCCACAATGCCACGCGCCGGCAACTCCACCGGCTCGAATCCCGCGCCCGTGAGCCGTCCCGATCCCGCCGCGGCAAACAGGTAGGCCAAGCCCGGCTTCGCGGCGCCGCGCAAGCTTGCACTCGTCCGGCTGCCCTCCACCGGTACCCGCTCCACGCGGAAGTACTCGACATCAATCAGCACCGTGCGATCGGCAAGCTGCCGCGGCGCAATCTTCCCGGCGCGCGTCGTGAGTTTCGTTGCTTCCAGCGATTTCGCGATGTGCAGCTCGCGTCCGCGTCCGTAATCGAACATGCGATATGTCAGATCGCAGTTCTGCTGCGTCTCCAGCAGGATCGCGCCCGGCCAGATGGCGTGGATCGTCCCCGCATCCACAAAAATCAAGTCGCCCGCCGCCACGGGCACCGCGTTCAGGCTCGCTTCCAGCGTGCCGTCGTGAATCTCTTCCTCGATCTGGGCAAGCGTCGTGCCGGGTTTCACTCCCAGGGCCACCGCCGCACCGGGTTCGGCGGCGAGCACATACCAGCACTCGGTCTTGCCGCGCGGATCGCCGTATTTCTGCGCCATTTTGTCGTCGGGATGCACCTGCACGCTCAACTTTTCCCGCGCGAAAATAGTCTTGATCAGCAGCGGCGAATCCGGCGACGGCGCACCGTCGCCCAAGAGTGCCACATGCGCCTCGGCAAACAGCGCGGCCAGCCGCTTGCCCGCGTGGGGCCCGGTGGCAATCAGGCAATCGTCGCCCGTCAGCCACATCTCGCCGATGGGTTCGCCCTCGGACACGCGATCGTACCAGGGACGCAAATCGCAGTACCCCCACGGGCGCGGCGAAATCGCGGGCTCAATGCCAAATGGCGCCAGTTGTGCCACAGAATCGCTCCTTTGGATGGTCTTTCCGCTCTTGCCATCCTCACTCTAGCAGACCGGTAACCTGCGCCAGATCGCCATCTTACGCGCCGGTCCAAAACCATGGCGATGTGCGAAGGAACCCGGCACAGTTGAGGCGCTCGCCCAGGCGCGAATGGCGCCCGAAGGCCGCGTCCGACTGAACGGCTTGGCCTGAGCCGGTCGAAGGGGCCACTCCCGGTTTGTTAATCTTGGCGCAGCATGATCAAACAGGCCGCACGGATTGCCGCCGTTCTTCTTCTCTGCGCGCTTTCCGCGCTCGCGCAAAAGAAGGCTCTGCCCGCACCAAGAAAGGCTCCCGCGCCCGCAATCCGCTTTCAGGGCGCGCCTCAATATACGCAAGAGGAATTGCTCGCGGCAGCCGGTCTCAATCCGGGCGCGCGACTCAGCGCCAGCGAGATCAAAGCTCACGCCAAACTTCTCAACGATACCGGCCTCTTCGCGGTGGTCAAGTTCAGCAGTGACAGCAAAGGGCTGCTCTTCACCTTGACGCCTTCGAGCCAGCTCTTCCCCATGCACCTCGACAATCTGCCGCTCGAATCAGGCGAGGGGCCCGGCAAAGAACTCGACGCAAAAATTCACGCGCGCTTTCCTCTCTATCACGGCCTGTTGCCCGCCAATGGCTCCATGATCGAAGGCGTCCGCCAAGTGTTGGCAGAGATGCTGGCAGCCGAGGGTGTGAAGGCAACGCTTAAGGCCGTCCTCACCAGCGGCCTGGGACCGCAAAAAATCACGGCTATCGACTTCACCATCACCTCGCCGGCGGTGCGCATCGGCCCCATCCAACTATCCGGCGTTTCGCCCGCCATGCAGGCCAAGGTCAATACACTGGTCGCCGGCCAAACCGGAAACGCGTTCGATACAGAGAACACCGCCATCGGTCTTCAGCACGCATTTGAGGATCTCTACCAGGATCAGGGCTACGCTGCTGTTGAAGTCGCTGTAACCCAGATCGATCCTCCCATCGTCTCTGATCAGGCCGTCGCGATCCCCTTTGCGGTCGCCATCAACGAAGGCGGCGTCTACAAGCTCGGCGTCATCAGCTATCCGGCTGATGCGCTCGTCCCCCGCTCTGAAGTTGAAAAGGTAATGTCTAAATACCAGGCCGGCTCCGGAAGGCCGCTCGATCTCTTTCTCCTCGCCGTCCGCGACGCCTATCATGCGCATGGCTATCTCGATTGCTCCGTCGTCTCGCACGCCGCATTCAACGAGGCCACGCATATCGTGAATTACAGCCTCGAAATCGTACCCGGGCCGACCTATCAGATGGGTACAGTTCATTTCGAAGGCGCTCCCGATGCCATGGCAGTCCGACTCACGCGGCTCTGGAAAATGGCGCCCGGCCAGCCCTTCGACGAAAGCTACGTCTCAACCTTCGCGGCGCGCGCGCAAAAGCAGGACAAAGCCCTGGCGAAATGGATGCAATCCGTCATCGCCAGCTTCGACGTAAAGGCCGACCCAGCCACGCACCAGGTCAACTGCATCTTCCACTTCGCCAAAGCCGTTCCTGGCGCACACTAGGACCGGTGGCTAAGCTGGCGGCGATGAGATTGCGGCGTTGCGCGCGCGGCCGGCCAGCGGGTATAGTTCGCCTGCGACAGCCTGTGATCCGTTGCGCTCGGAGCGGAGGAGCACCAGCATGAAAAGAAGACTGGAGATCCACTCCCTGGCGGTCCTCGCCCTTGTTATAGCGTTCGACTGGTTCTTCGAATTCACCAAGCACGACGCCGAGCTCAAACGGATCATTCCTTTCGGCGAAGATCCTTATGACGCCGCAGGTTCCTACTGCTTGATCGTTTCCACGCTGCTTGCTGCATTGTGTTTTGTTCGCGCGCTTTGGTCGCTTGCTATGAAGCCGGCGTCTGGGCCCAGGAAGGTCTTCCTGGCGCGAACCCAGCTGGCCATTGCGCTCGGCATCCTTGTCACCATCGTCACGGATGCAGTTGCTCTGACACGGCACGCATCGCAATGGATCGCGAAGCCCGCCGCGAGCGAGCTGCTCGCGCTCCTTGCTGGCGTGGCCGCGCTAGCCCTGGTCTCTTTAGTTCTGGTACCCAGGCCGGCAGTCAATATTCCGCTAACTCAGAAGGCGATTGTGAGAAAGCGGGCTGCCATCACCATCGCACTTTCCATCGTCGCGATGTTTCTATTCCCTGACAATCGCGTCAGCTCCCTTCCCATCCACCTGCTTGCTATGCTTCTAGGATCCCTCATTGTCGCGGCGAACCAAGCGGCGCTTGCCATCGCAATCATCCCTTATGACGGCAGCGAGAGACAAATGCAGAGTTATGGACGCGGATGGGATGATGGATGGATTCTTTGGCCGCTCATTGCGCTCGCCGGCGCGGTTATCGGCGCCGTGGCCCTTGTGGCAGAATTCAGGGAGTCAGGTATGGGCCATAGAACTCTGCCCAAGATTGTCATGCTGGTCTATGTGGGAGCGGGGATGTCGTGTTTGCTGATCGCATTCGCGTTTCTCAAGAGGCCGCTGGGCCTGTCGCTGCGCTCGCTCTTCTGATGGACGATGGTCAGGCTCGCCACTCAAGCTTGCGTTGCTGATGCACCTGCCAATGCTCGAATGGCGCGCAAAGCGCGCGGCTGCCTTAATGGCAAATTACTCCCACTCGATCGTGCCGGGAGGCTTCGACGTCACGTCATACACCACGCGGTTGATGCCGCGCACCTCGTTCACAATGCGATTCGACATCCGCTTCAGCAGCTCGTACGGCAGCGGCGTCCAGTCGGCCGTCATGCCGTCTTCGGAGTGCACGGCGCGGATGGCCGCGGTAAATGCATACGTGCGCTGGTCGCCCATCACGCCCACGCTCATTACCGGCAGCAGTACCGCAAAGCTCTGCCAAATCTTGTTGTAGAGCCCGGCCGCCTTGATCTCGGCCACCACAATTTCGTCGGCTTCCTGCAGCAGCGCCACGCGCTCCGGCGTCACCTCGCCCAGGATGCGGACCGCGAGGCCCGGCCCCGGGAACGGCTGCCGGCTCAGAATTTCCTCCGGCATGCCCATGTCGCGTCCGATGCGGCGGACCTCATCCTTGAACAAATCCCGCAGCGGCTCAATTAACTTCAGCTTCATGCGCTCCGGCAGCCCGCCCACGTTGTGGTGGCTCTTGATGGTCTGGCTCGGCCCCTTCACGCTCGATGACTCGATCACGTCAGGATAGAGCGTGCCCTGCACCAGCCACTCCACGCTGCCCGTCTCCTCGGCGATGCGCTGCGCCTCCTCCTCGAAAACCGCAATGAACTCGGCGCCGATGCGCTTTCTCTTGATTTCCGGCTCCGTCACTCCCGCCAGTCGTGTCAGGAAACGCGCGCTGGCATTCACTGCAACGATATTCAACCCCAGCTTGTCGCGCAGATTATTCTGCACGCTTTGGAATTCGTTCTTGCGCAGCACGCCGTTGTTCACAAAGATGCAGGTCAACTGGCTACCGATGGCCTTGTGTACCAGCATCGCGGCCACTGAAGAATCCACGCCGCCCGAAAGCCCGCAGATCACGTGACCCGTGCCCACCTTGGCGCGAATCGCAGCTACAGTCGTCTCGATGAAGTGTGCAGGCGTCCAGTCGCCGCGCGCTCCGCAGATGCGCAGGAAATTCGCGATCAGTTGCGGTCCCAGCGGCGTGTGGTGCACTTCGGGATGGAACTGCACCGCCCAGATGCGGCGCTCCTCGTTGGCGATTCCGGCCAGCGCGTTCTGCGTCACGGCCACGCGGCGAAATCCCGCCGGCAGCTCCTCGGCTTCGTCGCCGTGACTCATCCACACCTGGAGCGACGGCGGCAGCCCGGCAAACAATTGCGTTTCCAAGTCTTCAATCTCCACTTCAGCGTGCCCGTACTCGCGCTTGGGAGCCGAGCGAACTTTGCCGCCCATGTGATGCACGATGAAGTGCAGTCCGTAGCACACGCCGAGCGTGGGAATGCCCATCGCCAGCACGCGCGGGTCGGCATCCGGCGCATCGATGTCGTAGACCGACGAAGGGCCGCCCGAAAGAATCAATCCGATCGGCTTGTAGGCTGCAATTTCACTAAGCGGCGCCGTGCAAGGCAGCACCACGGAAAAAACATTCTGCTCGCGGATGCGGCGCGCGATCAGTTGCGTATACTGCGACCCGAAATCGAGGATGACGACGGTCTGGGTGTCCACGCTCCAGTGTGGCAGGGGACGCGAAGAGGTGTAAAGACCGCAACCTATTGCACGGTGATTTGAAGTGTCGTGGCATGTGACAGGGATCCCGAGACCGCTATTACATTCATAGAGAACGATTGCGGACGAAGACTGCTGCACCCACTTACGCCAGCCGACAGGATCATAGCGGAAACGGCAAGCAGCGCCAGCACGCGCCAGCCGCGCCTCAGCTTGCGCCAACGCCCGGCAAAGGGCAGCAGAACCAGCCCTAGGACCACGGGAGCGCCTGAGTTGCTGAACAGTCCGTGTGGACGCTCGAGCGCGGCTGAACCCGGCATCTTCAGGGTGAGCGTGACACTCGTCGCGGCGGAGTTTGCCGCCACGGTAGCCGGAGAAAACGTAGCCGTTGCATCAAGCGGAATTCCGCTGGCGCTCAGGCTCACCGCGGCGGGCAGCGTGGCTCCGCCCACCGGGGTCACGATCAACGTATAAGTCGCCGTGCCTCCGCCGGGCACATTCACCCCGCTGGGGCCGCTGACGGTCAGCGTGAAGTCCTGCACAGCCTCGTTGATCGCATTGCTGGTGGCCGGACCGACGTTGGCATCGCCCGAGTAGACCGCTGTAATCGACTGCGAACCGCCGGGGATCGAAGTAGTCGTAAGCGTGGCCGCGCCCCCCGAAATCGTGGCCGTACCCAGCGCCGTGGATCCGGAATAAAAGGTCATACTGCCGGTCTCGGAAGAGGCAAAGGAGGGAAGGCTGGCGGTGAGTGTCACCGGGTTCGAAAGAAAGATCGGGTTTGCCGACGAAGTTAGCGTCACAGTCACCGCGCCTGGAAACACCGTCAGTGTCACCGTTGCCGTTGCAGTGGAGTAATCGGCCGTATCGGTGGGCGTGAAGGTCGCCGTCAGCGTATGCTGCCCGACGCTCAGAATGGTTCCCGCCGACGGCGAGTAAACGAAGCTGCCCGCCACATTCGCCGTTGCGTCGAGCTGCGTTCCGCTGAGCGGCGTGCCGTACGCAATCGCCTTGGGTACGGGCCACGTGATGACCGGCAGATTCTGATAGATGACTGTGTCGGAAGCCGAGGGATTGCTCGAAAACGTCGCATCCGAAACCGTTGCCGTCAGTTGTCCAGTGCTCGGCGCGGTCGTGAAAGCCGTCACGTTGATGTCCAGAGTCACGGAATCGCTGGCGCCGACTGCGAGTTCAGCATTGCGCGTGCACGTGAGCGTCGCTACCGTGCAGGTCCACCCACCCGAGGAGTCCGTTATGGCTGTCACGGTCAACAGTGGCGGCAGTACAAAACTCAACGTCGCGGAGCTATCAATGGCATTTGTCGCGCTGTTGTTGGTCACAGTCACGTCAAGCTGGTCGTCCGTATCGCCCGACCCAACCCTCATCGGGCTGGGATTGAAGACGATGTTAAGCTCGGGCACTACGACCGGCTGCACGAAGGCCGACAGATCGAAGAGCGCATACTCCAGCATCTGCTCCTGGGCCGACATGGCCCCGGAATTCAGCGGACACTCGGCAGGAAAGATTAATCGGTAGGCGGAGGCCGGAATCACGTGATAGTCATTGAACATCACGCGTCCGCATTGGTTGGCCGCAGGCGCTCCTACCGGCGCGTTGAACGTGAACTGCATTACGGGATTGCCATTCTGGCCGCTGAACGTGTTGCTGTCCAGGGTCAGCCAGGGTTGCGTAGGCGCGATCACCGTGTCCAGGCGCACCAATCCGTTTTCAATCGGGACCTGGTTCGTCGTGCCCGGAATCGTTGCACCGGCATCCTCCAGCCATTGCGCCATCGTCGCGCCATCGCTGAAGCTCTGGTTCACAGTCACCAGTCCGCTGATATAGTAGGGCATCTCGCCGACATTCCAGTTCGCAACCGGCGGAAATGGCGAGTTATAAGGTGCGCCGGGATCAAGCCATTGGTATCCGAAGTCGCTCGTAAATATACGGCCACCTGCATTGGCATAGTTCAAAACATTGTTCAGTTCATCGGTCCCTCTTACCGATGCATAACCGTGACATGGAAACATGACGACGTCGTATTGCGCCAGGGTCGTCGCATTTTCGGTCAACGCAGTTTCCAGCGGGGTAGAAGCGTTAATGACAGCTCCTCCTCCCCCGGGGTATCCATAATTCGTATCGACATATCCGTTATCGGTACCAAAATAAAGGTGAATTCGTCCTCCGCTCGTACCGTTGTCATCGGTATATTCCGAGTCGGAAATGCCCATATCGCGCAACACGCACTCTGAGCCGTCGAGGTTGCCGGTGGCCACAGCAATGAGCGGAATATCGCCCTGCGTATGGTTGGCCGGCATGTGTAGCGTAAGCCCGGTCAGTGGTGTGCTCCCTACCGCCTGGTTGAGGAACTGACGCCGCCACTTTCCGGCCTGAATCACGATCGTATAGCTGCTGTTTTCAGGAATGCCGGTGAGTGTGAAGGTGCCGTCCACCGCGGAATAGGTATAGCTCACCACGCCCGCCGGCACCTGGTAGGTCAGGCATTGCACCCCCGCCGGCAGCGGAGCTACTGCTGCAGTAGTCGCGTAGACCAGCACGTGCGGCAGTGGAAGCGCGCTCGAGGTGGTGCGTGGATCGTAGACCGTCCCGCTGATCGTCGTGTTCTGCGCGAACGCAAGCACCCCGGCGGCGAGCAGCAGGACGAGCGCAAAGGCCGCGCGGCCGCGGCGGCAGGCACCGCAAAGATGAAAATAGGCCAGACAACGCCAGGGAAAAACAGCAATCATGGACGGCTCCTGTCTGCGCGTGTCTGCTCCCCACAAGCAAAAAGACATGGCAGGAACCCGCCAAACATCATACCGCTGATCACGCTTCTTATCGGATTATGTGACCTGAATCACTCGTAGTGATAACGCGCCTGAACGAATTCAACCCGGTCGGTAAACACTCGATAGACGATCCGATGTTCCTGGTTAATTCTGCGGCTCCAGCAACCGGCGAAATCATGGCGCAGAGGCTCGGGTTTGCCAATTCCATGGAATGGATCGTCGAGAATTGCCGTCACCAGGTCGAGTACCCGAAGCGTGGTTTTGCGGTCTGTCTCAATCCAGCGCCGCAGATCCTCACAAAAGTGCATTGAAACAACAGCGATTCGTGCGTCTTGCCTGGCCATTGTCGACTCACTTCTTATCGTCCAGACCAACGGAACGGCGCAGCTCTTCCACGGTCATCTTCTTTCCCTTACCCCGGTCCAGTTCGCGCAAAGACTCCAGCAGCCGCCTCGCATTCGCCGGCGATCGCAGCAGGTATGCCGTCTCCTCCAGGCCTGCCAGCTCATCGGCGGCGATAATCGCCACATCGCGCGCGCCGCGCCGCTTCACCACCACAACTTCGCGGTCGTCGACCACGCGGTCCAGATACGATGCGAGATTTTCGCGTAGCTCTGTATAAGAGGTTTCGGTTGGCATGGAATTAGCCCTCTAAGCAAACGTACAGCTTTTCTGTACGTTTGTCAAACCTCGCGAGAGCCGCGCGCTACGGCAGCTTTGCCGCCGCCGCTTCCGGATTCCAGTGGTCCTTTCCGGCCAGAAACACGCGCGGCTTGTACCGCGCCGCCTCGCGCGCTGTCAGTTGGTGCGACCATGCCACCCGCGCCGCCGCATTCGCGCCCGGCCCCTTCGACTCGAACTCCGCGTAGTACGCCTGCGGCGTCTCGCTCGTTCTTCCCCATGCGCTCCAGCCCTGCGGGATTACATCGGCGGGCAGTTCCGTATCGATGTACACCACGCGCGAGAATGACCGCCATGGCCGGCCAAGACCAATGGTGTCGCGCGGCGCGCCCGCCGGGATCCCGCTGGTGACCTTGCTGTCGATCATCACGTAGCCGGTCGCCTGATCCGGCGACGTGCGCGATTGCGCCGTCAAATAGCCCGGTCCATTCGCATGGAGCTCCGTGTGGTCGAATACCGCCGCGGCATTGCCGAAGATGAAGTCCACCCCGCCCTCAATGTAGGAGTCGACATAATACTGCCGTCCGTAATCGGCAAAGAGCGTGTCCTGGTGGCCCAGAAATCGGCAGTTCTTGAAGACCGCGCGATCCGCGCGCACTGCCGCGGCCACAGCCTGGCCGGTATTTCCGGCAGTGTTTTCAAAAGTCAGGTTGTCGGCTTCGAATCCCTCGCCGTTAATCTCCACGGTCTCCGTGAAGAATGTCCCGCCGGCCTGTTTGGCATTCAGGCTGTTGGTGATCACCACGTCCGCGGGCGATTTCCCCATGCCCACCAGAGTAATGTTGGTGTGGTTCTGGGTCACGATCACCCGCTCGTGGTAAACGCCGGGCGCGATCTCGATCACCACGCGGCCGGGCTTGCCATCCGGCCCCTTGCCGGCAAAAGGATGGTGGTCCATCGCCATCTGGATCGTGGGAAACTCGGTCGTGCCCTCCACTCCGGTCTTCACATCGGGCGAAACGCGCACGTGCACGTCCTGCGAGTGACCAGCGCCACGCGCCGACAGAAAGCAACATGCCACCAGAACCCAAGCGGCCATAGGCCATCGATTCGTCATACGCCTATTCTCTCCCCAAAGAACAGAACTCCGAGCCTGTGGTAGCCTGATCAGCATCGCAGCCACGGGGCGCAACCAATGGCTCCGGCCGGCTTTCGCTCCTGCAAGCGCTCGGTTCACGCTGCCATCCAGAGGTGAATTATGCCCCGTCTTCTTGCGATTTCCGTCGTCCTGATTCTTGCCACTGGAACCGCGCTCGCGCAAACTCCGACTGCGCCCACTGTCGCTGGGCAACCGCCTATCTCACAGGACATCACATCAAAACCCACTCCGCCTCCCGTGACCAAGAGCTTCGACGTCTCCGCGATGGACACCACCGCCGATCCATGCGTGGACTTCTACCAGTACGCCTGCGGCAGTTGGATGAAGAACAACCCGATTCCCGCCGACCAGACACGCTGGACGCGTTCCTTCTCCCAGGTTCTGTTGCGCAATCAGTACCTGCTCTGGAAGGATCTGGAATCGGCGGCCAGTGCCCCTCACTCTCCTCTGCAGAAGCAGTACGGCGACTTCCACGCCTCCTGCATGGATACGGCCACCATCGAAAAGCTCGGACTTGCACCCATCCAGGGCTCGTGGCAGCAGATCGCCACGCTGAAGAGCACACGCGACATTCCCGACCTGCTCAGTTGGCTTGAGAATCGCGGCACGCCCGACGGCTTCTTTGAATTCGGCGTCCGCCAGGACGAGAAAGACTCGTCGCAGCAGATCGCCGCGGTCGACCAGGGCGGCCTTTCCCTGCCCGACCGCGATTATTACCTCGTCGATTCCCCCCACTTCGCCGAGATTCGCGCCGCCTACACAGAGCACATGAGGAAAATGTTCGTCCTCGCCGGCGACTCGCCCGAGCAGGCCGCCAAAGAGGCCGCATGGGTAATGGAAATCGAGACCGCAATGGCCAAAGCCTCCATGGCCCGCGTGGATCGCCGCGATCCTGCGAAGGTGTATCACATCTACACCGTGGACGACTTCCAAAAGTTGACGCCGGAGTTCGACTGGAAGGCGTACTTCAGCACCATCGGCATCGGCCACTTCGACACCCTCAACGTGGTGGCGCCCGATTTCTTCAAAGAGCTCAACAATCTTCTCGTCAGCGAGCCCCTCGATGCCTGGAAGAGTTATCTGCGCTGGCAGGTGTTGCACAGCGAGGCCTCGAATCTTTCCGGCGCCTTCTTCGACGAAGATTTCCGGTTCTTCTCCGAAGTCCTGGGCGGGCAAAAGGCGCCGCAGCCGCGCTGGCGGCAGTGCACCCGCGCCACCGACGCGGCGCTGGGCGAGGCCGTCGGCCAGGACTGGGTGAAGCAGAACTTTCCCCCCGCGGCCAAGGCCAGCATGGACCAGCTGGTGGCCGCCCTGGAAAAAGCTCTGGCGGACGACATGCGCGATCTGCCGTGGATGAGCGACGAAACCAAAAAGGCCGCCGAAGAAAAACTTGCCGTGATCCGCAACAAGATCGGCTATCCGGAAAAGTGGCGCGACTACTCGAGCGTGAAAGTGAACCGTGGCGCGTTTGTGGAGAACGAAGAGCAGGCGGCCCTCTACGAGCGCAACTACAACTTCGCCAAGCTGGGCAAGCCCGTGGACGAGAAAGAGTGGCACATGACGCCGCCTACCGTGAACGCGTATTACAGCGACGCCTTCAATGACATCAATTTCCCCGCCGGCATCCTGCAGCCGCCGTTCTTCGATTTCACTATCGATCCCGCGGTAAACTTCGGCGGCATCGGCGTGGTCATCGGGCACGAGATGACACACGGCTTTGACGATCAGGGCTCGCACTACGATGCCAAGGGCGACGTGCGCGAGTGGTGGACGCCCGATGATCGCAAGGCATTCACCGCGCGCACCGATTGTGAAGCCGACGAGTACAGCGGTTTCGAGGCCGCGCCGGCGCACGGCGATACTCCCGCCGCGTATGTCAACGGGCGTCTCACCCTGGGCGAGAATACGGCCGACAACGGCGGGTTGCGCATCGCTTATCAGGCGCTGCTCGACGCCCTGGCCGGCCAGCATAAGAGCATCGACGACAAGATCGACGGCTTCACTGAGGCGCAGCGCTACTTTATCGGCTTCGCCCAGGTGTGGTGCGAAAACCGTTCGGAAGCCATTTCCCGGCAGCTTGTGCTCGTCGACCCGCATTCGCCGGGCCGCTGGCGCGTCAACGGCGCGGTCCAGAACTTCGACGGCTTCGCAAAGGCCTTTGGCTGCAAAAAGGGCCAGCCCATGTTCCCTGTAAGCTCCTGCCGCGTCTGGTAGGACCGGGGTGGGAGTCGAACCGCCGGTCTCCCACCCCGGCGAGCCCGCATTTTGGCTCGTCGGGGCGGGAGCCCTCCCGCCGGTTCGTGGAAAGTCGTCCGCGGCCGCCCCGGGACAAAATTTCCAGAAGGCCATCGCTGCCCATTACCACCCTCGGAACGTCTATACTGCGATTACATCCAGAGAGTGGGTTTGCCGGGCAACGAAGCAGGCCGAGGGGCCAAGGTGAGGGCGGCGAAGTGTTGGAATCGCGCCTTTTGCCCGATCCCAGCCAGAAACTAGGCACAACCTGCCCTCGCCTTTTACAATTCATCAGGGATTCCATCCCAACCCAGCTCTGCTCGGGAACGACCAAACTTGGCGGCGCACGCCTAACCAGGATGAAGGAATAGCATGAGGTTTACGAAATTCGGCAAGGCGCTTTTGATGGGCGTCCTCTCAGCGGGCGTCATCTTTGGCATAACGTCTTGCGTTGAGAGTTATACGGTTGGCTTCTTGTATGTAACGGGCACCGTCACCGCCTCGTCCGGGACCAGCGGAATCATCTCCGGCTATCGCATCGACCACAACGTCGGTACCCTGGCCCCCATTGACGAATTGCCAGTCTCTTCGGGGGGCGCCAACCCGGTCCGCGCCGTCCTCACTCTTGGTAGCCGTTTCATTTATGTCCTTAATCGTGGCGTGAACAACGCCGGCAACGGCAATTGCTACGGCGTAGGCAGCGCCGAGTGCCAGAACGCCAACATCACCGAGTTTGCCGTGGGCGGCAATGGCATTCTGACGCCCCAGGAGACCTTCTATACGCAGGGAAACAACCCGTTCCGGCTTATCGTAGACACGTCGGGCAATTATTTAATGGTCCTGGACCACGACGCGCCGGACAACTCCAACCCGTCGAGCACCGACAACTGCGCGCGCGCTCTAGGAGGTGGAGTTACCACCTGCGGCGACGTTACGATCTTCCAGATCAACCAGACCACGGGCCGCTTGTCGCTGGTCGTCAATGCCCAGGTAACCGCGGCCAACGGCTCCGCGCTTACCTACTTCCCGGTTCCAGCAAATCCTGTCGATTTCGTTCTCACCGGCGGATTTCTCCTCACCCTTACCGGCGCGCCGACACCCACCTCCTTCCCGTATACCGGCGGCACCTCGGTCTGGCCGTACTCCTATACCTCCAGCAGCGGCCAGCTTACGCTGAGCCAGAATAGTGTGCAGCCTCTGGGTATCAATCAGGGCACCGCCATTGTGAATGCCAGCAGCGTCATTTACGTGCTCGACAACGAGCCAGTCACCATCACCTGCGCCTCTGGGACTTGTCCATTCCCTGCAGGCGCCTACCCCGGAAAGATTTTGCCCTTCACCACCGGCACCGGCGGCGCGTTGCAGGCCGAACCCAGTGGCGTTTTCCCCGACACGGGTACGCTGGCCAACCCCATCCAAATCCTGGTCGAGTCGAAGGGAAAGTATCTGTACGTCGCCAACCAGGGCAACAATACCACCGGCAACAACCCGGAGAGCGGCATCGCCGGGTACGAAATCTTCACCGCGCCTTCGTATGAGTTGCAGTTCATTCCCGAACAGCCGTTCGGCTCCGGTTCGGGTCCGCAGTGCATCGTCGAGGATCCCTCGAGTCAGTACGTCTACACAGCCAACGAATATGACTCCACCGTCACGGGACGCACGCTCGATCCCGATACCGGCGACCTGAATCCTATGCGCTCTACGGAGACCTGGACCCTCCAGGGTCAACCGACATGGTGCCTGGTGGACGGGCGTACCAGTTAAAGCCAGGCAGCGTTCGCCGGCCCAATTGCGACAGGCTGGCGGGCGCATCTTGAGAACTTCCGGATGCTTCGGAGTCTCTAGAAAACATTGGCCAAATCCCGGCACGGCCGTTCGCAGCTCATGCCGGGATTTGAGCAATAATTGACTTGATTGAAAACCAGATTTTTAGAGGGGCCCATGAGTGGCCCTGCTGACGAAAGATGCGCATGAAGTTTTCCAGATCGAGCCATCTGTTGATGGTTGCCGCGGCCAGTCTTGTGGCGGCTTCGCTCATTACTGCCTGCGAGACGCTCACCGTGGATTTCGTCTTCGTGGCCAGCAACAAAGCCGCCGGCACCAACAACTACGGCGAGATCGACGTCTTCGAGATCAACTCTGAGTCCGGCCGCATGCGCCAGATTCCCACTTCGCCGTTTCCTTCTGAAGGCCGCGACCCCGTCGCCGAGGCCGTCTCCGCCGATTACCAGAATCTATTTGTGGTCAACCAGGACGACAACACTATTGTTCAGTTCATTGTCGGCAGCGATGGCAAGCTCTATCCGTATAACACGGTCAACACTCCTGGAATCTATCCGCTGGCCATCAGCGCCGACAAATCCGACGTCTTCGTAGTGGATACCTACCAGCCGCTTCCGCTCTGCTCTACCGCGGATCCTTGCTCTGGTTCCATCGCCGTATACCCGCTGACCGCCGCAACCAGCAGCACGCCGATCGGGCTCGGCACGCCGGCCACCAACCCGGCAGTGAACGCCCAATTCTGGCCGCTAACGCTCAGTGGCGCCAATGCTTCGCACGTGATCGTGCCCACGGCGGTTGATGTGCTCGCCTCCGGCGCCTATGTCTACGTCACCGCGTACGACTCGTCGGTGACGCCTTCCGCGGGCTATGTTTTCGGCTTTTCTGTTGGGTCGGGAGGGGTGTTGACGGCCGTACCCGGCTCGCCCTTTGCTGCCGGCGATCAGCCTTCCGCCATCGCCAGCGATGCCAAAAGCGCCTACGTGTACGTCACCGACTCTGTGCGCGGCGACGTGCTCGGCTACGCCGTCAGCACTACCACCGGCACCGCCGGCGCGCTTAGCGCGTTGAGCGGCAGCCCCTACCCGGCCGGCAACGGTCCCAGTTCCGTAGTCGTCGATCCTTCGTATGCCTATGCCTACGTTGCGAACTCGGTGGACTCTACTGTGACGGCCTATTCCATGTCGAGCGGCGTGCTCACGCGCATCGCCAGCTACGCCACCGGCCTGCAGCCGGTCGCCATCGGCATCGATCCCTCGACCAACCACTTTCTCTTCACTGTCAATTTTCTCGACAACACCGCCTCCGATTTCCAACTGAGCGCGACGGCCGGTACTCTGCTCGACGCCCAGTCCTCGCCGTTTGCCACCAGCGCCCAGCCTGTGGCTGCGGCGGCCATTCCTCACAACGGCACGGGAGGCGGCGTCCAGTCGCAGTGAGGCCATGCAATCGTCCGGCTCGCGCAGTCGAGCCGGTGGTAATACCCCGTACGCGGCTTTTACAATAAGCACGGGGCAACGTAAACGAGATTTTTTGAGGGCTTTTGCAGCAAATGGCCCATGACGAAGGAAGCGCATGAAGTTCAGTAAATTGAGCCAGCTCGCTCTGGTCTCTGCGATTGGCCTCATTGTGGCCACACTCCTGACGGCCTGCCAGCTTGTCACCATCGACTATGTTTACGTGGCCGCCTCGGCGGGCGCCTCTGCCGGCAGCGCGGGCCAGATCTATGGCTACGCCACCGATGCGCAATCCGGCGCCATCCGCTCGGCTGTGACGCCCATCTCTTCGGGCGGGACCAACCCGGTGGCCATGGCCATGACTTCGGACTACTACAACATTTATGTCGCCAACCAGGGCAATAACACCGTAGTGCATTTCACCGTCGCCGATACTGGCGATCTCACGGAGAAGGACTCGATTACTCTGCCCAACACCCCGGTGTCTATCGCGGTTAATTCTGCCAATACATACCTCTACGTGGTCTCGGGCACCAGTTCCGCCACGTTGACGGAATATGCCCTCAGCAGCGGCACCATCGGCAGCGCAACCTCCTCCCAGCCGCTCACCCTTACCGCATACCCCACCGACACCATCATCCCCACCGGCGTCGTCGTTCTGGCCAACAACGATGCGGTGTATGCGTCGGCGTACGACAAGTCGGCTTACAACCCAGGCGGAACCACATCCAGCAACGCCAACGCCGGCTGGGTCTTCGGCTACTCGGTTGGTTCCAATGGCGCACTCACCGCGATCTCGGGCAGCCCCTACCAGGCCGGCGTCAAGCCCTCCGCGCTGGCCACCGATCCTACCAACCGCTTCGTTTTCGTCACCGACTATGCTTCCAATGAGCTCATCGGCTACTCGGTGCTGTCCACCAACGTGCTCAGCTTCATGATCAATGGACCGTTCAAGACCGGCAACGAGCCCACCGCCATCACCATCGATCCGCGCGGCATTTATATGTACGTCACCAACTCGCTGGATAACACCCTGTCGTCCTATTCCATTTCCCTGCCCACCGGCACTCCTTCCACCATCGTAGGTTCTGGCTCGACGGCCGGAAACACCACCGATACCGAGCCGGTGTCAGTCACCGTCGAGCCCTCGCTGGGCCGCTACGTCTACACCGCCAACCGTTTGGGCAACTCCATCTCCGGCTTCAAGCTCAATCCCGACACCGGCGCTTTGTCCAGCAATCTGGCCACACCTTACCCTACCGGCGCGCTTCCCATGGCGGTCATCGCGGTTCCGCATGGCAACCATGCCACGCAGTCTGTGACTCCGTAGGAACCGCGGGTCGTGGTTCGTGGTTCGTGATTCGTGATTCGTGATTCGTGGTTCGTGATTCGTGATTCGTGATTCGTGGTTCGTGATTCGTGGTTCGTGACTCGTGGTTCGCGATTTGTAGCTGGGAAAATTGAAGAACTGAAAGATTGAAGAAGTGAAAAGCCCAGCCGGTCCGGTTGGGCTTTTTGCTGCCCGTCCATGCGAGCAGGTCTCCGCGGACGGCAGACCGTGCCGCCGTGTATGACAGCGCCCGCCACGGGAACCACGGGCCTCTGCATATACCGGCCACGAGCTACCAGCCACGCACTCCCCACGACTCACGAATCATGATTCACGAACCATGGGCTCTTTCACCACATTCGTCGCGTGCAACCACTCGCGCAATTTGCGCTGTGCCGGCTTCTCAATGAAGTAGAGCGCCACCAGCGACAGTGCGATCAGCAGAACGTAGCTTAGCCATGGGTCGAAGCGGCTCAGGCCCAGCGTCCCCAGCACATGCGAGCCGTGAATCATGTTCCACAGGTTGAAGTGCAACAGGTAGAGACAGTAGCTGGCTTCGCCCACAAACACCAGCGGCCGCACGCCCAGCGCGCGCGCCAGCGGATTCTCTCCCGCCAGCCCCAGAACGATGAATGCAAACAGCGGCATCAGCAGGCCGTCGTGGATGATGGCGTAAGGAACCAGCGGCCCCAGGCTCAGGATTCCATAAAGTCCGCCAAAGCCGATCAGGCCGAGACCCAGGCGCACCCGGCTCGCGCGCGGAATCATCGCGTCCAGGTTGGCCAGCATCACGCCAAAGATAAAACTGAAAATGTGCGCGTACGGCGTGTATTTCAGCGCCCACAGCCACGGCCCGTAACTCCAGCGGTCGGGATGAACGATGCCGTCGGGGTTGAAGGCAATGTACAGTGCGCCCGGCACCAGTCCCAGCACCCACACACCCGCCAGTTTCGCGATGTACGGCCCCACGCGCACGGGCTTCTTCCAGCGCGCCAGCCAGGGGAAAATTACGTAGTAGAAGGCTTCGGCCGACATGGTCCACGCCGGCGTGTTCAAGAACGTGGACACCGCCGGAACCCACCCTTGCAGCAGCAGCGGAGTCAGCACCACTCCTGTCCAGAACATGGCATGCGTGTGGGTCCGGTACTCCGACCCGAGGGTCCCGACGCTCAGCAACAAGCTCAGAAAGTAAATGGGATAGATGCGGGTAAAGCGCGCCTCCCAGAAGCGTTTGCGATCCAGTTCCCCGTTGCGCGCCCGCTCGTTGTAGTTGTAGCCGAGCACAAATCCCGAGAGCAGGATGAAATAGCTCACGGATATGAACCCCGCGTTGACTACCGGCGCCAGCAACAGGGGAACGTGAACCGAGTGCGCCAAAAAGGGCGCGGGAAAGTAGAAGTTGAAATTGAACCACTGGGGATTGGAGAAGTGGAAGAGAACGATGTTGATGGCCGCGAAGCAGCGCAAGCCTGTTAGAGCTTTCAGCGGCGCTGGCTTGCGAGTTTCCACGAACAGTTAGACGCTCCGAAAGGCAGGGAACAAGGGACCGAGGGACCGAGGGAACAAGAAACCAGTGCGCAGGGGCTGCAGAACGAGCTTTGTAAATCTTGCGCTGACATTATGACAAGCTGGCAGCGGGGTTTGCGTCTTCTCGGTCCCTTGTTCCCTTGGTCCCTTGGTCCCTGCTTCTACGCCGTCACCAGCGAACCCACCTTTTCGCCCAGCACCACGCGGCGCATGTTGCCCGGACGGTTCATGTTGAAGATGATCATGGGCAGGTTGTTGTCTTTGCACAGGCTCACCGCCGTCAGGTCCATCACCTTCAGCCCCTGGCGCAAAATGTCCATGTAGGTGATCTCGTCGTATTTCACAGCGTCTTTCACCAGCACCGGATCGGCGTTATATACGCCCTCCACCTTGGTGCCCTTCAGCAGCACATCGGCCTTGATCTCCATGGCGCGCAGGCTGGCCGCCGTGTCCGTAGAGAAAAACGGATTCCCGATGCCCGCCGCGAAGATCACCACGCGGCCTTTTTCCAGGTGCCGCACCGCCCTCCGACGGATATAGGGCTCGGCAATCTGGTTCATGAACACCGCGCTCATCACCCGGCACTGCACCTCGCGCTGCTCCAGAGCGTCCTGCAGCGCCAGTGCGTTGATCACGGTGGAGAGCATGCCCATGTTGTCCGCGCTCACGCGGTCCATCTCCTTGGCCTGCTCCTCTACGCCGCGGAAGAAGTTCCCGCCGCCCACCACCAGGCCGATTTCCACGCCCAGCGCATGAATCTCCGCGAGCTCGCCGGTAATCTCGGCCACTTTTTCGGCATCCAGGCCAAAGCCCCGCTCGCCCGCAAGAGCCTCACCCGATAGCTTTAATACGATCCGTTTGTACATTCCGTTTCGAGTATCGCACACGCGCCGCAAATCACGCCCCCCGGGCGCGACTCGTCCGCGCCGTTTTTGGCGCTTGCAGCGCTCTATCCGGGCTTTCCCAATTCCGGGCTCCCTCGTCGCCGGTGTCAAATCAGGAACCTGCCGCCGCTTTTCTCTCCCTGCCCGTATCCTGTTGAACGCAATTCTCCTTAGACTGAGCTCATTCCAGGCGGCCCTCGCTCGCCGTCGCTTGACAGGATTTTATGGTCGTCAAAACGCATTGCAAAGGCCGTGAGTTGACCGGCGTCGAGGTGGGCACGGGAAATGTGCGCCGCTATTTTCCCAGAGATGCCAACGTCATCGAACTGCACCTCGACCATCTGCTCATTCAGCTCGGACTCAACCCCGATTTCTGGCAGGGCAAGACGCAGATTTGCGATCCCCGCCTGCGCGCGTGGCTGGAGTCGAAGAACTTTCACGGACGGCCGGGCGACTCGCCCATTCCTCTGGCGCTGATTCCGTCCGGCAAAAACTGTTTCCGCCTGCAACCCGTCGGCACCCTTGCGCGGCCAAGGACCAAGCCCACCCTCAATCCCATCAACCCCGCCTGACGAAGGGAACAGGGAACAGTGTGAGTGCGAGTGTGCACTGATCGCCGACCCATCACACTGACACCCGCACCCACACTCACACTGCCCACTGTCTTGCTACACTCTGATTGGAATGAATCTCATCCAGCTTGAACAAGAGATTGTGCGGCATTTTGCCGGTGGAGCAGCCGCCAGTGGCGACCCGGCGGCGATGAAGGCCTTTCTGGAGCTGCGCGCGTGTCTTGAGCGCGGCGAAGTGCGCTCCGCCGAGCCTGACGCCGCAGCGCCCACGGGCTGGCGCGTCAACGCCTGGGTCAAGCAGGGCATCCTACTCGGCTTTCGCCTCGGCGCGCTGGAAGGTTCGAACGCCGGCGCTCTTTCGTTTGTCGATAAGCACACCTTCCCGCCGCGCCTTTTCTCCGCGGCTGACGGTGTGCGTGTGGTCCCCGGCGGCTCTTCCGTGCGTGCCGGAGCTTACGTGGCGCGCGGCGTGGTCTGCATGCCGCCCATGTACGTCAACACCGGCGCCTACGTCGACGAAGGCACCATGGTCGATTCGCACGCCCTGGTCGGCTCCTGCGCCCAGATCGGCAAACGCGTGCACTTGAGTGCCGCAGCGCAAATCGGCGGCGTGCTCGAGCCGGTCAACGCCAGCCCCGTCATCATTGAAGACGATGTGCTGGTGGGCGGCAACTGCGGCGTTTACGAGGGGACTCTCGTGCGCAGGGGCGCGGTGCTCGCGGCCGGCACCATCCTCACCCGCGGAACGCCTCTCTTCGATCTCGTCAATGGCGACGTGCTGCGCGCCGGCCCCGAAACCCCGCTCATCGTTCCCGAGAATGCCGTCGTCGTCCCCGGCGCCCGTGCCGTTGGCAAGGGCAAAGGCCATCCCCAAAGCGAAGCCTGGGGCCTCAGCCTCTACGCGCCCGCCATCGTCAAATACCGCGACGACAAAACCGACCTCAGCACCACCCTCGAAGATCTGTTGCGCTGAGGCTGACTCGTTGACTCGCTCTGCGCTTCACTCATTCACCCCTTCACTTCTTCACTCGCTCCGACCCTAGCTCTGCTAACTCCGCTGCCCCGCAATGCTATCCTTCTCCTGCACCAATCCTCGACACATGAAACTTCCTCTCCGCGTCGCTCCCTTTCTGCCCGTCATTCTGCTTGCCTCCTTCTCTCACGCCCAATTCGCACACTTCGTCGATCCCTTTCTCGGCGCATCGGGAGGCGGCAACGTCTTTCCCGGACCCGTGGTGCCCTTCGGCGAGATCAAGCCCGGCCCCGACATGGCAGCGCCAGCCGGCCACGATCCTAACGCTGGCTGGAATGCGACTGACAACATTCGCGGCTTTAGCCAGACCCACGTCAGCGGCACCGGCGGCGGCGCAAAATACGGAAACATTCTCGTCATGCCCACCACCGGCGCGCTTGCACCGCTCGACGCCTCTTCGCCGCGCGCCGATGAACGCGCCTCCGCCGGCCTCTACTCGGTCACGCTCGCTCGTTACAACATCGGCGTCGACATCACGGCCGCGCGCCGCAGTGCCATCTACCGCTTTCATTACCCCAAAGGCGTACCCGCCAATTTGCTCTTCGACGTCAGCCACTGCCTCATCTCCGGCGCCAGGCAGGGCGAAGATCAACTGCTCACTGCCTCGGACGTAAAAATTCTCTCTCCCACAGAAATCGCCGGGTCCACCAGCGTCACCCGGGGATGGAATAAGCAGCCCACTTCCTACACCGTCTATTTCTACGCGCGCTTGAGTGCGCCGGCCACATCCTGGGGCACATGGCTCAACGACAAGCTCACCCCGGGGAGCAAAACCGCGCACGCTGAATCCGGCTCCAACTCCGGCGCGTGGCTCACCTTCGCCGACCCGGGCAATCATCCGGTGCTCATGAAGATCGGCGTTTCCTTCGTCAGCATCGCCCAGGCGCGGCAGAATCTCGCCGCTGAAATTCCCGGCTTCGACTTCGACGCCGTGCACGCCGCGGCCCTCGCCCAATGGGACAAAGCGCTCGGCAAAGTCGAACTGAAGGGCGAAGCATCCGAGCAGGCGCAGATCTTTTACACCGCGCTCTACCACACCATGCTCATGCCCACCGACCGCACCGGTGAGAACCCGCTCTGGAAATCGAGCGAGCCGTATTACGACGACTACTACGCCATCTGGGACATCTTCCGCACTTCCAGCCCCCTGCTGCTGCTCATCGCGCCCGGGCGCGAGACGGAAATCGTGCGTGCGCTCGTCGATCTTTACCGGCACGAAGGCTGGCTGCCCGATGCGCGCAGCGGCAACTACAACGGGCGCACCCAGGGCGGCAGCAACGCCGAATTCATCCTCACGGACGCCTTCGTCAAAGGCCTGAAGGGCGTCGATTGGAAGACCGCCCTGGCCGCGGAGATGCACGATGCCGAGGTTTCGCCCGCCGATCACTTCAAGGAGGGCCGCGGCGGCCTGGACGACTGGCATCATCTCGGCTACGTGTCGATTGAGGGGTCGGATCGTCCCGCGTCCGCCGACATGGAGTACGCTGCCGACGACTTTGAGATCGCTCTGCTCGCCCACGGGCTAGGCGACACGGCAGACTACCAAAAATACCTCGAGCGCTCGGCCAACTGGAAGAAGCTTTGGGACCCGGACTTCAGCGAAGGCGGTTTCACCGGCTTCATTCGCCCACGCCATCGCGACGGAACCTGGCTCACGCCGTTTACGGCCATGATGAGCTGCAGTTGGAACGGGGATACATTCTACGAAGGCAACTCCTGGACCTACTCCACCTTCGTTCCCCAGGATGTCGCGGGAATGATTGAGAAATCCGGCGGCCAGGAGACCTTCGTGCGCCGTCTCGACGCGTTTTTCGACGTTCCCGGCCGCTACGATGTGGGCAACGAGCCCGGATTTCTCGCGCCTTACCTCTACATCTGGGCCGGCCGTCCCGACAAGACCGACGCGCGCGTGCGCCAGATCATCGCCGCCAGCTATCACGCCGGTCCAGACGGCCTGCCCGGCAACGACGATTCCGGCGCCATGTCTTCCTGGTACGCCTTCGGGCAGATGGGCATCTTTCCCAATGCCGGCCAGGATGTGTACCTCATCGGCAGCCCCGCCTATGCCCAGACCATGCTGCATCTCGCCGGGGACAAGGATTTCGTGATTGAAGCCAGAAATCTTTCCGCGGAGAACATCTACGTAACCTCGGCGACGCTGAACGGCCGGGTCCTTGACCGGGCCTGGCTCCGTCACCGCGAGATCGCCGCCGGGGGCCGGCTGGTGCTCACCATGGCCAGCGCGCCCAGCCGCTGGGCCCAGCACAATCCGCCGCCCTCCACGCCCGCTCCCTAGGATCTGTGATTGCCGTATCCCAAAACTCCGTGCCCCATCCATGCGACTTTCTTCTGTCGCATGGGTGGGCCCACCATCGCCGGGCGTAGCATCCCATGTTCTGCTCAAAAAACGTCAACGAAACCCCTCATTCGCGCGTCTAATCGGTTGAATCCGTAGGTTCCGCGAATTTCTATGAAAACCAAGTCAGCGCTTTACCTTGTTTTCTCTCTGGCGGCCGTTTCTATCTTTGCGCTTTACTTTCTGCGCTCATCCCGCGCGGCGCAGCAGTCCTCCGCTTCCCCCTCAACCCAACAGCCCATCGCCACCCTCAAGGTGCAGGCGCGCGAGGTTCTGCTCCCCGTGGTGGTCGAAGACAAGCACGGCGCCCTGGTCACAAATCTCACGGCCAAAGACTTCACCCTCACCGAAGACGGCCGCCCGCAGGTGATCAAGAGCTTTACCTCTCAGAGCAACCTTCCTTTTCGCCTCGGCCTGCTGGTCGACACCAGCCGCAGCGTCAACTCGGCCATGGACAGCGAGCGCAAGGCTGCCGGTAAGTTCATTGACCTCATGCTCCCTGCTGACCCGAAAGCCGGCATCCAGGGCGACGAAGCTTTCCTCATTCACTTTGACCGCGAAGTCGAGCTGCTTGAAGACTTCACCAACTCGCGTGACAAGCTGCATCACGAGCTCGACGGCGTGGGGTCAACCTCGCAGGAGCGTAGCAACCAGGGCCCTGAAACCAGTGGCGGCGACAGCAACGGAAATGGCGGCTATGGGCAGCATGGCGGCGGGCGCAGCGGAGGAGGAACCCAGCTTTACGACGCCATCTACCTCGCCTCCGACGAACTCATGAAGCCCAAGTCGGGCCGCAAGGCGCTGATCGTCTTCTCTGACGGCGCGGACCGTGGCAGCAAGGAGACACTCAACGACGCCATCGATGCCGCCGACCGCGCCAACGTGCAGGTCTTCACCATTTACTTCAAGGGCGAGGAAGAGCGGTCCAACAGCGGCTATCCCGGCAACGGCGGACATCATGGCGGCATGGGCGGAGGAGGCTATCCCGGCGGTGGCGGAGGCTACCCCGGCGGCGGCGGACACCGCGGCGGCGGAAACCCCCGCAGCGAAGCCGGAGTCGACGGCAAGAAAATCATGCAGCAGATCGCCTCGCGCACCGGCGGCCAGTTCTTCGAAGCCAAGAAGAAGGACAATCTGGACGAGATTTACAACCAGATCGCCTCATCCCTGCGCCAGCAATATCTGCTCACCTACACGCCCGATAAGGTCGATACCGACGGCGAGTTCCACAAAATCGTCCTCACCACCAGCAAGAGCGACCTCAACGTGATCACGCGCGAAGGCTACTACGCCCCTACCCCGGACAAGGCGAGCGGTCAATGATCCAGAGATCGACCTAGTGACTGAAAAGGCCCACGGTTTCCCGTGGGCCTTCTTCATGCAAGGAGTTGTTTCCGCTTAACGGTGACCGTGCTCCTCCTGCCGTGGCGGCGCCTGGTGAGATTCGTGCTGCTGCGGCGCTGGCTGGTGCGTTGTCTGCCCGCCCGCTGGATGCGCTGGAGCATTGCCCGTATTCGAGTGCGAGGCGTTGTATGTCCTCGGCGCAGGCGCATTACTCGTATTCGAGTGCGAACTGTTATAGGTCTTCGCCGGAGGCGTGTTTCCGTTCTGGCCGTGGGACGCCGTCACATTACCCGAATTCGACTTCGAGGAGTTGTAGTTGACGGCCCGGTTCGTATTGGTGTTTCCGCCCGCCGGCCGTGCCATGGCCGCGTTCTGCGGATGCCCGCCGTTATGGCTGGCGTAGTTGTTGGTGTTGCCCCTGGCCGCGCCTTCATGCTGCGTCTGCATCGCGGTCGGGGCCACGTGCTGCTCGCGCGAGTAGGCGTTCTCCTGCGGCGTCGGCCGGTGATTGATGCCGCCCGGGCCGCCGCTGTACGCCACGTGGTTATTGTTGATGACGGTCGTGTTGTGAACGATCGTCGTGTCCCTGTAGGTGTTGTGAACACCGGGACCCACGTTCATGACTGCGGTGTTATAGCGGAAGACTCCGCCTGCCCACACGCCACCCGCAAATCCGATTCCCATGTAGCCGAATCCATAGTTCACGCCGCCGTAGTAGCCCACGTGCGGTCCCCAGTAGCCGGGATGCCATACGTACAGGCCGCTTCCAAAGCCCCAGTAGCCGGGCGTCCAGAGGAAACCTACCTGCGGCGCAGGCACCCACGTGCCAGGCACCCAGTAATAGCCGTCAGGACCGTAAGCCCAGTAGCCCGGCGTCCACATCATGCCCGGCTCCGGGCAGGGCGGCTGCACATACACCGGCAGCACCGGTGGGGCAAAACCCACGCTGATGAAAACTCCCGCAAACGAAGATGCGGGGATCACACAAACTAACAGCGCCAGCAACATCACGCGCATGAACTTCGCGCGCATCGCCTGGAAAATTCGCATGAAAAACCTCCTCTTTTCTGCTTTCTGATTTTCATTTTTCTGGCCAACTGGGCCTGCCGTTCGACGGCGCAATCAGTTTATGTCAATTGGAACCCCTCCCAAGCAGAGAAGTTGCCCGGGAGGGGCGGGTTTTCCACAATTCGCATTGAATCGAATAGATTTAGCGTTCGCCCCGGCCTCGTCGCCTGTTCATTGCGACAGAGCGCAGGAACCGCGCCGGCCTGCCCGCTCGGTGGCTCACGCCTCGCGTCTAACTCCGCTAATACCTGTAGCTAAGCCCCAAGCCCACCACGTGCCGCGCCTGCAGGTTTACCGGCGTGGTAACAACCGGAGGCCCATACGCGGGATTGGTGGGATTGAAGTAGGGGTTTGCAACATAGATGGATCCGATGTTCCCTGCCACCTGCCCCACGCCGATATCGAAGGCAAAGTGCGGCTTGTCCTTCTGCGTCACGCGAATGGCGTAGTCCAGCGTTGTAGGTATATGGGCGCTCATCAGCGGGTACGACGCAGGGCTGCAAGCGAGCAAGGCCTCGCACTGATAGAGCGCCGCGTTCAGCAGCGTGTTCAGATTCACTGAAGTCTTGGGCTCCTGCGTGAAACCCGCCGAGGGTACTGCTACAATTCCATGGCCGATGGGCAGCGGAATGCCTAGACCACCGAAGAACCGCCCACCAAACCGTGTGCTCTTGCCGCCGAGACCGAAGATCGTGCCATTGGTGGCCTTCCAGCCCAGGTTCAGCAGGAACGGCACTGGAGGTTGCGCCCAGGTCTTTGTGACAGCCACATACACGTCGCCATTGGTGTACGATTTGTCCGTTCCCGTCAGCGTCTTGTTGGCCGCGCCCGACACAAAGTGGTCGTTGGTGCGGACGATTCCGCCGATCGCAATACCCGGCATCCACGCGCCGAACTGCCCGTCCCTGAAAGCCACGACCTTGCCGTGGAATACGTTCATGCCGGAGTAATTCCACAGGTTACTGAGACCGAGCGGTGTAGCCGTTGCGGTGGGCTGGTCTCCAAACTGATGAACGCTGCGGGTGTAGCCGGCCTCTGCCCGGCTGGCAAAGCTCTCGGTGATGTTGAAAGTTTCAACATTGCCGATGACCGACGCAGCATCGATGAAATGGAAGCCGATGGCCGGATGCGAGAAAAATTGCCCCTTATCGGCGTAGACCACATACGCGGTCGGCGTCAGAAATCCGCCCGTCTGGCCTTCCAGCGTCAGGTATTGGGCGTTGAGCCGGCTAGCCGGCAAAGCGCCCAGCATTAGGACGCAAAGGATGAGCTTGAGCGTGACTGGCAAACGCATGTTTCACTCCGGCAGGATACAAGTCCCTGAGGGCCCGAACCTTGAATGTTTTCGGGAATTCACTCTCTTGTAACACAACTCGAACGCGATTGTCTCCTGCCCAAAGTCAATTGTCTTCCGCCGCTCCATATAGGGAAGAAATCGTAGCGCCAGGAACCACGCCCGACAGTCGCGAAGTCCCGAGTCCCTTAGTCCCTGTTCCCTCTTCCCTGTTCCCTGCTTTATGCTCATTCCATGCCGCGCGGTGTTTTCATTACGCTCGAGGGCCTCGACGGGTCGGGCAAAACCACGCAGATCAAGCGTTTGGCGGGATGGCTCACGCGCCGCGGCCAGGAACCCGTGCTGCTGCGCCAGCCCGGCGGCACCGCAACCGGCGACCGCATCCGCGAAATCCTGCTCACTTCCGGTTCCGTCGCCGTGGCGCCCATGGCTGAGATGGCCCTCATGTTTGCCGACCGCGCCCAGGCCATCGCTGAGGTCATTCAGCCAGCTCTCGACGCGGGCCGCATCGTGGTCTGCGACCGCTTCACCGATTCCACTGAGGCCTATCAGGGCGGCGGCCGCGAGCTTGGCTCCAAGGTCGTTCTCGATATGCATCGGCTGATCTGCGGCGGACTTCAGCCCGACCTCACCCTCCTGCTCCTGCCCGGCTTTGCAGCTTCGCTCAACCGCGCGCGCCGCCGCAACGATCGCGTTGAGGCCGAAACCGGCTGCAGCGAAAACCGCTTCGAGTCGGAGAAGGACGCCTTCTTCCGCCGCGTCTGGGAAAAGTATCGCGAAATCGCCGCCCGCGAGCCCGACCGCGTCGTTCTCATCGAGGGCGATCTGTCGATCGACGAGGTCCACGAGCAGATCCTCGAAGCCGTCTCCGAGCGCATCGTCACCTCCCCGAAAAATGCGTAAATGCAAAAACAACCAGATCTTTGCCGGTCCGTGCAGAGCCTTGTCGACTTCAAATCCCTCCGAATCAACGAAACTGCGAATGCAAAAATTGGGATTTTCAAGCAAGAGCTTGCCGATTTTCTGGTACGGTGACTTGGCCTCGAGTAAAGCAGCCGATGAACGATGTTTACGAACGTAAATGATCATCCCGAACACGCATGCTAGTGAAGCGATTAGGATGAAGCAATGAAGGGTAACGCCGTAGAAGCCAAGGAATTCGATAAGGTTCTCCGAAGGATGCTGACGACCAAGCCTCTTTCCGTAGCCGAGATCAGCGCGCGGATACGGGCGCGGCGGAAGGCCAGGCAGAAGGACAAGCAGGTTAGCCGTTCGAAGAGAGGCTAGAAGGCGACCAGGTTCTTATAAGGTAACGGTGCCCGGTTGAGCATACTGTCCAAGGCCAGGTCGAAGATCGACGACTGCACGCGGCGACGATTGTATCTCCAGCAGAACTCTCTCATGTAGCGATCCAGATGCCAGGGACTCAGCTTGTGATAGTTGCCGACGATGGCTCGCTTGAACAGAGAAAATGCGTTCTCCACGGTCTGTGTCGTCGTCCAGTCTCTTTCTTTCAGTTCCTTGCCATGATTGCCTTGCGACAGCTTCTGTTCAGGGATAAGGCGCCTGTAAGTAGGATTGCCATCAGTAACGACTTCTTTGGTGTCGTCTGCGAGTTTGGCGTCCAGCACCGGTTTAATAGACTCGAAGCGACGGTTAGACAGGGACTGGAGATGGATTCTGCCGTCGCGTTCGGCCAGCCCAATCACCATGGTTTTGGCGTCTTTGGCCAGCTTTGAGCCTCGGTGGCGAAGTTGGCCACCGATATAGGCTTCGTCGATCTCCACCGTTGTCCCTTTGTCTCCGAGTTGCAGGTCTCTGGCATCCCGCATGCCCTCGCGAATGCGGTGGGCCACATACCAGGCGGTCTTATAGGTCACGTCGATATGGCGCTGAAGCTGGTTGGCCGATATGCCTTTCTTGGCGTCGCACATGAGCGAGATGGCGGCAAACCATTTGCTCAGAGGTAAATGGGAATCGTGAAACAGGGTGCCGGCCAGAGGGCTGAACTGAAGCCTGCAGGCGGCGCACTGAAACAGCCGGCGCGGTCCACCGGTCTTGTTCTTCGCTTCGATCGACCAGCACTGATGATGATTGCAGGCCACGCACCGTACCCCATTCGGCCAACGTGTCCGGATCAGATGTTCAAGGGCATGTTTCTCAGTGGGAAACTTACGCGCAAGCGAATACAGATTGATCGCTGACCTCATGCTACATATCTTGCGCCCAAAAGTACCATGCGTCAAGGGGATAATCATTCGAACGTATAACTTCCGGATCGGCGACAACACACCCAGAATCTGTCAATAGGGGATGCCTGTTTGCGATGGCCGAGGGCCAATGTGGCGCCCGGGTCATCACGACAGTCGCCTTCGGCCACTGGCGCTCCTTAATCGCTGGCTGAGGATTAACCAAGTCCCACTCGACGAACCAGGTCACGGAATCGGGGATCGCTGCGGATTGGGTCGAAGTAGGGGTGTGTCTTTACGAACTGCAGGATGTTCGACTTTTCCTGAACGGCTTGTTCGAGCGCGGCAAAAGCCTGTTCGGTTTCTCCCAGACCCAGGTAGGCATTTACGAATGCTCCGGAGGGAACGTAACCAGCACTCTGGCGCTGTTTCAAATCCGCAAGAAGCTTCAGCGCGTCTGAGCGGCGGCCTGCGAGAGCGTAGGCGCGGATCAGCACACCTGCAACCGCGGGACTGCCCTTGGAGAGCGCGAAGGCTTTTTGCAGGACAACCACTGCTTCGCCGGGTTGATGATTGGCGTCGAGCGCAAATCCAAGCGCCAACATGTCAGTGGCATTATCCGGCTGTAATGCGAGCGCGCTTCGAGCCTCACGAATGGCGTCTTCATAGCGGTGGGCCTGAAACAAAATCCACGAGACGCTTCCGCCCGTTATCACCGTGGGATCCAGTTCCCGGGCCTTCCGAATCCAGGTGACAGCCTCGTCGGTGCGCCCCTCGCACGAAAGCCAAAGCGCGTACCCGGCATATGTACTCGCATCGTTGGGGGCCAGTTCGAGCGCGCGCTTGTACTCGGCCTCAGCCCCCGCCCAATCCCATTCTTGCTGCAGCACGTTCGCGAGCGCGCTGTGGGCCTGAGCAAGATCCGGATCCAGCGCGAGCGCTTTCTGCGCAGCGGCGATGACTTTCGGACGTGTTTCTGCCGGAGGAGTGCCGGCAAAAACAGTACCAAGTGCGGTGTAGGCTTGTGCGAGTCCGAGGTACGCCAGGGCAAACGTGGAATCCTGCCGGATAGCAGCGTTGAAATCGTCGATGCTTTCTTCAATACCGGCTTTGCTTTTCCCCTGCTCTAAAACGAATCTCCCTTTCAGATAATTCTCGTAGACTTCGGGCGCAGTAGGCCGCACGGCGGCAAGCCGTCGATGTTCCTCTCCACTGACGGTCACTTCAACTTTTTCTGCGATCGCTTGCGCAATTTCGCTCTCCAAGGCGAGCGCATTGCTCAGCTCTCGATCGTAGGTTTCTGACCAGAAATGCTCGTCCGTGGCGCCGCGGATAAGCTGGGCGGTGACTCGAATGTGCGTACCGTCGCGGATCACGGAGCCCTCCACAACAGCATCCACGCCAAGCATTCTCGCGATCTCGGGAACTGAAAGCTGCGGGTTTTTGAAGCGCATCACCGAGGTGTAAGAGATGACCCGCAGATCGTGGATGCCGGCGAGTCGATCAATCAGGGCTTCAGTGAAGCCGTCGGCGAGATAGTCCTGCGAAGGATCCCCAGAAAGATTGCGGAGAGGAAGGACAGCGAGGGAACGGATGGGGGCTGCGGGTTGGCTTGCCGGCCGATGGCGGAAGGCTATGTAGGCAGCAGCGAGCACGACTATTGAAGCAGCCATTGCCGTAAGCATCCAAAGCCGGGACCTCGGCGTAGTGTTGGCCGGCGCAATTGTTTCCGAAATGGGTGCTTCCATCTCGGACTTGTCAGGCGGCTCATCGGCTCGTGGCCCCCGGGTTTGGCGCCATGCGTCCAATTCTTCCGGCACCGCATAGACGGAACCCCGCTTTTCGTGTAGGTGCCGGTGGACAGGCATGCCTTCACGCTTCTCCCAGCGCTGGACAGTCGTCACGTCACGGTTGAGGTAAGCCGCGATCTCCTTCCAGGATTCGAGGCGCCTTCCAGTGAGGTTTTTCGAGAGCGTGGTATCGACGGACCCTTCAGCCATCGCTTTCTCCTGACGAATCAAGGATTTCGCGAACGGGGTGGGCCTATTTTACCCCGACTGGTTCGGCACGGCAAAAGACGGCATTTTGCCGCAAATTACTCCTCCGCCCAATGCCGTTTGACTCCGCGGGAAAAGATGCGTGACTGTGAATTCGCAAGTTCAAGCGTGAAATCCTCCCGAACGCAATACCAAGGCTTGGAAGCGAAGAGCAGAAAGAGCATCCGATGATTTTGGTCAGCCTTCGGCGGGAAGCGCAAATTCCAAAATGGAGGTTTCACATGAAAGGAGCCGGGGTAATCGCAGCGACAGGCCTGCTTTCATTTCTCACTCTGGTTGCCGGTCCGAGCACTGCCGCTCAGGAACCTGCACCACTGCAATTCAGCGGTCTGATCAACGACTATTCACCTTCGACCGTCAGTGGTGGCCCATGGGAAATGCATGGCCAGTGGACTCTGAGCATCAACGCATGGTCGGGAAAGGCAGATTTTTCTGCGGATATGACGATGTCGGGGTACGGCAAGAACGAAATGGGTGATCCGGATGCGACACAAGGCGGGCAGAGCGCGCACACCCACCACATCCGGCTGACCGGTACCGTGACCTGGAACACGACGGGATGCCCCACGTATTCCCCGAGCACCTACGGCGGTTTTCAGTTGAATGGCACCGTCAGCCTACTGACCGCAAATGGAAGTAACGCGAAGTTTGAGACGAGCCCGCCGTCGTCGACGATGCAGGTGTGCGTGAGCGGCGGCGAGGGGAACGGCTCGGTGCCGTTCTCAAACATTACCCTGACTTTCGGCAGCGGCAGCCCGGCAGTCAGTCATTTCGGTGGGCAGCCGATCCACGGAGTGGTTCGCGGGTGGAATCAGCAGTGGGATACGCTGCGCCGGTTCGATTCTGCGCAGCAAGGCTTGAAGTAGCAGCGCACGTTCACGCTGCCATTCAAACAGCCGATCGATTCCTGAGGTGAAGAATACCGGCCTCCGGGAGGCAAAAATGATTCGACTCCTGACGGGAATTCTGTTGTCGGCGGTTGCGGGTGTGGCGGCTTTCGGCCAGTCGCAGCAGGCCCTCGCGCCCCAGCCGCAAGCATCCTCGCCCCAGCCGCCAACCTGGCTGCAAGATAAGGCAGAGGTCCTGCGAGTGATCGATTTGGATGAGGCTGAAGTCCGGAAGGGCGAGGCCTCACTCGCCGATCGAATGCCCCTTGCGGCCACTTACTCGGAGCTTGGTGTTCTCTACGTGGATGCCGGCATGGGTCTGAAGGCCGAGGATGCGTTCCGTCGGGCCATCGCACTCCTCAAGCACGGGCCGCAGGACCAGCTGGCAAATGAGCTGGAGCAATTGGCGGTGCTGCAATCAGGAATGGGGGAATATCGGGAGGCGAAAAAAAACGAAATACAGGCTCTCGCGATTCGACAAACTCTCGCAGATCCCGTGGACATTGCACTAAGCGAGAGCGCGATTGCCGGTATATATGACGACGAGCGGAAATTCGCCAAGGCGCGGGACTACGCGGAAAAGGCATACGATGTACTAGCCGACCGTTCCGATGTGGGCGTGCAGGATCGCATTGAAGTTTGGCACACGCTGGGTTTCGCGCTGACCGGCTTGCACGATTGCGACCGCGGGATCGGTGTTCTGAAGGATGCGCTCGAAATGGCGAGGAGCAGCCCGGGATGGGGCGACGCCAGTCTGGGTTACTCAGAATACATGCTGGGATTCGGATATTGGCGTTGCAGAGATCGTGACAATGCGGACGTGTGGTTGCAGCGCGGCACGACGGAGTTGAAAGCCGAATTCGGTCGGAGCCATGCCACGTACGTGGGCGCCATGAAGCAGTACGCTCTCTTCTTGCGACAGAACGGCCAATTTCAGGAAGCAGCCTCGGCGGAAGCTGTTGTCCATCAGGCGGAGAGTGTTGTGGATGCGAGTACCCTCGCGGGCAGAACCGAGCGATCAAACACTCCTTCGCCGTAGGAAATTCGCCAGACGAGTATCTTCGGAGACCAGGAAACCTGGACCGGGCCAGGCATTCTGGGTGTATGACCGCCAATGCGGAAGTGACCCCATTTTCGAGTAATGTCCGGGTTGCCGCCACCACGGAACCCTGCACTTCTTTGCGCCTTCAGTCGCATGAACAAAGAACTCACTTAGGCGGCTCTGTTCGACTGCGGCGGTGTGCGATACCGGCGCCTTGAACCATCTTGTACCGTCAACGCATAAACCGGAAATGCTCTCGTCGCACGCTTCTTATCACGAGCGAGCGCCGTGAGTCACTCTATGGCCGGACTTGCACTGTCAGCTGCGAAGAGTTCACGACGGTGCTGGAACCGGTTCCTGCGCTGGCCGTCACCACGAGGATCGACACCTCATCGGCTTGCGTGTTGAGTGTGCTGACGGAGCATCCGGAAGGCATCACGACAATCGAGCTCAGTGCGAGCAAGAGGACCAACCAGCGCATCGTCTTTCGCTTCACAACCGGTAGGAACAGAAGCAGCGACAAACTAATGCCGAGCGCACCTTTCAGCCGCCAACTCGCGCCGGATGTGCGCCGGAACAGTTGGTTGGCGCTAATGGTCAATATCGAGACTCCCGATGGCGAAAGCGATGAGGGCGAAAAAACACAAGAGTAGCCCTGGGGCACACCAGCCGCGCAGGAGAGGCTAATGGTTTCAGAAGAACCCGCGGGAGCGGAGATAACGACGTGGATGGTAGCAGGCGAAGAAGGCGAGAGGAGGACGGTGTTTGCATCCAGGTTGAGGGAGAACCCTGAACCCGCGCTTTGCCACGATCGATCAAGTGCCGGGGAAACGCTGGGAGCGTATGTCGCGTCGCCGCCAAAACTGGCCCAGAATACGTGTTGCCCGCTCAACGACGCTGCTGTGGAAAGAAGCGTGGCACTGCCCGATTGGTCAGCCGGCGCAGTACCCAACACGGTTCCATCCATCAGGAACGTGACCGTGCCCTGAGGAGTTGCCGCGCCTGAGGAAACCAGCGCTGCAAGTTGAATGCCCTGTCCCGTCGAAGAGGGCACTGCGGAAACTGAAGTGAATGTCGGGATGAGGCGTGCAGATGCCAACTGAACACCGATCTTCTGCTGCAGCGAAGTGCTGCTGCCCCAAATGGCGTTGGCATTGTACGTAGCGGTCAACGTATGCTGTCCGGTGCCGAGAGACGCTGTGCTGAAGGTGGCTTGGCCGCCATCGAGAGGCATGGTGCCGAGTTGCGTTGTGCCGTCGAAAAACGTGACGCCGCCATCGGGCGTTCCGGAGGTGGAGGTCACGCTTGCGGTGAGTGTAAGGACGGTTCCGTTGGTCGGAGTGGCCGAAGATGAGGAGAGCGTTGTCACCGTCGGGACGTCTGCCACCGTGACGACTACAGGCGCTGAGCTACTGGCCTTAAGGACTTCCGGAGGATAGCCGTTCTGATAGTCGTCACCGTCGTATTGGGCAACAATGCTGTGCGTTCCTGGAGCAAGCAGTGAGGTGTCGAAGTAGACCACTCCCGACGAGTTCAGTTGGACGGCTGCCAGTGTCTGGTTTCCATCGAGGAAGGTCACATAGCTGATGGGAATGATTCCGGCCGTGGTTACGGTTGCCTGCATGTGAACGGTCTGGCTGGTGTACACACTGGTCGGAGCAACGGTAAGGGCAGTGCTGGTGGCGTAGACGGGTACATTGACGGTGTGGAAGCCCAGGAACGAAGTGGAACGGTAGTTCTGGTCCCCGTCAAATGCCGCGCTGATCGTATGAACGCCCGGACTGAGACTCCCGGAATTGCTGTAAACCGCAACGCCCGCATTGAGTGGCTCATCTGCAGTAAATGTTCCGTCCACGGAAAAAGTGACGACTCCGGTTGGGGTCACGCCGCCTGTCGACGGCGATGTGAGCGTGAGCGTTGCCTGGAAAGGCTGCAGATCCGCGGTCGGCTCGGGCGAGAGCACAAGGCTTCCGTTCGGTATCTGTCCGCCGGGTAGCGGGATGGATGGCTGATTCAATAGGACCGCGACCGTGCTTCCCGTGCTGTTTTCACCGTTGGTGACGACGATGTCGGGGTAGCCATCGTGATTGAGATCGGCGACGCTGACCGTGCCCACCACGCCGCCGGCCACATAGTGCTGCTCAGGGGCGTAGTTGCGATTGCCGAGGTTCAGGATCACAGCTATGCCTGCGGAGTCGTTCAGGACGAAATCCGGCTTGCCATCCTTGTTCACATCTGCGACCGTCATCGCATCGTAGCCGTGCGAGATGGGAATCAGAACCGGACTTTGAAAAGTCCCATCGCCATTGCCATACAGGATTACCAGGTCCTGGGGGCCGCTGCCTCCGAAAAGAATCAGGTCGGCTTTGCCGTCACCGTCTACGTCCGCGATCGCTGCCGAACCGTATGCGGTGGACGTGGCGCCCACCGACGACGGCAGGTCAAGCGTCTGTTTGTAGGTGAAAGTTCCGTCTCCGTTGCCCAGCCAAATCTGCGAGCCGATGACCACGTCCGGCTTGCCGTCTCCGTTCAGATCGCCGATGGCAGTGACGCCGGATGCGTAGTTTGGCAAACGCAACATGGTGTTTGCCTGCGTAAATGTTCCGCCGGCCTGGCCCAGTAGCACGACGATGTCTGTCCCGGTGAGCGATACCATGTCGGCCCGGCCGTCGCCATTGAAGTCGGCGATCTCCGTTGAGGCGGAGCTTTCTTCGAGCGGCGCCTGAAATGTGCCATTGCCGTTTCCGAATGAGACTTCGGCAGTGCCCGTGGTTACGGGCCCACCGGAAGAAGGCCCTGACAGGTCGTACACATGCGTGCCGGTAAAGTCGGCGGCGGCGATACTCGATGCCGGCTTGTTTGTGCCGTAGCTGATGTTCTGATCGGTTTCAAGCTGAAACGTCCCGTCGCCTTTGCCGAGGAGGACACGGGGATACTCGGCCGGAACAGTGACCGCGATATCGGGATTGCCATCGCCATTGAAGTCTGCAATAGCTGCGGCGCCGACCGTATTGCCCAGATCGTAAAACGGCGCGCTCGAAAATGTGCCGTCGCCATTGCCTAGCAATTCGACTATGCCGCCTTCCGCTCCCATGGCGATGTCGCGATGCCCACTTGCAGTCAAATTGCCGAAAACGATGTTGCCGCTGTTGTTGATTGGTCCAGAAAGATATGAGACGAGCGGCCCGTAGGTGAGATTGCCTTTTCCCGGCAGGAAGCCGATGCCCACCTGGTCGGTCACGATCAAATCCGGAATACCGTCGCCGTTGTAGTCGGCCGCATCGATCAGCATTCCCACCGTGGCCGGCAGAGGGCTGACGATGGGCGTGGCCGCCGCGAAGGTTCCATCCGGATTTCCGTGAAGAAAGACAATTTGCGGGTAGTCCTGGGTACTGGTCTCGGCATACGCTTCGGCGACAATATCGAGATGCCCATCACCATCCAGATCTGTGAGCAGCATATTGAGTGGACCCGGACCCAGGTTGTAGGTCACTCCGCTGGTGAACGTGCCGTTGCCATTGCCCAGGTAAACGGTCGCGTTTCCCCCCAGCGGGCCAAGGGCCACCAGATCAAGACGGCCATCGCCGTTCAGATCGGCCAGAAATGCTTCCCCGGGATAGGAGCCGTTGTAGATTTTGCCGGAATACTGGAACTGGCCGGTCTTGTTGCCCAGAAGGATGTAGAGCGAAGTGTTCTCTGCGTCGGGAATCACCAAGTCGACGGCGCCATCGCCGTTAATATCACCGATCCCCATCTTCGCCTCGGTGCTAATGTAGCCACCTTGCCCCGACGACACGCTGAAAGTGGAGATCACGGGTGCGCCGAAGGTGCCGTCGCCGTTGCCAAACAGCGTGGCGACCGTGCCTTGAGTAGTTGAAGCGCCGCCGCCGCCGAGAATGAGGTCGGGCTTTCCGTCGCCGTTCACGTCCGCGATGTTGATCCGGCCGCCTAGCGGGAAAGGAAGACCAATATCCTGCGCATCGTTATAGGTGCCGTCGCCTTTGCCGAGGAGGATGTGCAGCGTCGTGCCGGTGCCGTTCAGGTCCGCCGTGTCGTACGCAAGATCGGGGATACCATCCCCATTGAAATCGGCCGTGGCGATCGATACGGGATCAAATGCGGTGGGAACCATGGGGGGATTGCGGAAACTCTGAGCCGCAGCCGCGCTTGCAAAGAGCGACAGGCTGAAACAGCACCGGAAACAAAGCTTGCGCAACAAAGCAAACCCCTCCGGAAGGCAATCCTTGTGAAGTGCCGCCAGAATACCACAACTCCTGCTGCAATCGACTGAATGGTTTTGAGGCTGGAGGACAGTATCCTTGCGTCAAGTGATGGATCGCATAAGTTGACTCTTTTGGCCGAAGTGCGGATACTGCTCGCAGCGATCGTTACAACAGAGTTTAGAATGCAGAGCCGGATGCCTTTGGCCATACCATGACCTTAGTCAATCCCCAAGTTCGCCGGTTTGTCAGCCAAACTGTGGGCGGGATCACCGCTGTTGCGCTGGGTCTCTGTTTTTGGGGATGTGGCGGAGGCAGTAACGCAGGTGGTGGTGGAGGCGGCGGGGGCGGCGGAGGCGGCGGAACCCAGACACCAGACTTCACCTTGTCGCTCTCGCCCTCGAGCGTGACGGTGACCAGCAGTGGAACTGCGACCGTGACGGCCTCAGTAACCGCTGTCGACGGCTTTGCTTCAACAGTTTCGCTCTCCTTCAGCGGCTTGCCGTCCGGCGTAACCATCTCTCCGGCAAGCCCACAGGTGACGCCGGGCACTCCGCTGCAAATCACCATTGCTGCGGCTGCATCGGTTTCCGCGTGCTCCTCCACACTCACAGTGACCGGAACGTCGGGCTCGCTAAGCCACGGCGCAACGCTCGGCCTGACGGTGAGCGTAGCGCCTGTAAATCCCTCGCTTACGCGCACGCACTATGTGCGCACCGACATGGTCACGGAATATCCATTCTGGCTCAATGCAAGCTGGACCGTATTTGATTCCAACACCAAGCGATTTTTCGTGAGCGATCCGACGGGCAATCAGATCGTTGTGATGGACGCGACGAAGCAGGTGAAGATCGCTTCGATTCCAGTTCCCGGAGCGTTCGGACTCGACGAAACATCGGACGGCAGCGTGCTCTATGCGGGGACGCAGGTGGGCGATGTATACGCCATCGATCCCGTGGCATTGACGGTAAAGCAGCGCTATCTCGCGGCTGAGATCGGCCCGTTCGGCTACACCGCATACACGGTGCGCGTTCTAGCGAATGGAGAGTTGGTCCTGCTGGGCGGCCAGGGCGGCATCCAGAACGTGGATGGATATGGCGGCTTTGCCGTCTGGAATCCCGGCGATAACTCGATCGCGATGTACGGATCAGGCAACGCAAGCCAGAATCTCACAACGTTCCCAGCTTGTGTCGAACACATCGGCGCATTTACGTTGACCGGCGACCGCTCCCTGGTCGTTATCGGCAGCATCGACAGCGATGGAACGCTGTGCACGATCGATCCGACAAGCGGCGCGGAGAATTATGTTGGTTCACGGCCGTTTCTCTACATGGTTACACCCACGCCCGACGGCAAATCGCTACTTGTGCCGTTCTATGAGGGGAGCAGTGGAGTCATTCTGGTCTATGACGCGAAGACCCTGACCAACACTTCGAGTTTTCCGGTGCTAGGAGACACATCTTCGGCCGCATCGATGCTTGTCAGCGCGGACTCGACCACGCTCTACATTTATGGAGGCGGAATCGTCTATGCCTACAACATCGCCAGCGGCAAACTGGTGGGCTGGACGCCCTATCTGACCGTTGAGCCAATCTCGAGCGGCGGCGCAGTCGGCTCCATTTACGGCCCGCAGATGCAGGCGATCGACGGGACCGGATTGATTGCCGGCCCCATGGAAGAAGGCGTGGGATTCATCGACATCTCCGCGTTGAAGACAGGGCCGGTGGGCACGGATTTTCTGAATGCCTACCTGACGCCCGCGACAGGTCCGGTCACGGGCGGCACGGAAGTTCAATGGTCAGCATCCAGCACCGGCACCGTCGCGGGAGCGTACTTCGGCGTCACTCCAGCGACGAACGTCAGCGTGGACTCCCACGGGCTGCTGAGCGCAACCGCGCCTGCGGGACCGGCAGGGCCCGTGGACGTTTTCACGCTGATGAAGGATGGCGGCGAACAAATTGTGCCGGAGGGCTACAGCTACGGGCCAACCATTCTAGAAGCCACGCCGAATGCTGCAACGAGCGAGGGCGGCGGAACGGGAATTCTGTACGGATATGGGTTTGGAAGTACGGCATACAACGCTCCTATTCCAACAGGACTGACCATCACCGTGGGCGGCACGCCCGCGACCATCACGGGATACACCGGCAATGCCTACGGACTGGCCAGTCCGCCTTTTCTGCTTGAGGCAGTGGCTTACACGATTCCGCCCGGAGTAGCCGGCACATCGGCAGACATTGAGATCACAACTTCATCGGGTTCGACTACGTTATCGGGAGGCATGCAGTATCTGCCCGCTGCGCAAAGGTACCCGCTGTTTGACGCGGCGCTGGCGCAGGGCATCTACGATGCCAAGCGCAATGTGTATTACTTTACCGACGCGTCGCAGATCAGGGTTTTTTCGCGCGCCGAGGGCGATTGGCTCAGCTCGATTCCGGTTCCCACCGCGCCTTCAGGTCAAAGCCATCGCCTGTGGGGCCTCGCGCTTTCTCCCGACGGAACTAAGCTGGCGGTTTCCGACAGCGGCGACCAGATGGTTTATCTCATCGATCCTGACTCGCCGGAGTCTGCGCAGGGCTGGGCCATGCCTGCACAATGTTCTGCGGGGTACTGTCACTCCACCGGGAACAACGTCGTAAATTCTCCTTCCGGAGTTGCGGTGAGCAACGCAGGAATGATTTACATCGCCTTGTCCGTTTATGGCGGCAGTGGCTACGATGGTTTCGTCAAGCTCAACACGGGCACGGGCGTTTTTACCGACTACGGCATTCAAGCCTTTGGTGTCACCTTGTATCACGTCGCCATCAGCAACGATAACGCGCGCGTGTACTTTAACAATGACGGGCAGCCATTCAGCGTTGACACGGCGAGCGACTCGGTTTCCTACGCGGGAATCTCCCCAGGATGCTGCTATGGGGATTACGATCTCAACCTGTCAAGCAACCAGACCAGCCTGGAGGCGACCAGCTATCTTTACGACGCGAATCTGAATGCGGCTTCGTACCTCACGGTCAACGATCGCGAGGCCATGAACATAGATTATGTTTACGGTGTCAAGCTGAGTCCCGACGGAAGCCTGCTTTTTCAGCCGTCCACGAGCGGTGTGGATGTCTACGACGGCAGGATTGGAACCTTGCGCTCGCGTATCGCGCTGCCCTATGCCTTGTCGCAAAACTACGACGCGCTTGTGAGCGATGGCACGGACAATGTTCTGATTGCGATCACCGGCGCTGCCGGCAATGGAATTGCGGTACTTGACCTGACAAGCCTGAGCGAGCCGGCTCCATTGTCCTACGTCAGCGAGGCAGCCCCGCTGCGGGACGTGTTGCGCGACAGGGCTGACCAAAAACCTGCGGCAATTCCCCCGCAAATTCGCGATGGATTGACGAGCAGATTCAGCATTCCGCTTTCAAGGATCCCCCATGCCACGAATTCAATTCTGCCGCAAACGCGGAGGTAAACCGTGCCTGTATAGCACCGGTGCCATCAACCGTCTTAGAGCGGAACGAATGAAACCAGCGAATCAACACCTGCGGCGAAGTGTTGTCAAACGGAATCGCCGCCTTCCGCGGCCGGGCAATCGACTGGGTTTTCAGCGGGTATTGACATGGTCGTATCATCGGTCACTCGGACTCAACTTGAGTGGAACACTTTGGGGACGGGTCGGCGACAATGCAGGCACTGCATCGTTCCTGGGCCCTTGCGCGTTTTCGAGGCCTGATCGTCTGCGCTCCGCTCAACGCGATCAGTTCGGCGTGGGCGGGTCGATGTGGTCGATGACGACGACGGGGAGCGATTCTTTCTTCGCGATGAATTTGAAGCCGGCATGCTGCGCGGCCTGGATGAGCGCGACGCCTACGTCGTCGGAGGTGACGGGGCCCTGTGTGAGTCCCTCGATGCGGAGGGTGATGTTGTAGATGCCGGTGAGGCCGGTTTCGTCAACGAGCTGCTTGTCCTGGAAGGTGTTCATCATGAACGCGAGCATCTGCGGGATCGTCGTGCCGGAGAACTGAAGCACGAAGTCGTCGCCGTCCCGCCGGCCCGACATGCCGCCGTTGCCGCTGAAGTTGGGGTCGGCGGGAACGGGGCGCGGGGCTTTGGGGTCGAGTGTGAGCGCGAGTACAGGGTAAAGTCGGGTATCGGTGTGCGCCACCAGGTGGAAGCGCTCGACGAGCAGCTTGCGGACCATGACGCGGCTCTGCGCTTCGCTGGGCAAGCCGGGAGTGTCGGGCTCAGCAACGATGTCGTATTTTCTGTCATTGAGCCCGGGCGGGGCGCCGATGACCTGCCGGCCGCGAACGTTCCACGCGATCTTGATGAGCTCAATGGCGGAGGTGCCGGTCGCGCTGAACCGGCGGACGTGCAGGTCGAAGAGCGCATGGGCCTCTTCGGGAGTGGCGGGCTTGATGGTCGCAACCTCGTAGGCGGGATCGGCGTTGGCGGCCATGGGCGGAATCGGCGCGGGGCCCTGGCGCGTCCAGAGAGTATCGGCGGTGGCAAGCTCCAGGGTGAGCGGGATCGATTGATTGCCCGCGGTCCAGGTTCCGTCGATGGATTTGCCGTTGGCACTGAGCTTGCCGTGGAAGCTGAAGGTGTCGCCCAGCGCGAACGTGACGTTCGAAGCGGAGAAGGTGACGGAGGTGAGCTGCGTGGCGCCGCCGCGGTCAATGAACATGAATCCGCCGTGGAAGGAGCCGTCAGGCGCCTTCTGGACGGTAAAGACAACGCGGGGACTGCCGGTACCGGGCGTCGAGCCCTGCCCGGTGGCGAGAATGGGCAACTTGCCCTGCCACGTGCCGGCGATGGATTGAGCAGGTAGGGACGCGGTGGCGGCGAGAAGAAGAGCGGCGGAGATGAGAAGGGCTCGTTTCATGGGAGCTCAACGATGGCCTAGTTGGACGTGGGCGGGTCAATGTGGTCGATGATGACGACGGGCTGTGGCACTTTCTTTGAGACGAATTTGAAGCCGGCATGTTCCGCCGCCGCGATGTAGTCGGTGCCGACCTCTTCCTCAGCGCCTCCATCTCCGGTGCCCTGAAGCGCAGCGGGAGGCAGGCGCAGCGTGATGTCGTAGGTGCCTGTGAGGCCGGTCTCGTCGACGATCTGCTTGTCGCGGTACCTGTCCATAAGGTCTTTGAGGAAGTCCTGCATGGTGACGCCGGAGAGATGGAGCTGGATCTCGCCGCCCTCCTGCCGGAAGACCATTCCGCCGTGGATGTTGAAGTCAGGGTTGCTGGGGATGGGGCGCGGGCCTTTGGGATCGAGCGTCATCACGAGCGCAGGAAAGTCCTGCGTTCCAGTGTGGCAGACCAGGTGGAATCGCTCGGCAAGAAGCTTGCGGATCATGATCCGGGTCTGGTCGTCGGTGGGCACTCCGGGAGTGTCGGGTTTGGCCGTGATGTCGAACTTGCTCCCTTCCACCCAGGACGGTGCGTTCATGATCTGGCGGCCGCGGATCTTGTAGACCATCTTGATGAGCTCTGCGGCGTTGGTGCCAATGGCGTGGAACTCCGGAGTATGCATGTTCCAGATGGGGTGTTGCTCCTCGGGCAGGGCAGGCTTGATGACTGCGACCTCGTAGGAGGGATCCGCGTCGGATGCCATAGGCGGCGGGCCTGCCGGCTTCCAAAGGCTGTCTGGAGTGGCAAGCGTGAGGGTCAGGGGCAAAGTTCGGTCGCCCTGGGACCAGGTACCGATGATGGACTGGCCATCGACGCCGAGCTTGCCGTGGTAGGCCATGCTGGTCATCGACTGCGTTACGGCCAGGTCCGGAGCCGAGAAGGTGATCGAAGAGAAGACGAGCCCGGCGTTGCCGTCGACAAACCGGAGGCCGCCGTGGAGCGAACCGTCAGGGTTTTTCGCGATGGAGAAGGCGACGCGGACCGAGTTGCCGTTGGGCAGCGCGAGTGCGCCCTGCCAGGTGCCCACGATGCTCGAGGTGCTCGATTGGGCGTGGAGCGCGACGGTCGCGGCCTGGAAAAATGCGATGAAGACAAATGAAATGAAGGCAAATGCGGCGCAGCCGAGTAGAGCTCGTTTCATGGGACCTCAAGCGCTGATACATTATGCTACTGCCAGTCGGACGCGCCGGAGGAGAATTCTGCTCGGCTGCTCAGCACGGATTGGCATTCCCTGGTTTTGACAATTGGCCAACCACCAACGTACTCGCCAATCCACTCATTAAGAATCAGATTAGGCGCTGAAGACAGCGAATCGTAATCATAATCAACACCTGCCTTCAGCATATATGTCGCGGCGAATTGGCCTGGCGTTTGCACTGAGAAGCGTTATGCACAGGAGAATTATGCGCAAGATCCAGGCCGCTCAAATCAGCTTGGCCTTAAAACCCGTCATCATTTCCTCGAGTGTTGAGAACTGTGCGACGGGCAGCAGATCAAATGTCGTGGAAATAGCAACCATGGTCTTTTGGCCGGCTTTCTCCACGAGATGCTGCGGGCTGTCCATGAGCAGGCGCGTGACCTCCATCCGGACGGCGGAAGAAGAGACCTGGCGTCTCAAGACTGCTATCAAAACATCCCTACTCCATTGGAAGAGCAGATCGTCAGGATGCAAGCCCTTGACGAGGAACTGAACGGCGCTCATCAGGTATTCTGCCGCGGCCTTCTCGCCATATCGTTCTTCCACTGTGTGCACCATGGTGAGCTTAATCATCAGCACGTAGCATTGGCGATCGGTTCCGAAGCGAGTCTGGAGGCAGGCCCGGGCCTGGGCCGGTCCAGTTCAACTGGAATCTCCATTGCAAAAGGAAATTGCCGGGGGGCTATTCGCCTGTTAGCGCAATTGGCAAGACCAACGAGGAATCTCGAGGGA
>Ga0181518_10000175_pt1 | contig 73001 bp, 65 predicted proteins | sample PEATcosm2014_Bin_28_FD_119751 | JGI IMG/M metagenome (GOLD analysis project Ga0181518, IMG submission 119751) | Peatland microbial communities from MTU Mesocosm Facility, Houghton, MI, USA - PEATcosm2014_Bin01_60_metaG | ecosystem: Environmental > Terrestrial > Soil > Wetlands > Peat | place...
CAAAGGGCACCCCGACCACTTTCTGCCCGAAGGGCTCACGCTCGATCAATACGAGCAGGAAATTATCCGGGAAGCGCTGCGCCGCGCCGATGGCAACAAGAGCCAGGCCGCGCGGCTGCTGGGCCTCACGCGCAACGCGCTGCGCTACCGGCTCACGCAGATGGGGCTGGAATCGTAGGGCGGGACGCGCCACCTGGCACGTTTGGACGACGACTAGGATCGGCCGACAAGCTACATTCCGCTCCTTGGGCAGCAGTTGGCGATTTGTCCCGGGCGGCTCTTGCGCATTTGTTCAGTTATTCGATGCTGCTGCGAAGAAGATCGACAATTGGTGTTTCCAGACTGTCTGGCGAATTAATCTCGATAGCGCTTCGGTCGAGTGCTCCAAAGACTTTGCCTGCGATCTGATCGTTCTTCATGGTTCGCCGCACCAATGAACGTAGCGAAGGAATATTTCGCAAAAGCACGACTAGGTTCAATTCGTCCGTATGGACAGCGACAAAGGCGAAGCGGTTCAGGACGAATACGCTTTTCCTGACTTTGAAATCGGCTTCGTTCCGGATGCGAATACCGTGGTCCAATGGGACAGCATACTGGCTCTTCGCCTCTATGTTCCTGCGAGGCAGACCCCTCGGTGAATCTCGACGACGATTCGTCGATGAAACAGGCGAGAGCAAGATGCGCGGTTGTTCAGCATTTGTTCCGCCCTGCTCGCCGCCCGTGGGCCTCGCGCGAACTGAAGGTCGCGCCGTCACGCTGAAGCTTGCGCCACCTACCTGTTGCGGCCGTATTTTTCGTGGCTCGACACCCAATCCGACGAGGAGATGGCCGCGCCCAGCGAAATCTCGCCGGCCAGGCAGACGCCGGCGACGATCTCGGCTAAGCGGTTGACCTTGCCTTTGCCGCAGCAGCCCAGAAGTTCGAGGCACTCATGCTGCGTGGCAAGGGCCGTTCCGCCGCCATAAGTAGCTACGATGAGCGATGGAATCGTCAGCGAAATATACAGGTCCCCTTCGTGTGTCATCTCGGTATAGAGAATCCCGGCCGACGACTCGGCGACATTGGCCACGTCCTGCCCCGTGGCGATGAACAGCGCCGTGATGCCATTGGCCGACTGCGCGCCGTTGTTGTTGGCGCCCGAGAGGAATGCGCCGATGTTGGCGACTCCCCAGTGATAGGCGAGCTTCTCCGGTTCGACCCGTAGCTGCTGGATCAAGACGTCGCGTGCGATCGTGGCTTCCGCCGTCACGCGTTTGCCGCGCGTGCGCATGATGTTGATCTGGGAAGCCTTCTTATCGGTGGCAAAGTTGGACTCCAAGTAGAAGTTGGTGACGCCTTTGTACTGGTCCAGAATCCAACTGCAGGCTTCGAAAGTGGCGCGTCCGACCATGTTCTGGCCGGCCGCGTCGCCGGTCGAGAAGTTGAAGCGGAGATAAACGAATTTGTTCGAGACGTAAGGGTCGATATAGAGCAGCTTGGCCACCGAGGAAGTGGATTCGGCTTCCTCGCGAATCTGCTCGACATTGGCATTCACCCACTTGATGAACTCACGGGCACCGCGCGCGTCGGAGAACACAAACACAGGCGCGCGCTGCATGGCATCCGCCATCACTGTGGCTTTCACTCCGCCGCAGGAGTTCAGCGCCTTTATGCCGCGGTTGTGCGAGGCGATGAGGGTCCCTTCGGAAGTGGCCAGCGGAATCAGAAACTCGCCGTCGGCGTGCTCCCCGCGAATGCGCAGCGGGCCCGCCAGGCCGATAGGCACCTGGGCCACTCCCACGAAATTCTCACAGTTCCCTTTGGCGATGTGCGGGTCGAACGAATAGCGGGTGATGTGGTGCAGCTCGACGCCGCTAAACTGCTGCATGACAGCCTGGCGTTGCGCGATGATCTCCGGGGAATAGTCGTCGCGTTCGTCGCGCGGCACTTGTAACGCCGGGCGGACCGCATCTGCAATCGTGTCCTCAACCTTGAATTGCAGCTTGCCAAACGGGCGGGTTTCGAAGGCCAGCTCGATTTGATGCTTGCCCTTGGGCAACTCCGGCGCATCGGTTTGGATGCTGACGATGGCGCGAAGCGGAAACGGGAGCGGATGCGCGGCATCCACCTGGGCGGCGGGAATCACGGTACCATCCACGAGAGCGAGCCGGACGTTTTCAATGGCGAGCGGAGCGCCGTTGATGGCAATGCGGTCAACGCCGACGAGCTCGCCATCGCTCAGGCGGTTCTTGATGGCGAACTGGACGCCCGCGGCGGTGTTCTTTAAGCTGCCCAACGTGTAGAGCTTCTTGAGGACGAGACTGGGGATCATCATGGGTTTGCTCCGATACAGAGATCATTGTAGTCGCTTGGCGGGGAGAACCGGCGGGCTACGCTGGGGTGGGGCTGGTTCAGTTTCGGCGCGGGATAACAACTACCGGATCGTGACGGCGGCTAACCCGGCGGTGGCGCGGACAGCCTATCGTCATCTACGCCGACGGGCTGGGGCCGCGGCGCTTCCGTTACGGTGATGATCGGCGGCGCCGATGCCTAAGACTATGTTGCCGGGCTGTCAAGCGGTTGAAACGCCACTGGCGATGCAACCCCACGGTCACCGAAGCGCGCTCGCGGTAAACTGGGACGACGTTTTCTATGCCGGCGTACGGGCCGGCGCGTTCATCCAAACCGTCATCATCACTGCCCAATGACATGCGCTTCGTAGACCTGGCGATCATCCTCGCATACCTGATCGCCATCACTTGGTTCGGCGCGCGCTTTCGGAAGAGCCAGGCCAGTCTCCGCGATTACTTTCTGGGAGGCCGGCACGCACCCTGGTGGGCCATCAGCCTGTCGATCGTTTCCGCGGAGACCAGCACCCTCACCATCGTGGGGACGCCCGGCCTTTCCTTCGCCGGAAACCTGGGCTTCCTCCAGATCGTCTTCGGATATCTGCTTGCGCGTGTGGTCATCTCATTGGTCTTCTTGCCCCAATATTTCCGCGGCGAGATGTTTACCGCGTACGAGCTCATGCGCCGGCGCTTCGGCGACCGCATACGGCGGCTGACCGCTTCGATCTTTCTGGTCACACGCGCCCTGGCGGAAGGCGTGCGGGTCTTTGCCATCTCGCTGGTCATTTCCATCGTGCTCGGTACCGGCGAAACGGTCTCCATCATCCTGATCGTCTGCCTGACGTTGTTTTACACGTTTGAAGGCGGCATGACCGCGGTGATCTGGACCGACGTGGTGCAGATGTGTTTGTATGTCGTGGGAGCGGTCGTGAGCCTGTTCGTGATTCTGGCGAAGATTCCCGGCGGATGGGAGCACGTCGCCGCAGTGGCCGGGCAGGCCGGCAAGTTCCAGGTTTTCGATTTCAGCTTTTCCCCGAGCATGCAGTTCTTTTCGCGCACCTATACGTTCTGGGCAGGTTTGTTGGGAGGCTGTTTTCTGACCACGGCCAGCCATGGCACGGACCAGCTTATGGTGCAGCGGCTGCTAAGCGCCCGCAACGAGGTCCAAAGCCGCGCCGCGCTGTTGTCGAGCTGGCTTGTGATCTTCGTCCAGTTCAGCCTGTTCCTGCTGATCGGAGTGCTGCTTTTCGTTTACTACCAGGACACGCGCCTGGTCGTGCCGGCGCTCAAGGACCGCATTTATCCGGAATTCGTCTGGCGCCATCTGCCTGTCGGCGTGGCGGGGTTGGTGACGGCGGCGATCCTGGCGGCCGCGATGGCGAATTTGAGCGCCGCGCTGAATTCGCTGGCGTCCACGACGGTGATGGATATCGTGCGGCCGCTGCGCCGCCGTGCCGATACCGGCAGCGACCTGATGCTGGCGCGGAGCATGACGGTGGTCTGGGGCGTGGTGCTGGTGGCGATTGGGATGCTTGCGCGCCACTGGGGCTCCGTGCTGGAATCGGGTTTGTCCATCGCATCAGTGACCCTGGGTCTGCTGCTGGGCGTGTTTCTGCTCGGAGTCCTCACGCAGCGTGTAGGCGAGCGCGCAGCCATAGTGGGTGTACTGGCAGGACTAGCCACGATACTCTACGTGCGCTTCGCCACGCCGATCGCCTGGACGTGGTGGGTGCTGATCGGATCGGCCGCGACTTTCGCCGCCGGATATGGCGCGTCGTTCTTTCCGTCCCGCGCGCCGGAGACTTCCGCATGAAACAAGATCGACCCGTAATCGAGCTGCGGCGGGACTTGGGACTGTGGGGCGCAGTCGCCATCGTGGTTGGGACGGTGATCGGCAGCGGCGTTTTCCTGGTGCCGACCGACATGGTACAGCGAGTAGGCACCGCTCCAATGGTCTTTGTTGTATGGGTATTCGGCGGGCTGCTCTCGCTCTGCGGCGCGCTCAGCTATGCCGAACTGGCCGCCGCGATGCCGGAAGCCGGCGGAGAATACGTGTATCTGCGGGAAGCCTACGGGCCTATCTGGGGATTTCTCTACGGGTGGACGCAGATGTTCGTCGCGAAGAGCGGGTCCATTGCCACACTGGCCACGGGTTTTTTCTTATACGTGACCAACTTCTTCCCGAAGCTCGATGCGGTTTTCTACACATTACCGCTCCCGATTGGACCACACTTCGGGCCGCTTGATATCCGATACGGCCAACTCCTGGCGATCGCGCTGATTTTGTTTCTGGCTATCGTCAACTATTTCGGTGTAAAACTGGGCGGCCAGGTGCAGATCGCTGTGACTATCGTCAAGGTACTGCTGATCGCCTTCATCATCGTGGCCGGACTGGGCTTCGGACAGGCGCATGCGCCAGGCCCTGTGGCGGCGCATCCGCTCACAATCGCCGGATTTTTCGCTGCGCTGGTGGCCGCCTTATGGGCCTACGATGGATGGAATAATGTCAGCATGGTGGCTTCCGAAATACGCCACCCGCAGCGCAGCCTTCCCCTGGCGCTCATTGGCGGCACGCTAGCGGTGATCTGCATTTATCTGTTGGCGAATGCCGCGTATTTCCACGTACTCACAGCGCCGCAGGTCGGGGGCAGCGAGCGGGTCGCTGCGGATATGATGCGGCGGGTGGCTGGTAGTTGGGGGGCCAATTTGGTTTCGATTGCGGCAATGATCAGCATCTTCGCCGCGCTGAATGGCTCGATTCTCTCCGGGTCCCGTGTGCCCTACGCGATGGCCCGAGACCGCCGGTTCTTCGCCCGGTTTGCGAACGTCAACGCCGAGCACCACACCCCCGGTTTCTCGATACTGGCCCTCAGCGGGTGGTCCGCTCTGGTCTTGCTGTCCGGCCAGTACAAGCAGCTATTTACGTACGTCATTTTTGCCAGTTGGATTCTTTATGGCATGACCACGGCAGCCGTGATCGTGCTGCGACGCAAGAGGCCGGATCTGCCGCGTCCCTATCGGACGCTAGGATATCCGGTACTTCCGGTACTTTTTGTGTTAGTTGCGATCTTACTAGTACTTTCGACTTTATTTGACTCGCCGCGAGAATCGCTGCTTGGATTAAGTCTCATTTTCTTAGGACTGCCGTTCTATTTCTATTGGAAGCGGCGGTACTCCTGAGGCCATGCCGGCGCTCACGTCCTGGAACGTACTTTTTGGGGCTCATTCTCTCAATTTCAACGTAGGCTCTTGATATCGCTCGGCAAATTACGGTACAAAAAGGTGAGCCCTGTTCCATGCGTGGAACGTCGAGGGCGAGTCGAAACCAAGAAGCGAAGTCCGGGGAGAAACCAGAATGGATGTCGCAAAGATTCTTGCCGAATTACGTCAAGAAAGAGAGCAAATTGAGGAGGCGATTTTGAGTTTGGAACGCTTGGCGCGAGGCCGTGGGCGCCGGCGGGGCCGACCGCCATCGTGGATGAGCGAAATCACCGCCAAGCGGCGGGGCCGTCCGCCCGGCAGCAAGAACAAGACTGGCCCGAAAGCGGTCGGCGCGGCCACGATAAGTTGAGGGCGGCCCGTCGCGGGCCGAATGGGGCCCGCCCTACTGTGACAGGGTTTGGGGGGCCTCTCCCATTTTCACCCGGAGGTGTTGCGTCTGGCCGTTCCGGTAGATGGTGAGGTCCAGAACATCTCCTACGCGCTTCTTGTTAAGGGCCCTCAGCAAGGAGTCGGTACTTTCCACAGGTTGGCCATCCACATCCACAATATAATCGCCGCCGATGCCGATCTGGTAGACGCCGACGATGGCCACGCGGTTTGGTCCGTGCAACCCGGCGTCGGCGGCCGGCGACCCAGGCTCGACGCGCTGTATGAGCAGGCCACCCTCGGTGGGCAATCCCAGATTCTCGGCGACGTCGCCGTAAATGTACCTGGTCTGAATGCCCAGGTACGGCCGGGTGACGCGGCCCTTGGCTTGGAATTCGTCGAGCATCGCCTTGGCACGGTTGATGGGCAGCGCGAACCCGATTCCGATATTCCCCTGCCCGTAAATCGCCGTGTTGATGCCGATCACCGACCCGTGCGAATCCAGGAGCGGCCCGCCGCTGTTCCCCGGATTGATGGCGGCATCGGTTTGGATCATGTCCTCCAGGCGGCGTCCTTGTTCAGGCTGCAACGTGCGCCCTAACGAACTGACGATCCCGGTCGTCAACGTCCCTCCCAATCCGAAGGGATTGCCGATGGCGAGCACCTTCTGGCCGACCTGCAAGTTGTCCGATTCACCCAGCTTCAAGAACGGCAACTGATGGGTGGCTTCGATCCTAAGCAGCGCCAGGTCGTTGCGCGGATCGGTGCCGAGCACCTTGGCTTTATACTGCTTCTTGTCTCCGGCTAGCGTCACCGTCAGTTGCGCACTGCCGGAGACCACGTGATTGTTAGTGAGAATCAACCCATCCGGCTTGATGACGAACCCCGAGCCGGTGCCTTCCTGCGGGTACGGTTGGAAAAAGAAGTCCTCCCGATAGACGATGCTGGTGATGTTGACCGTCGCAGGGCGGGCCATTTTGTAGATCTCGATGTTGTTGTTCTCGTCGGTGCTGAAGCCCGCCGACTTTGCGGAAGCCGGGGACGTCCACAGTTGCCCCGTGCGCTGCAGCGGCTGCAGAAACTGGCCCACGTTCCAGTGCGCCGCCGAAGTCAGATACCAGAAGCCGCCCACCAATATGGCGGCCCACAGAAAGGGTCGCAATCTCATTGTTCTATTCTCCGCAAGGATTCATAGACCGCGCGCGTCTGGCGCAGGGTCTCCTCTTTTGTGCCCGAAGCATCTATGACGAAGTCCGCGAACTTGCGCTTCTCGGCTAGTGGCATCTGGCGGCTGAGGCGCGCCAGCACTTCTTCGCGCGCGATACCGTCGCGCTTCATGGACCGCTGCACTTGCTGCTCCTCATCGCAGGTCACCACGATCAGCTTGTCGAACCGCTTATGGCTGCCGGTCTCAATCAGGATAGCCGCCGCCACCACGGCGATGCCGTGCGGATCCTCGGCCGATACCCGCGCGAACCATTCTTCTTCCTGCCGCATGACGGGCGGGTGGACGAAACTGTTCAATAGCGCCAGCCGCTCGGGGCTTCCGAATACCTGGGCGGCCAGGGCGCGCCGGTCGATTTCACCGCTTGCATTCAGAACGCCACGGCCGAATTCGCGGACCACTTCAGCGTAGGCCTCGCCACCCGGCAGCAGCACTTGGTGACCCAACTGGTCGGCTTCGAGCAAATGGCAACCCAAATCGGCAAGCGCCTGGCCTACGAGGCTCTTGCCGCATGCCAGTCCGCCGGTCAAGCCTACTTTCAGCATACGACGGATGCCAGCTTGCGGCCCACTATGGCTTCCGCGGCGGCTACGGTGTTGGCCATCAGCATAGCGATGGTGAGCGGGCCTACGCCGCCCGGCACTGGCGTGTACGCTGCCGCTCTCTCCTGCATGGCCAGCGGATCGACATCGCCCACCAGCAGGCTGCCCTTGCGTTCCAGCGTTGCCAGGCGCTCCGGCGAGTTGCGGAAAATGCGCGCAGCTTCGGCGGGGTCCGTGATGCGGTTCATGCCCACATCGATGACGACTGCGCCGGGGCGTATGTAATCCGCGGTGAGCATGGCGGGCCGGCCCATGGCGGCCACCAGGATCTCTCCTTCGCGGCAGACGCCGGGGAGATCCACGGTCCGCGAATGGCAGATGGTGACGGTCGCGTGCGCGTGCAGCAGCATCAGCGCCATGGGCTTCCCGACGATGTCGCTACGTCCGACCACGACGGCGCGCTTGCCGGCCACCGGGATCTGGTATTGCTTCAACAGTTCCATGATGCCTGCCGGCGTGCACGGCTGGGGACCCGGGCGGCCAGCCACCAGGTTGCCCATGTTGTAGGGATGAAAGCCGTCCGCGTCTTTTTCGGGGGAAACCGCCAGCAGAACGCTGCGCGTGTCTACTTGGGGCGGCAAAGGCAACTGCACCAGGATGCCATCGATTTCCGGCCGCTGGTTGAGGCTTTCGACGATCTCGATCAGTTCGCCGGTGGTGATGGTTTCCGGCGGCGTAATGCTCTCGCTGTAGATGCCGAGATCGGCGCAGGCCTTCACTTTGTTGCGGACGTAGATTTGGGAGGGCGCGTGGCTACCTACCAACACGACGGCGAGTCCGGGCGGCCGGGCGGCGGAGGCGAGCGCCGCTACGCGCGGAGCAAGGTCGCGCAGGATTTGGTCACGAACGCGGTTTCCATCGAGGATCAGGGGCATTCCTTTTTATGATAGAGCCGGGCGGGCTTTGCTCGCCGTGGCTGGTGGCTGGTGGTTATGTTCCGGTGGGGGTGGCTACCGGCTGTGGCCATCGATTCGGCGGATTCGCGATATCGGCAGGGGCGATTGAACCCTCCCATCCCCATTCCCCCGGCGGGTTGGTTTCAGGCGCCGCACGAGCCGGTTTGCCTTGACAGGCCAACGTCGTCCGCTTATGATACCAACAGAGGTAGTGATCACACTTAGTGTTGACAAGCACGAACCATATGAGAACCAGTAAAACCCTGTCTGTCTCTTTGCCCCCCGCCCAGCTTGAACGTGCTGAGCGCCTGGCAAGAAAAGAGAACCGGACCTTAAGCGAACTCGTCAGGGAAGCTCTGCGACACTACGAGGAGAAGCAGCAGTCCCCGATCAACCGCGACTTGATCGCCGCTCTGCGGGCCATCCAGGAAAGCGCCAAGAGGGCCGGCCTGGACAAGCTGACCGAACGGGAAATTGACGCTGAGGTGACCGCCTACCGCGGGGAACGCGACAAAAAGACTAAACACACTGCCAGATGAAGCGCCTTCGGATCGTGCTCGATACCAACGTGCTCATCTCCGCCGCTGTAAAGCCGCTGGGCCTCCAGGCGCTAGTCATTAACCTGGTAGCTTTCCGCGCGGTCCAGTTGTTCGTTTCCGAGCCAATCCTGGCGGAATATCGCGAAGTTTTCAGCCGCGCGAAGTTTGCCCGTCTCCCTTCCGCCGAGGTTGCGACGCTGCTGGCTTTGGAGACGGTAGGGGGCGACAATCGACAGTTTCGAATCGGTGTCGAAAGTGTCGAATTTGTCGAATTCTGTCGAGTGGACTGCGGCTGGAGTCGTTGATCGACGCCGATCTGACGGAAGTTTTCAAAGAGCGTTCGGGTAGCAAGGCTGTGGCGTCCGGCCGCAACTTGCTTTCTCGTAGACCACGCTAGCACACGGGCTGCCCGCCCCGAAACCGTGTTCATGATGGATCGTTCATTTTCAGTGGATTACGGAGATTGAATCGCTGTGATTGGCGCCCGAGCTCTGGTTTTGGGGGCGTCTTGCACGGCTGCCCACCTTGGTACTTAGCGTGCGGTCTAAAATAAGGGATGCGATCTCATTGGGTATTTTTGTCTCTACTGACAGGCGCGGCGCTGTGGGCGCAGAGCACCGCTCCGGATGTCGCGCCCGAAGCCACGTTCCGCAGCGATACCCGTCTGGTCGTCCTCAACGTTTCGGTTTTCAAGGATGGCAAGGTCGTCAAGGATATTCCACAAAGCGCCTTCACGGTATTTGAGAACGGCGAAAAGCAGCAGATCAACGTTTTCCGCCAGGAAGACGCACCGATCTCGCTGGGACTGATTATCGATAACAGCGCCAGCATGACCGACAAGCGGGACCGCGTGGCTTCCGCCGCGCTGGCCATGGTGAAGGCATCCAACCCGCAGGATGAGGTCTTCATCATCAACTTCAATGAAAAGGCGGTCTTGACGAGAGACTTCACGAACAACAGCAAAGATCTCGAGGAGGCCTTGCGCAAGATCGACTCTCAAGGCGAGACCGCTATGCGGGATGCGCTGTTGTTGGGGATCGAGCACCTGCGGCATCATGGCAGCAAGGACAAGAAGGTGCTGCTGGTCGTCACCGATGGGGAAGACAACAGCAGCGTCGAGACCCAGGCACACCTGGTGCAGTCCGCCCAGCAGAACGATGTGATCATTTATGCCATCGGCCTGCTGGGGGCCGAGGAACCCGCCAGCGCGGCGCGGGCCAAAAAGCAGCTCAATGAGCTGACAGTCGAGACCGGAGGTCGCGCCTGGTTCCCGAACGACACTGCGGAAATCGCGGACATCACGCCTGAGATTGCGCATGAGATACGCAATCAGTATGTTCTGGCGTATACGCCTTCGAACCTTGCGGCGGATGGGAGCTTTCGGAAGATCCGGGTGGATGTGAATGTGCCGGGAGTGACTGTTCATACCAGGTCCGGCTACTACGCTCCGCGGCAGTGAGAGGTTGGCAGGCGGAAGCGCCTGCCCCACCTTCAGATGCTTCGGACGCCCATGGCTACGATGTCGTCCACCTGCATGGCTTCCTTTACCACAAAAGGCTCGCCGTAGCGCACGCCTATGAGGTTGCCGTAGAACCGGGCGATGGCGCCCAGCCGTTCCCGAATCTCTTGTTCCTGGGGAAACAGCTCGCTGCCCTCACCGCGTGCGCCATACTGCGATTCGTAGCTCAACAACGCCGCCATGCGGGCTTCGAACTGCGCGCTGATATCCACCACGAACGATGGCGTCACATTCGCGTACAGCGCGGAGTAGATCACCTTGTGGGGGCGGTGCGGCTCGGAGTACTCGTCCAGTTTTTTCAAGCCCGCCAGGAAGCAGGCTTCATAGCCTAACTCGGCGGCGCGGTAGTGATCCGGATGGCGCGCTTCCCAATACGGCAGAATCACCACGCGCGGGCGTAGCTCGCGGATCTTGACCGCCAACGACATGCGCGCGCTGATGTCGTTTTCGAGTCGCGCATCGGGGAACCGCATGTTTCCGCGCCATTGCAAACGAAGATGGCGGGCGGCCACCTCGGCTTCGGCCAGGCGCTGTTCAGGCGTGCCGCGGGTGCCCATATCGCCGGCCGTGAGATCGAGCGCTCCGGTGCGATAGCCCTTCTCCGCCATGGCGATGAGCGTTCCGCCACAGGTCTGCTCGATATCGTCGGGATGGGCGGCGATCGCCAGAACATCCAGACTCATTGGCGGGCCTCCAGTCTCTTCAGAAATTCGTCCAGGACGACCCTGTATTTGAACGCCTTGCGGCCGTCGATGGCGATTACCGGGACTTCCTCGTTATACAACGCCAGCCACTCCGGATGCCGGTCGATGTCGATCTCTTCCAGCTCAAACGTAGCCCTGTTGCGGGCGGATGCCAGCACCTGTTTGGCCTCCTCGCATAGACAGCATCCGGCGCGCGTGTAGAGAGTGATCGTGGGCATCAATAGTTGTAGTCTCGCCGGGGATAGTAGCGGTCTTTGGTCCCCATGATTTTGATCAATACCATGCCTGCGAGGAAGCCGCCCACATGCGCGAAAAAGGCCACGCCGCCTTCCGAAACGTGCGTGCGCGCAATGGAACCCAGACCGTTGAATAACTGAAAGATGAACCAATAGGCGAGCATTATCGGCGCCGGAATCTCGATAATGAAAAAGAAGACAACGGCGAGGATGCGCGATCGCGGAAACTTGATCAGGTAAGCGCCCATGACGCCGGCGATGGCGCCGCTGGCGCCCACCATGGGAACGGTGGAATACGGACTGGCGATCACCTGTCCGGCCGCCGCCGCAATGCCGCATATCAGATAAAACAGCAGGAATTTCGTATGGCCCAGCAGGTCCTCGATGTTGTCCCCGAAGATCCAGAGAAACCACATATTGCCCAGCACGTGCATCCAGCCGCCGTGCAGAAACATGGAGGTCAGGATGGAGCTCAGCCGCAGATGGTCGGGCACCAGCCCGTAGTATTCGATCAACTCGGCGCGTGTTCCGGCGCCCAAGGAGAACTCGAACAGGAAAATCAGCAGATTCGCGACGATGATCGCGATCGTCACGACCGGCCGCGTATAACTAGGCTGAGTATCCTTGAGCGGGAACATTTAGATGGTGGGGGCTGCGCGGCCGATGCGGGCCTGCATATCAGGATGCGCGCGGCGGGGCGCCCGTTGCATCAAGGAGCAGACTTCGGTCGCGCCGCAAATTCCGCCGCGCGCGCCCAGGGCCGTACAGTTAAGGGCGGCCATGGCGTTCGAGAAATCCAGGGCGTCTTCCAGGCGCATGTTTTGCAAGACAGAATAGCAAAAGGCGCCGTGGAAAATGTCTCCAGCCCCGGTGGTATCCACGCAGTTCACCACGAAGGCGGGCGAATACAGAAACCGGCCGTTGGCCAGCGCCAGCGCGCCATGCGCGCCCAGGGTCATGGCGGCCACGCGCATGCCGTATTCGCGCTGAATCGTTTCCAGGGCGCGGAATGGGTCGCGTTCGTTGGTCCATTGGGCGGGGAAGTCGGAACTGGCGATCAGGTAATCGACGTGCGGCAGGACATGGTCGAAACCGTGGTAGATGGTATCGACGTCCACCGTTACCGGGATTCCGGCGGTGTGCGCGATGTGGGCGGCATGCGCCACGGCAGGCGTGTCGTGCCCATCGATGTGCAGCAGCCGCGCGCAGAGGATTTGGTCCGGCGTGATTTCGGAAGGATCGATGCGCAGACATTCGGGCCGCGACCACAACACGGTGCGCTCTCCGGTGCCGCGATCGATGATGATGTAGGCCGATTGATTGGGGCAGCCGGGGCGCCGCTGCACGTGATCGAGGTTGATGCCCGCCTCGCGCAGACTGTCCAGTTGGATGCGCCCCCGTTGGTCGTCGCCGATGGTTCCGATGTATTTGGTGCGCAAGCCCAGTCGGGCGCACGCAGCCAGAGCGCTGGCTACTTGGCCGCCGGGACTGACGATTTCCTCCTCAAACGGGACTTTGCCGGCATATGCGGGGAAACGGGGAACCACCAGTAAGGTGTCGGTAGCGTTGAGGCCAACCCCGACCACGTCGAATTCGGGCACGGGACCATTGTGACACGGGGAAGGGGCGGAGACGCGGAGAGGGCGGGCAGAGAGGAGGGGAGGACTTACTTTTGCCCGATTTCGTAGACAAAGATGTTGTGCAGGACCCCGCCGGCCGTGATGGGCACGATACCGGAGGGCGTCCAGCCTTGGATCTCGAAATCGTTCGATACAACCCGCGAACCCGGCTTCAGGTATTTTTCCAGATTCGGGCGGAGGCGCTCATTGGAACTGGTGAGGAGATATAGGGTCACCACGTCGGCGGCGCTCAGATCCACTTTCAGCAAGTTTCCGTGAATCAGCGTGACGCGGTCCTCCAGACCCAGCGACCTGATCCGGGCCTGCGTGGACTTGCAGAGATCCGCGCGCAACTCGACGCCCACCGCGCGGGCATGGAACTTCTGAGCGGCGGTGATCACGATGCGCCCATCGCCACTGCCCAGGTCGTATACCATTTCACCCGGCTTCACGCGCGCGGCTTCCAGCATCCGATCCACCACGACTTGCGGACTAGGGATGTATGGCGCAAGACTGTCTTTGCTGAACTGCTGGGAGTAGGAAGGAGTCCAGGCTGCCAGCGCCAGGAGCAGTGCCGCGGAGAGAGGTTGAGCCCGCATTCGTTACTGGGAAACGGCGCCCGCTGCGCGCTTCCCCAGTCTTAATTTTACTATACGGGACATAATATCGCCCCAGGCATTCCATAAATCGCGGGGCCGGCTGATGGTGTATTCAACCCCCTTGAGATATTTCACGGCGCTGCCGATGGCATCGCGCCACGGAACGGCCTGCGGGTTCAGGTTGTAGTTCATGTAGAAGACCGGATATTCCACGTCGCCGACCTTTTTGAGCGACTCCTGAGGCACGGCGTCATCCAGAACCACCTTCGGGCCGGCGAAGATCACGGCATCCGGGTGGGGTTCCTTCTGCGTAACCAGTTCCTGGGTGATCAGGTTGGTGAGGAACTCCGTTTCCCCGCGCTTCACGCTGAGCCTCTTGATATCCACCGTCCCGATTTTCAACGAGCTCAGGGCGTCGCCCAGCGCCGGGAAGTTGATTTGGGACAAATTCTCCTGACGGTAGATGACCCGCTGCTCCTGGAGATTGAAAGCTACAATCGAAAACTTCCCGATGCGCGGCTCGCGCGCGATGCTGCGCAGGATGGAGATCAGAGCGTTCATGTCCAGGGGCTGCAAAGTGGCCGATCCGGCGTCCTGCGGAGCAAAGTTGACAATGACCTTGACATTGAGGGAAGCATCGCGCACTTCGCGCTCGACGGGCGGCTCATCCTTAAAGGGCTCATGATCGGTAACATGCACTACGCTCGGCGGGATCTCCAGGCTCACCTGCTTATCCTTAGGCGGCAGGTCGGCGGTGATGTCAAAGTAAGCCGAGCACACCCGCTCGGCGCGATCGCGCATCAGCCAGTCCACATGATACTGGCCCTCGCCCACATCGAAGCTACCTTGCAAATAGGCATCGCCCTTGGCATTCTCCTCGATTTCAGGCACGGTCACGCGTTGGGACATGTAAACGGACTCGTCCCTATGGTTGACGGGGCTGATGCGGCAGATCATGGTGAGCAGGTTCCCGGATCCCGCCAGTTCCTTCAAGGGGATGCTGACTTCGTAACCGGAGTGAAACTTAAGGTCGAAGCCGAGGGCGGGTTTCACGGGCGTAACGTTGCATGGGATGTCTTTGTGGGGTTCCTGGGACTCCAGAATGGCCGCGTCACTGCCAAATATGTTGACCGCGCCGGCCGAGCCGGAAGCCTCGATGATGGTCTGGCCGCGCAGGGCGCCGGTCGCGAGCAGCAGGATGCAGGGCGTTACGCGCAGGCCTGTAACCGTAAGAGCCTTCCACGAGTGCGCTGACATCGCCGAAACCGTTGCACCCGACATTCCAGTTTTTCCCCTAGCGGCTCACGACGCGCCGTTGTCAGTATTATGGCTCATATTTCCAAAAGCGCAACGTTAAATTGCGTGCGTTCGAAAGATCGAGTACGTTTAAGGCTGGAACTTTCTCTCGATGTCAGACCACCGCCGGGCCACCACGGCGAGGGGGAGCTACCGAGGTCGACAGCAGTTGGCAGGCGAAAGCGCCTGCCCCACGGCGGTGGATTCACGTCTGGAAGCGCTCCAGGGCTTTGGGATTCTCCACTGTGGACGTGTCTCCCAGCGGTTCCCGCAGGTAAGCCTGGCGGATGAGCCGCCGGACCACCTTGCCACTTTGGGTCTTGGGCAACTCCGGAACGGCGCAAACGGCTCGCGGCCGGAACGTCGGCCCCATGGAATGCGCAACGTGCGCCGATAGTTCCGCGCTAACGTCCGTTAACGCCGCGCCGGGCTTGAGCACCACAAAGGCGACCACGCTTTCGCCGGTGAGTTCGTCCGGAACACCGACGACTGCCGCTTCGGAGACCGCAGGATGTTCGATCAAGCACGCCTCCACCTCGGCTGGACCGACTTTGCGGCCGGCCACATTGAACGACTCGTCGGCCCGGCCGTGCAGAAACCAGTAGCCTTCCACATCCACGCTGGCCCAGTCGCCGTGGTACCAGACACCGGGCCATCGGGACCAGTACGCGTCCAGGTAGCGCTGGGGATCGTTCCAAATCCCCCGCGTCATGGAGGGTGCAGGTTTCGTACACACCAGGTAACCCATGCGTCCCCGGACGGATTGGCCCCGGTCGTCGAAAACGTCGGTTGCCATACCCGGCGACGGTCCGCCGAGCGAGCAGGACTTCAACGGCTGGATGGGCAGCGGGGAGAGGAAGCAGCCTATGATCTCGGTGCCGCCCGAAATATTCAGGATGGGGCACCGCCGGCCGCCGACATGATCGAAGAACCAGCGGTAGGAACTCTCGTCCCAGGGTTCGCCGGTGGACCCTAACAGCCGCAGCGAACTGAGATCGAAGCTGACCGGTTCCGCACCGGCCTTACGCATCAGCAGCCGGATGGCAGTCGGGGAGATGCCGAACGTGGTGACACGGTGCTGCTGGATCATCTGCCAGAAGCGCTCCGCCACGGGATAGTCCGGGGCGCCATCGTACAGCACAATGGCGCCGCCGAGGTGATGATTGCCAATGATCTCCCACGGACCCATCATCCAGCCTATATCGGATACCCACCAGAAGCGGTCGTCCGGCTGGTGATCGAAGGTCAGGTAAATTTCCTTGGCAGTTTGCGCGAGCGCGCCGGCGTGCGTGTGGACAGCCCCCTTGGGCCTGCCGGTGGTTCCGGAGGTGTAGAGCAACAGGGCGGGCGCTTCGGAATCGAGCGGCAGTGCATCACATTGCTCCGCCTGAACCGCGACGAACTCGTGCCACCACACATCGCGGCCGGCCGTCCAGGGGACGTCGCCGCCTTTGTAGCGCCAGACAACCACCTTCCCGACCGCGCTGCCCTGGGCCAGCGCCTCGTCAGCTTTCTCCTTCAGCGGGATCTGGTGGCCGCGCCGCTCCAGAAAATCGGCGGTGAAGAGCGCCTTGGCGCCGGAATCCTGCAGCCGCACGGCCACCGCGCCGTAGCCGAACCCGGAAAATACCGGCAGCGCGATCAAGCCCAGCTTGAAACACGCGTACAGGATCGCCACGACTTCGGGGACCATCGGCATGTAGAGCGCCACGCGGTCTCCCGGCGCGAGGCCGAGATTGCGCAACGCGTTGGCCAGCCGGTTGGTTTCGCGCTGCAACTCGGCGAAGGTGAGGGTGCGGGTGGCGCCATCTTCGCCTTCCCAGATTATCGCCAGACGATCGCGCGCGGCTCCGTTAGCGTGCCGGTCGAGGCAATTCCACGCGATGTTCAGCTTGCCGCTCGTGAACCAGCGCGACCACTCCACGCCGCGGGAAGTGTCCAACACTTGCGTGTAAGGCTCGAACCACTCGATGCCGAGCTCCCGCGACATTTCGTCCCAGAACTGTTCCAGATGTTCTTGCGAATAGCGGATGAATTCCTGGTAGGAGCCGATCCCCAGACGCTGCATGAAACGGTAAACGTTCGTGCTCTGGATAAAATCGCGCGAGGGTTCCCAGATGTAGGGGTCCAGCATGCGATTCAGGATAACGCGGCGCTACGGGTGCTGGTGAGCAGGCGGTTGGCAGGCGAAAACGCCTGCCCCACCGTCACGGAATTAAAAGAAAGCCGTGATTCTCGTTGTTTGCATCTGTGTAGTAGCCCGCGATCATGCCATTGTCATTGATGCCGACCACAGAGGTTCCAATCGCATTGGGAATGCTAAATGTATAAATGGCTCCGGACGAGGTGCGCAGAAAGCCATGATACGCGAAGCTCGAATCCTGGTAAGACCCGGCAACGGCGCCGCTGGAGTTGATACCGCTGGGCTGGGTGCCGGCCGCTCCGGGGACGCCGAACGTGATCAGCGAGGCGCCGGACTGCCAAAGAAAGCCCTGGGTGCTTCCCTGGAAATACGATCCAACCACTACACCGCTACTATTGATGCTTAGCGTGGGCAGGAAAAAACCGAAATTGCCTCCTGGCACATCGAAACTGGTCCACGTGCCTTCCTTCGTCCGAACGAAGCCGTGCTCATTGAAACTGGCATCGGCGTACGTGCCGGTAACCATGCCGCTATTGTTGATGCCGGTCGCCTCGGTTTCGGTCGAATCGGGAAAATCGATCGTGACCAGCGTACCGTCCAGCGCCCGCAGAAAACCATGAAATTTACTCCCGTCGAAATAGGGGCCGGCGATGGTGCCTGAATCGTTGATGATAATCGGATCTTCCGAGGAGGACGTAAATGTCCCGGGCACATCGAAGCTGATCCAACCGCCTTTCGGAGGCCGCAAAAAGCCGTGCTGGCTGGTGTCGCTGTAATTGCCGGCCACTGCGCCGGAGGAGTTAATACTGCTGGGGTAAATGTTTTCCGACCCAGGGGCATTGAATGTGACAAAGTTGCCGCCAATGCCGCGCAGGAACCCGTGGCCTCCATTCGCATCGGCGTAAAATCCCGTAATCGTGCCGCTATTGTCGATGGCCGCCGGATATGTCTGCGTGGCTCCCGGCCCGTCGAAGAAAACTATACTTGCCGAGCTTACCGTTTCGCCTTCGAGTTGGAGCCGCAGCGAAGCGGACGACTTCCTCAAGGGTTGGGCGGTTATCGTTAAGACGCAGGCAAGCGAAGAGAGAAGAATGCGTCGAAGCATAAAACTTACCTCCGGAATCGACACGACCGGCTTTCCCTTGAGAATTCCCGTTGCGAAAGCCGACAGTGACGATTATATACTCGAACACCGGTGGCGAGTGAATGTCGCGCATCCGAGGCATCCCGGCCTGGCGACTGTGCGAGGGACCACCGGCGACCATAATCGGCGGCAGAGAAAACGCGGACGCTTCGGCAATCTCGGCCCATCCGTTGTCCAGGTCCGCGATCCGCACGTAGTGTGCGACCCGAACTGACCGGTCATTGGGTCGGACGCCCAACCGGTGAGCCGCCTGGCAGCGAGGAATAGTCGCTGTAGAAACTGTCAAACTCAAGATACAAAGTATTTGCAACCGCGATTTGATAGGTGTTGGCGACGTTGCTCCCTTCACAGCACCCCGTATAATAAAGCCCGGCGTCCGGGACGTACATCGCTCCTGAAATCAGAAAAGAGCTGGGCTGCTCAGTCGGGAGAAAGTAGCACCCCCCGATGCAGGCAGTGTTGGCGTTGGATCGGTCCTGGTAGAGCAGAACTCCTGCATAATCTCCGGTAGTTGGCGCGGCCAGATTTATGAGGTTAGAGGTGCATCCGGAGCAGAAGTAGCCGTCCAAAACGACGCCGCCGGCACTTGGGCCGAGATAGAACGTTACGTGTCTCCCCTGAATCGTAGCGCCCGAGCCGATAAGGCTCAGGCCGCAATTGGCGGGGCCATAGATGTAGTAGCCGTAATAAGAATACAGCCAGTACGGGTCGCAGTAGCCAATTGCGTCATTGGAACTCGTAAGGGGGACACTGCCCATTATGTTGTAGACGCCCGATGCGAATGTCACTTTCGAATCACTCGGAATAAAGACACACACAGGATCAGCGCATCCCGGGGAGCCATCGGTCGTGACATAGCCCATAGTGATGGAATGGTACGTGCCGGGATGAAAAGTTACATTTGCAAAGCCGGTGCTTTGGGTGATGACAACGTCCGGGCAGGACGGAACGGCCCCAGAGCCCGGAGTGATGTTATAGGTGGCGGTGCCGCCGTTGGCGCCGCCGGTGATAACGTACAGGTTGCCGCTATCACATGCGGTTGAAGCTGGTGGGTTTAGGTAGTTTAATGGATCGCTTATCGGCGGGTATGGTTTAGGGTACATGGTAACGATTGGGTCGGTTGGGTCGTAGCAGCCCGGGTCTCCGGCCCCAACTGGAACCTCGCTAGTACCGCACTCATACGTCGGCGCCGCATCTTCGAGGTAAGAAGTTAGAATGCTCCCCCAATAAATCCAGAGGCTTCCTGGGGTTGTCGAATTCACTTGAACGCCGCATCCCGCCGCGCTTACCAGGCTGTTGCCGCCAACGAAGAGGGCTGAATTGTAATTGGCGGGAGACGACCCTGTCGGCCCTGCGGTGGGGGACAATGCGACGATACAGTCTGGGGGCGGACTGGTGACACCCGTGATCGCCGGGATTGACTCCATCATCCCCACGAAATTCGAGCCGCCTTTATTGGGGCCGGCAGTAGCCGGATTATCGACCGCGATCCTATATGGCAAACCTACCGCGCCCGCCATGGCAGCAGCATCCGCGGCTGTCTGCGCCTCGCCGACTACGGGGAATGCAAGAGCCAGCAAGATAAGAGCTCGCCTGCGCTGCGAGATATGTCTACTCACAACTGCCTCCCCCCGCTCCCGACCTGGCCGGGTCGGCGCGTAAGACACTCGTCCGACATGGCGCACCGCACTCCACAACACCTGGCAGACATCGCGAAATTGTACCAAATCACCTGCGGGTGCGACGGCCGCAGTTGTGGAGGCGAGCACGCAGGGTTTGGATTGTACTTGCGACTGCTCATGCACGCGTGCGCGAAGCGCGCGATAATACGGGCTATGCTGAAAGCTACGGCATTCCTGCTATTTCTGAGTATGGGCGCCTCCGCTGCCGTCAAAATCGAAAAGACGAATTACAAGGGCTGGCCAAATAGCTACCGGATTACGAACGGAGAGGTCGAACTGGTAGTCACCAGCGACATCGGCCCCCGCATTATGCGCTATGGATTCGTGGGCGGCCAAAACCTGTTCAAGGAGTTCCCGGAGAGCCTGGGAAAATCCGGCGAGCCGGCCTGGGTGGCGCGCGGCGGGCATCGCGTGTGGGCCGCCCCGGAAGACGCCGTGCGCACGTACGCTCCGGACAACGGACCCGTGCGCATCGAGATCCAGGGCGACGTGCTGGAAGCCACCGAGCCCGCGGAGCCGCTCACCGGCCTGGAAAAACAGATCGTGGTGAAACTGTCGCCGAGTGGCACGGGCGTGGAAGTGCTTCACCGCATCAAGAACGCCGGTGCGCATCCGCTGGACCTGGCGGCTTGGGCGCTGACCATGATGGCGCCGGGCGGCGTGGGCATCCACGGATTCCCGCCGCGCGGCAAGCATCCACAAGTCCTCTATCCCACCAATCCGCTGGTGATGTGGGCTTTCAGCAACCTCTCCGATCACCGCTGGCGCTTCACCCGCAAATACCTGATGCTGCACCAGGACCCCAAGGACGCCGATCCGCAAAAGCTGGGCAGCTTTAATAAGAATACTTGGGCTGCGTACTCGCTAGGTACCGAGCTTTTCATCAAGCGCTACGACGCCGCGGATTCGCCCCAAGGGTATCCGGATTTCGGCTGCTCGTTCGAGACGTTTACGAATGCCGATTTCCTGGAGTTGGAGACGCTGGGTCCCCTGATGCACCTGAAGCACGGCGCGGCACTGGAGCACGTGGAGCACTGGACGCTGCACAAGAATGTGCGGCTGAAGAACTGGACCGATGCGGAGTTGGATAGCCAGGTGCTGCCGTTGGTGGGTGCGCGCTAGCGGCGGTCAACGGGCGCCAGCGGCTCCCGCCCGAAACCCGTACCGAAACGCGTTCTCCGCAATCCCGCGCAGCTCCCCTTCCGAAAAGCCAAACTGGCGGGCGGCCAGCGCGTATTCACCGGCGAGCGTGGTGGCGAAGATTCCGGGATCGTCCGTGTGCAGGGTGATGGGGACTCCGGCATCGTACAGCTTACGCACGGGATGCGCTTCCAGGCGCGCTACGGCGCCGGTCATTACGTTGCTCGTGATACAAATCTCCAAGGGGATGTTCTGGTCGCGGAGGCGCCGCAGCAACTCCGGGTCTTCCACCGCCCGTATGCCGTGGCCAATGCGCTCGGCGCCGATTTCGAGGGCAGCCCACACCGACGACGGCCCCATAGTCTCGCCTGCATGCGCCGTCAACCGCAGTCCCGCGCTCTTCGCAAAACGATAGGCCTCGCCAAACCATTCCGCCGGACCGCGCTCCTCGTCGCCGCCGATCCCGAACGCCACCACGCCGTCGTTCACGCGCGCGGCCGCCAGTTCCGCCACCTGCATAACGTGCGCCGGGCCGAAGTGCCGGACGGCGTCCAGGATCCAATAGACTTCGACGGGCGACCCGGCCGCGGCCTGCCGCACAGCATCGTAAACGGGCGCAAACTCTTGCCCTTTCCAGAGCACCACGCCCGCCGAAAGCGTGATCTCGGCGTATCGCACCCCCTCGGCAGCGAGGCGCTCCAGCAAGGCCCGCGTGATGCGCGCATAGTCTTCCGGCCGGCGCAGCCGCTCGACCACCCATTTAAATGTGTGTAGAAAGCCCTGGAAATCGGTAAAGTGGTACATAGCCCGAATGGCCTCCAGCGGGAGACCGGGTTCCAGCGTTTGCATGGTCTCGGGATCCACGGAGCCTTCCAGGTGCAGGTGCAACTCCGCCTTAGGCCAGGCGCGATAGTCGGCCACATGTTCCATGAAGAATAGGTTTGCATGACTCCAGAAGAAATCGAAGCGATAGTTGGCGGATACCACGGCGACCCCTTCCGCATCCTGGGCCCGCACGCCGTGCGCAAACGCGGCGCACAGGCCCGCTGGGAGGTGCGCGCGTTCCTGCCCCAGGCCGAATCCGCCACGCTGCGGATCGGCGAGACACTCTGCCCGATGGAGAAGCGCCACGACGGGGGCTTCTTCTGCGTGTCCATGGCCGGCGCGCCCGAGAAGTACCTGATCCAGGCCAAGCTTTGGGACGGCCCCACCATCGAATTCGAGGACGCCTACCGGTTCGGGCCCCTGATCACCGACTTCGAGCTGCATCTGCACACGGAAGGCACGCATTACGAAGCCTATCGCACGCTGGGCGCGCACCTGGCCGAGGCCGATGGCGTGAAAGGCGTGCGCTTCGCCGTCTGGGCGCCGAACGCCGAGACTGTGTCGGTGGCCGGCGAATTCAACCAGTGGGACACGCGCCGCCATCCCATGCGCCACCGCAATGGCGGCGTCTGGGAGATCTTCATCCCCGAGTTGGGCGAAGGCGCGGACTACAAGTACAACGTGCGATCGCGCTTCAACGCTTACCAGCAGCTCAAGGCCGACCCCTACGCCTTCGAGTGCGAGACGCCGCCCAAATCCGCTTCCATCGTGTGGAACCTGGAAAAGTATCAGTGGCAGGATGCCGCGTGGATGGAGGCGCGCGGCCGCACCGACTGGCTCAAAGCGCCGGTGTCCATCTACGAGGTGCACTTGGAATCGTGGATGCGCGGGCCGCAGGGGCAGTTCTTGAGCTACAGGGAACTGGCCGTCAACCTGGTGGAGTACGTCAAGCGCCTGGGCTACACGCATATCGAACTGTTGCCCATCATGGAGCATCCGTTTTCGGGCTCGTGGGGCTATCAGGTGATCGGCTACTTCGCGCCCACCTCGCGTTTCGGCACGCCCGAGGACTTCATGTACCTGGTGGACCGCTGCCATCAGGAAGGCATAGGCGTCCTCGTGGATTGGGTGCCCGCGCATTTCCCGAAGGATGCGCACGGCCTGGTGTTCTTCGACGGCACGGCGCTCTACGAACATGCCGATCCGCGCCGCGGCGAACAGCGCGAATGGGGCACGCTGGTCTTCAACTACGGCCGCAACGAGGTGCGCTCCTTCCTGATCTCGAATGCGATGTTCTGGCTGAAGACCTACCACATCGACGGCCTGCGCGTGGACGCGGTGGCGTCCATGCTGTACCTGGACTATTCGCGGAAGGCCGGCGAATGGGTGCCGAACCAGTATGGCGGCAACGAGAATCTGGAAGCCATCGATTTCATACGGCGCTTCAACGAACTGGCGCACAGCGTGCCCGGAGCGATCACCATCGCGGAGGAGTCCACCGCGTTTCCGGGCGTGTCGAAGCCGGTCTATCTGAACGGGCTGGGCTTCACCATGAAGTGGAACATGGGCTGGATGCACGACATGCTCCACTACTTCAGCGAGGATCCCATCCATCGCAAATACCATCACAACAACATCACGTTCAGCATGCTGTATGCATTCACGGAGAATTTCGTGCTGCCGATTTCGCACGACGAGGTGGTCCACGGCAAGGGTTCGCTGATCAATAAAATGCCGGGCGACGAATGGCAGCAGTTCGCCAACGTGCGCGCGTTCCTGGCCTATATGTATGCGCATCCCGGCAAGAAGCTGCTTTTCATGGGACAGGAGATCGGGCAGCGCGAGGAATGGAACCACAACGAAGGCCGGCGCTGGGATTTGCTGGCGTTCGATTATCACCGCAAGCTGCAGTTGCTGGCGGCGGAGCTGAACCGCTTCTATCGCGCCAACCCGGCTCTTTACGAAGTGGACTTCCACTATACCGGCTTCGAGTGGGTGGATTTCAAGGATGTGCAGAGTTCCGTGATTTGCTTTGTGCGGCGCGCGCAGGATCCCCGGAACTTCCTGCTGTTCTGCTGCAACTTCACGCCGGTGGTGCACGAAAAATATGGTGTCGGCGTGCCGGAGGAAGGCGTCTACGAGGAAGTCTTCGATACGGATTCCTACCTGTTTGGCGGCAGCAACCTGGGCAATCCGGGATGGATTGCGTCGCGTCCAGTGCCGCTACACGACCGCGCGCACAGCATCAGCATCACGCTGCCGCCACTGGCGGTAGTGGCGTTCCGGAAAAGGTGAGTATGGCCCAGCGATACGATGCCGTCATCATTGGCGGCGGCCACAATGGCCTGGTGACCGCTGCCTACCTGGGGCGCGCGGGACGCAAGGTGCTCGTGCTGGAGCGCCGCGAGCTGGTGGGCGGGTGCGCGGTCACCGAAGAAATCTGGCCGGGATTTCGCGTTTCGACGGCTTCCTACCTGACCAGCCTGCTGCAGGAGCGCATCATCCGCGACCTGGAGCTGGAGCGCTTCGGCTACCATGTGGACGCCAAGGACCCGGCCTTCTTTTCGCCCTTTCCCGACGGTCGCTGCTTCTTCATGTGGCAAGACCGCCGCAAGACGCTGGAGGAGATCGCCAAGTTTTCGCGGCGCGACGCGGAGATCTATCCGGCTTTCGAGGATCAACTGGAGCGGCTGTCGGTGGTGGTCGAATCGCTGCTGCTGACCACGCCGCCGCAATTTCCGCCGCGCGGCATCGGCGACCTGATCGAGCACCTGAAGCTCGCCGGGCGGATGCGCAAGCTGGCTGCCGCCGATATGGTCGCGCTGGTCAAGATCTTCACCCAGAGCGCGGCCGAGTTCCTGGACGAATGGTTCGAATCGCCGGAGCTGAAAGTCACGCTGGCGACCGATGGCGTGATCGGCGCAAATGGCGGGCCGCGGTCGCAGGGGACGGCTTACATCCTGATGCACCATGTGATGGGAAGCGTGGCCGGCCACCGCGGGCTGTGGGGTTTCGTGCGCGGCGGCATGGGGGCGGTGTCGGAGGCCATCGCGGCCTCGGCCCGCAGCCATGGTGTGGCGATTCGCACGGGCGCGGCGGTCGAGAAGATTTTGGTTCGCGACGGACGCGCGCGCGGCGTGGCGCTGGACGGCGGCGAAGAGATCGAGGGCACGGTGGTGGCGTCCAACCTGGATCCGCCGGTGACGTTTCTGCGCCTGCTCGACGAGCGCGAGCTGCCGCCGGATTTCGTGACGGCGATGCGGCGATTTCGTAGCGAGGGCACGTCCTGCAAGATCAACCTGGCGCTTTCGGGTCTGCCGGAATTCAGCGCGATACCGGGCGCACCCGGCCCGCACCATCGCGCCACCATGCACATCTGTCCGGACATCGACTACATCGAGCGAGCCTGGGACGACGCCAAGTACGGCCGGCCTTCCAACCGCCCCATGCTGGAGCTGACGATCCCGACCATGTACGACCCGTCGCTCGCACCCGCCGGCAAGCACATCATGGGGATCTTCCTGCAATATGCGCCCTACACTTTGCGCGAGGGAACCTGGGACGAATTGCGCGAGCCGTTCTACAACCGCGTGGTGGAGCTGATGGAGGAATATATACCCAACATCCGCTCGATCATTATCGACAAGCAGGTGCTGACGCCGCTGGACCTGGAGCGGCGCTTTGGCATCACGGGCGGCAACATCTTCCACGGCGAGATGAGCCTGGACCAGATGTTCGTGATGCGTCCGGTGGCGGGCTGGGCGCGCTATCGCACGCCGGTGCGGGGGCTGTATTTGTGCGGGTCGGGCGCGCATCCGGGCGGCGGCGTGATGGGCGCACCGGGGTATAACGCGGCGCGGGAGATGTTGAAGGATGGAGTGTAGGGGCGGACTGACGCTGACTCAGCGTGAGACCATTTGAACCAAAAAGCGCACACAAGGTTCCCATGATTTTCGCGAGCTGGAATGTTCTAGAAGTACAATGAAAGCGCAGCAGAGGGGGAAACGTAAATGCCCGCCGCATCCAACATCAGTCCATTCCGGATCTGCGCGGTCATCCAATTCGGTCTCTTACTCGCCAGCCGGGCCGAAGCACAGAACCTCGAATGGATCAAGCCTTCGCTAACATCCCTTCCTCCCGCCAGGTGCTGTGGCGCCGTCGTTTACGACGACGAGATGCACGCGACCGTCCTGTTTGGGGGCGGCATCAGTGGTGTTGCATTCGCCGACACGTGGCTTTTCTCCCCGACACAGGGCTGGTCGCAGCTTTCTCCTGCCACCTCCCCACCCCCGACCTCGGGGCCGGGATTCGCCTACGATCCAGTGGGCAAGACGGCCGTACTCTTCGGCGGCAACCCTGGTAACTTCGTGTACGTGAACACCACCTGGACATGGGATGGAGCAACCTGGAACCAGCAGTTTCCACCCGTATCTCCGTCCGCGCGAGCGTTCAACACCGAGCCGATGGCCTTCGACGCTGCTTCCGGTACAGTCGTACTCTTTGGCGGCTTCGCCAATGGCGGTAGCAGTGTTTTAGGCGACACTTGGGTCTGGGATGGGCGCGCCAAGCGCTGGATCGAGCGTTTTCCCGCTACTAGCCCGTCCCCACGCGCGACGACCGCCGCCTATGACACTGCCAACAAGCAGATCATTATTTTTGGCGGCCAGGGACCAGGGGGGAGTTTCCTCGCCGACACGTGGACCTGGGATGGTATCACCTGGACCCAGCAGTTTCCAGCGTTGTCACCCTCCGCGCGCGCGAACCATATGATGGCCTATGACGCGAGCCTCGGCCGGGTAGTCTTATTCGGCGGCAACGCTCCTGGCGGCGTAAACCTAAATGACACGTGGACCTGGGACGGTACCACGTGGAGCCAAATACAAACTCTCCTCACACCAACCGGCCGCTCGGGTGCCTCCATGAATTACGATCCCGCCTTCAGGGGCGTGGTGCTGTTCGGCGGGTTTCTCGGGGGCAGTGCCTATACGAGCCAAACTTGGCTGTTCACTCAGCTAAACGCTGATGCGTCTCTCGGTCAACAACCGTAAACGCGCCCCTTGCCTGGCAGCGCCTTGCCTTGCCCGACCGCGCTGTTCGCGGCCTCGCTACGAAAATTCGCGTGCGAAACAATAGGGTCAAAACCGCTGCCGTAATGCGGCCCACTCATGATTAAAAAGGCCAGCCTGGGTTTACGGCGCCAACAGAGCCTTCACTTGCGTCTCGTTGTCGGTCGCTCCGTTACCCGTTCTGGCGTAAATCACAACCACGCAATCTCCGGCATTCACGGTCACAGGAGAGGGGAAAATTCTCTCTACCTGTTCCTGAAGCGTTGCCTTACCCGTTCCGTGCCACGGGATCTCATATTCCAGAGGCGCGCTCTCCAGTTGCAGGGCGTTGTCCGGAAGCCAACTGTACAGCGTGGCAACCGGCACTGGATTCGGGAAGCCCTGGCTGTTGAGGTTCCCCGCAAATTTTCCGCACCCTCCGGGAAGCAGGTAAAAGTCGTTGACCGCACCCCAGTCCTCGCCCGTCGGAAGCGGCCCGAAGTTCTGTGTCCCATCAAACGTACTGTCACTGATGTTGCCAAACAACTCCACCAACTGTCCGGCCGGCATCGTAATCGGAACGCCAAATGCCATCTCATCGTCCGTGGTCGCATTCTGGCAACCCCAGTTTTGGCCAAAACAATATTCGCCGGAAAGATCAATCACGGTGTTCGCCTCTGAGTTCGACTGTTCATAACTTAGGTCCAGATCGGCCGACATCGTGACCTCGCCTTGAACCAATGGCCCTCCACCAAAAACAAAACCTGCGCATCCCGTCATCGGCAGGGCATTTGGGAAATGAAGGTTCACAGGAAAGTTGGAGGTCGACTGTAAGGGATTCTTCAGAATGTCGCTCCAAATAAAATTTGCTCCTGTCAGATTCTGATCATTGACCGGGCACTTGCCCTCCCAGTAGGCAAGCAACCACAGGACTTCGCTGAAGTTCGGACTGTGGTTCTCCAGCGAAATCTTCCCCGTAAGCGCTCGCGCCGACGCCGCCGATTTCGCTCCGTCCAGCACGTGATACATGTAAAGAAATTGCGGAAAGCCGGTTCTTGAGGTGGTCACAGAATGCTGAATATGCAGCACGGAAGCTTGTCCGACGTTCTCTTGGCCCAACAAGTCGCATGTTCCCCATCCAGCCGGAATGAGAACGACCGCGAGAATAACCATTCTCCAATAAGCACTCATAGGTCCTTCGGAATTCTGTTGCCCGATGCGTCACCCATTACACAAGATGTCGGTACAGTTCACTACTCTTGTGCAAATACAGATTCTGCGGCCGCAGGAATGCATTCGACCGGGAGAGCAGTTCATCAACACTGAACAGGACCAGATCCTCCGTGGATACACCCAGCCGGTGAGCTGTGGATTCCAGCTTCTGCATCTGCTCGTCGGTAAGCGTCACCGACGCAGCGGCCATGGTATCCGCCTCCCATCTGAGGATACCAAACCCGGCCACCAGAACCCGCTTTGCGGCTGGCTGAATGTCGCACGGCCGAGCCGTCGAAAAGCCCGGCCAAGGCGGTGATTTCCACCGCAAAACAGATAAACTCAAAGGAGTGACAGGGATTAAGAAGCGTTCGAAAAAAGCTCTGAAAACCTGTCGATCCCACCGCCACTCGTTCGACGCGTAAATAGAGCCTGAGTTCGCATCCCGAACGCCGGGCTCAGAATCAGAAAGCCATAAGGAGACATAACGATGCGATTCATGATGCTGGTGATCCCGAAAGGGTACGAGAACGCCGCGCCGGGCACCATGCCGGACCCCAAGGCCGTTGCCGCGATGATGAAGTACAACGAATCCCTGCAGAAGGCCGGCGTGCTGCTGGCGCTCGATGGCCTGCATCCTCCCTCGATGGGCGCGCGCGTCTCGTTCGCCGGGGGCAAGCCCAAGGTCACCGACGGGCCCTTTACCGAGGCGAAGGAGGTGATCGGCGGCTTCTGGATGATCCAGGTGAAATCGCGCGAAGAGGCCATCGAATGGGCGTCGCGCTGCCCGGCTGGGGACAACGAAGTGATCGAGGTCCGGCAGATGCTGGAGTTCTCCGATTTCCCCGCAGATGTCCAGAACATAGCCGCGAAGTATCCCGACATGCAGGCGCAATCCGGCCAGCGTAGCGCGTCCTGAGACGCGGTCGTCGCGCGCCTCGGCTTGCGGTCGCGCATCGGAAGATGGTGTGATCGGTAGCAGTGGCAGCTACCGATATACATCGTACGATCGAAGCGGTCTGGAGGATCGAGTCGGCCAGGCTCATCGCCGGTCTTGCGCGGATCGTGCGCGACGTCGGTATTGCCGAAGAACTCGCACAGGATGCTCTGGTCGCCGCGCTCGAGCAGTGGCCGGAGTCGGGCGTGCCGCATAACCCGGGTGCCTGGCTCATGGCCACCGCCAAGCATCGCGCGCTCGACCACTTGCGCAGAAACAAGCTGTTGGCGGGCAAGCACGAACAGCTCGCGTACGAGCTTGAGGCTCGGCCGAAGATGGCGGATTTCGACAGCGCGATCGACGATGATATCGGCGACGACCTCCTGCGCCTGGTATTCACTGCTTGCCATCCGGCGCTCCCTGCCGAGGCGCGCGTGGCGCTGACGCTGCGCTTGTTGGGCGGTCTGACGACCGAGGAGATCGCGCGAGCGTTCCTGGTCTCGGAGGCTACGGTCGCCCAGCGCGTCGTGCGCGCCAAGCGTACCCTTGCCGAAAAGCGAATCCCTTTCGAGACGCCCCGTGGAGATGAACTGGCCGCGCGTCTTTCGTCGGTGCTCGAGGTAATTTACCTGATCTTCAACGAAGGCTACACGGCGACCGCCGGCGGCGACTGGATGCGGCCGGCTCTCTGCGAGGATGCGCTACGTCTCGGCCGGATGTTGGCTGGGTTGGCTCCGCAAGAGCCGGAAGTCCATGGCCTCGTCGCGCTAATGGAGATCCAGGCGTCGCGATCGAGGGCGCGCGTGGGTCCGTCGGGGGAACCGATTCTGCTATTGGATCAAAACCGCGCGTTCTGGGATCAACTCCTCATCCGTCGCGGTCTCGCCGCGCTCGAGCGTGCCGAAAAGCTCGGCGGCGCGCGGGGCCCATACGCGCTCCAAGCCTCGCTGGCCGCCTGTCACGCGCGCGCGCGTACTCCGGCGGAGACCGACTGGGCGCGCATCGTTTCCCTCTACACCGAACTCGCCCAGCTCGCGCCATCTCCAGTCGTGGATCTGAACCGTGCGGTAGCCGTCGCGATGGCCTACGGTCCCCAAGCAGGCCTCGATCTCATTCACGCGTTGGCCCTGGAGCCTTCGCTCAAGGGCTACCACCTGTTGCCGGCGGTGCGCGGCGACCTTTTGACGAAGCTCGGCCGCTTCGATGAAGCCCGCACGGAATTCGAGCGCGCGGCATCGCTCACGCGTAACGCACGTGAGCGCGAGTTGCTGCTCCATCGCGCTCGAGCGTGCGATGGCGGCTCCCCGCCGCCGAAAGCGGATCAGTCGAAGCCAAGGTGAATCCGCATACGTCTTACCTCGACCGCGTTACCCGCCTCCGAAGATCCAGCCGACACAACCACCAGCCACGCGCGCGAAGCGCCCCCTACGGCGCCGCCGGTTTCCGCTTCAAGTGGACCTTGCCGGTAATTGGATTGCCCTCCATCGTTCCGCTCATTTCACCTTCCAACCCGTCGCCCTCCAGCGTGAGCGCGAACTTGAAGACGCCGCTCATTTCCGTCGACGAGACTTCGAAGGTCAGGCGCTTGCCATCCAGCTTGCCATCTTTTATGGATTCGGATTCCTGCTCCCCCTGCCGCCCTATCTTCCCGGAGATCTTATCCGCCTGTTGCTGAAACTCCGCGCGCACTTCCGTGCTGATGGTGCTGCCGTCGGTCGGATCCTCCACATCGACGGTGCCTCCCCATTTGCCCGATATGTCAGCCGCCGTGAGCACCACCGTCAGGCACGGCAAAAGCCAGAGTTTTCGCATAACTGCCTCCCAAAAATCAGTCATAGCTTAGCATGCGGAGAAACCCGCCGTGCGGCCGATTTCGGGATAGAATGGTCGGCACATGAAAGCAGCCATCGGTTTACTGGCGGGCGTGGCTGCTGCCTTCGCCCAGACGCCGCCCGCAGCGCCGCCAGCCCGCGAGCCCGGCCTGTACGCTACCATCAACACCACCCAGGGCGCCATCACGGTCAAATTCTTCGAAAAGGACGCGCCCGTCACCGTGAAGAACTTCGTCGCGCTGGCGCGCGGCACAAAGCCATGGAAAGACCCCAAGACCGGCAAGATGGTGAAGCGTCCGTTCTATAACGGCGCCATCTTCTACCGCGTCATCCCCAACTTCATGATCCAGGCCGGAGATCCCGCCGGAACGGGCGAGGGCGATCCCGGCTTTACCATTCCCGATGAGTTCTCGCCGGACCTCAAGTTCGACGTGGCCGGACGCCTCGCCATGGCAAACGTGGGACCACACACCGGCAATTGCCAGTTCTTCATCACCGAGGCGCCCACCCCGCACCTCAACGGCCTGAACACCATTTTCGGACAGGTGGTGGAGGGGCAGGATATCGTGACGAAAATCGCACATCTGCCGACCGTTGAAGACACGCCCACCGCGGCCGTGCGGATTATCAGTATCGCGATCAAACGGGAAGGCCCGGCGGCCGCCGCCGCGAGGAAGCCGTAGCGCGAGTTGCTATTGCGCTACGGGCGCGGGCTTGCTCTGTGTCTGTGTCTGCGCAGCCGGAGCCGCTTTGGCTGGCTGCGCGGCCGGCGCCGCTTCCGGTTCCATGGCCCGCCTGATCATGAAGACCAGGTACAGCCCGAACGCCAAAGCGATAAGCAAACAAGTCAGTAACAAAAAAAGCCCGTCCACCGTTCCGGCTTGACCAGTGGCCAGCAGCCAGCCCGCCGCCGCCAGCGACGCGATCTCCACGGCAACGCTGAACAAGAAAAGTATGGCGCGATCCGACACAAAGAGTCCCTCGGGGCGAATAAAATACCGCCGCAAAATCATTGTATGCGTTCGGGCTGCGCTGGGGCAAGTGCTGTGCGGCGCCGTAAAGCAGCCAATCTTGGCTTTAGGCCGCTTTCAGCCGGGCTGCCTAACCTGGCGCCAAGCCGGATCCAAATTGACTTGCGCTCCGCGGAAAATATGGTATTGTCTTTTAAACGATACTCATTCACGTTAACAAGACGACCATGCGAATGCCCTTTGTAGCCCCGATGGCCGGCGCCTGCTTTTGCGGCGCTCTCTCGTCTGACCGCTCGCAGATCCTCTTCCGGTACGGGAGGCGATGGAAAATTTTGACGCGCGCAGGCCACGTTCCAACGGCTGCCTCACTGCCGCTGGCCCAACCCTTCTTGCTGCTTTTGTGGCTTGCGATGGGGGCGTTCCCGGCGTGGGTCCAATCGGGAGCGAGCCTTTCCGGCGTGGTGACCAACCAAACCGGCGCAGCCCTTCCCGATGTCGCGGTGACCATCAAGAACGCCGGCACAGGTGCAACACGCACGATCGCCACCGACGGCGGGGGGCACTATCAGGCGTCCGGCCTGCCTCCCGGGCGCTTCGAGATTCGGGCGGCAAAACAAGGGTTCGCCGCTGAAACGCGCACGGGAATCAGCTTGGCAGTTGGCCAGGACGCCACGGTCGACATTAAGATGCAGATGAGCACCGCCGACGCCTGCGCGAGCTTCCACGAGTTCGCCACCACCGATTGCGCGCTCACCTGGCACGGCATCACGCTGTACGGTGCGTATGACGTCGGCGTCGGCTGGGTCAGCCACGGCTTACCGGAAAACGCCGTTAACTATGAAGGCGAATCTCTGGTGAACCGAAACGGCTATCAACATCGATTCCTCATCGCACCGAACAACCTGCAGCAGACGGGTCTGGGCATCCGGGGCAAGGAAGAGTTTCTGCCCGGCTGGTTCGTTGTGTTCAACGCTTCCACTGGCATCAATCCGCAGTCCGGCCAACTCGCCAACGCGTCAGCCACCGACATCGGCAACAACGGCCTTCCCAGGAGCAGCTATTCGGAAGCCATCGACGGCGCGCGCGCGGGCCAACCCTTCAATGACGAATACTATGGCGGTATATCGTCCACGCAGTTCGGCACGCTGACCTTCGGTCGTCAGCGCGCTCTCGGTACCGATGCGATGCTCGCCTACGATCCGGCCGGCGGCAGCTATGCCTTTTCGTACATCGGGTATAACGGCACGATGGCCGGCGGCGGCGACACCGAGGACAGCCGTTGGGACGACGCCGTCAAGTATCGCCTCACCTATGGCCCGGTCCATTTCGGCGCGATGTATAAATTCGCCGATGGTTCTGGCGGCTGCTACTCGGCCTCCGCAACCTGGACCGCCGCCACCTGTACGCCGGAAAAGGCCCATAACACCGCCTATGGATTCGACCTCGGCGGAAACTACGGCAAGTTCTCCGCCGACGTCGTCTACCAACATTACAACCAGGCGATCAGCGTATTGAACCCCTTGCTGGGGCCTCAGAGTCCGACGGCGTCATATCAGTCGACCACCAATAGCATCAATACAAACACCATCACCGGGGCCAATCTGATCGGAACAACCAACACCGTATATGGCATCGTCACCGACAACAGCGCCATTATGTTCGCCGCCAAGTATACGTGGGACCCGTTCAAGCTCTTTGCCGGCTACGAATACATCCGGCAGGATAACCCGTCGCACCCGTTGGGCGTTGGCGCCTTGGACCAGGGCGGTTATCTCATGAGTGGCGTCGAAGACAACAATCTCGATTCTCCCAAGCACGTGCAGATCTGGTGGACGGGCGTGAAATACGCCTTGGACAGCAAAACCGACATCACTTTGTCCTGGTATCATCAGTTGCAGAACGACTTCCGTATTCCGACGACCTGCTCGCCCGAAGCCGGTTTCCGCAGCTCCTGCGCGGGCACCCTCAACGAGGAGTCGCTATATGTGGATCATCACTTCACCAAGCGTTTCGACGCTTTTGCCGGAATTGCGTATTCCTACGTGAGCGGCGGTCTGGCCATCGCCATTCCGCATGGCCCGGGCGTCCCCTATAACTACGACAACAACCTTGCTCCGCTAGTCGGTGGTCGTTTCACCTTCTGATCGTTTCCGCGGCGGGCTCCATTCTGGCTTGAGCGTGTCGCGGCGAACTTCAGTTCGCCGTCTTAAGCGAGCGACGCTCGCCCGTTCCTGGCAACACAAGCGGCAAGCGGCGTACTGCTGGCACGACACCTTGACTTACGCCGTCACCGGCGCGCCCGCGATCTGCCGCAGCACATACGGCAGGATGCCGCCGTAGCGGTAGTATTCAACCTCTTGCGGCGTGTCCACCCGCACCTTCGCCTCGAAAGTCTTTTCGCCGCCCGCATCGTCCACCGCACTCACAAGGGCGCGCCTCCCCGCCCCGGCAAGCGCCTCCTTCACACCAGCGACGCTGTACCGTTCGCGCCCGGTCAGCTTCAGGCTGGCGGCGTTTTCCCCCTCCAGGAATTGCAGCGGCAACACACCCATCCCTACCAAATTGGTGCGGTGTATGCGTTCGAAGCTCTCGGCGATCACGGCCTTCACGCCCAGCAGCAGAACGCCCTTAGCCGCCCAGTCGCGCGACGAGCCGGAGCCGTACTCCTTGCCGGCCACAATCAACAACGGCACGCCTTCTTGTTGATACCGCATCGCGGCATCGTAGATAAACATTTGCTCGCCGTCCGGCAGATGCACGGTCCAGCCGCCCTCGGTTCCCGGCGCTAGCTGATTCCGCAGCCGAACGTTGGCCAGCGTGCCACGCACCATCACCTCGTGATTGCCGCGCCGCGCGCCGTAAGAGTTGAAGTCCTTCGGCGCCACCCCCTGCGCGATCAGATAGCGGCCCGCCGGGCTGTCCTTCCCGATCGACCCAGCCGGCGAAATATGATCCGTAGTGATGGAATCGCCTAGCAGCGCCAGCGCCCGCATGCCGCGCAAATCCTGAATCGACGTCTCCGGATCCACCATGTTGTCGAAATACGGCGGCCGCTTGATGTAAGTGGATTTCGCGTCCCACACGTAAATATCGCCCGTAGGCACGGGCATGCCGTTCCAGTTGGCATCGCCCTCGAAAGCCTTCTCGTATTCATGCTGGAACATGTCGTGGTGGATCGCCGCGCGCACCGTGGAGCGCACCTCTTCATCCGTCGGCCAGATGTCGCGCAAATAAACCGGATGGCCCGCCTGATCCTCGCCCAGCGGCTCCGTGGTCAGATCGATATCGATGCGTCCGGCCAGCGCATACGCCACCACCAGCGGCGGCGAAGCCAGGTAGTTCGCTTTTACCTGCGCGTTGATGCGGCCTTCGAAATTGCGGTTGCCGCTCAGCACCGCCGCCACCGTGAGGTTCTCCTTCTGCACCGCCGCCGCCACCGCTTCGGGCAGCGGACCGCTGTTGCCGATGCACGTGGTGCAGCCGTAGCCCACCAGGTGGAAGTTCAGCGCTTCCAGATACGGCATCAGCCCCGCCGCGCGATAATAATCGGACACCACCTTGGACCCCGGCGCCAGGCTGGTCTTCACCCACGGCTTGGGCTTGAGCCCGCGCTCCACAGCTTTCTTGGCGAGCAGTCCAGCGCCCAGCATCACCGAAGGGTTCGATGTGTTGGTACAGCTTGTGATCGCCGCAATCACCACCGAGCCGTGGTCGAGCGTGGCCCCGTGGCCGTTCATGGCGATCTCCACCGGCTTGTGCGTGCCGCCAAATGCATCCTGAAAATTCTTCTTGACGTCGGGCAGATTCACGCGATCCTGCGGGCGCTTGGGCCCAGCCATCGATGGCGTCACCGTAGCCAGATCCAGATCCACGGTTTCCGCATACTGCGGATCGGGTGTCCGGTCGGTTCGGAACAGGCCCTGCTCCTTGGTATACGCTTCCACCAGCTTGATGAGGCCGGCGTCGCGATTGGTAAAGCGCAAGTATTCGAGCGTCTCCGCGTCGATCGGGAAGAAGCCCACCGTCGCACCGTATTCGGGAGCCATGTTGCCCACCGTGGCGCGGTCTGCCACGCTCAGCGCGCTAAGACCCTGGCCGTAGAATTCGACAAACTTGCCCACCACGCCCTTCTTGCGCAGAATCTGCGTGATCGTGAGCACCAGGTCGGTGGCGGTCGTGCCTTCCGGCATGCGGCCGTGCAGCTTGAAACCCACCACCGGCGGCAGCAGCATCGAGATGGGCTGCCCCAGCATGCAGGCCTCGGCTTCGATGCCGCCCACACCCCAGCCGAGCACGCCGAGCCCGTTGACCATGGTGGTGTGCGAATCGGTGCCGACCAGCGAATCGGGATAAGCCTCCCAGGCATCCGCGGTTTTCTGGCGGAACACGGCCGATGCCAGGTATTCGAGATTCACCTGGTGTACGATGCCCGTGTCCGGCGGCACCACACGGAAATTCTGAAACGCGGTCTGCGCCCAGCGCAGCAGGATATAGCGCTCGCGGTTGCGCTGGAATTCGAGCAGCGCGTTGATCTGAAACGCGTCCGAGCTGCCGTAGCTATCCACTTGCACGGAATGATCGATCACCAGATCGGCGGGCATCAGGGGATTGGCGCGCCTGGGGTCTGCGCCCATGGCGGCCAGCGCATCGCGCATGGCGGCCAGATCCACCACGCAGGGCACCCCGGTGAAATCCTGCAGCAGCACCCGCGCGGGCATGAAGCTGATCTCTTTGGCGGGCCCGCCAGCGCCGCGCGCGACATATTCGATATCGGCGGCGCTCACCCGCCGGCCATCTTCCTGGCGCAGCAGGTTTTCCAGCAGGATCTTGCTGGTGAAAGGAAGGCGGGAGAGGCTAGCGACGCCCTTTTCTTCAAGGGCGCTGAGGCGGAAGATACGGTATTCCACATCGCCTGCGCGCAGCTTGGATGAGGCTCCGAAAGTGTTGGTGGGCATGCTTAATTATAGCGGGGTCGGGGCGTGCCCTTTGGCGCGAGCGGACCAGGCGGTCCGTCACCAATCTCGGGGGTAGTGGGTCAGTTAGCCCCAGTTAGCCCCATTGCTGTTCAGTTAACGCACGTCGGTGGGACGAACGGCCATTGTTGCCGACCCGGTGAGACGAAACAGCGGATTCGTTGAAGGAATAACCTCACCCGGTGGCGAGTTGCTGGTGCGAAGGGCGTTCTCAACAGGAATCGACACCGCTCCCCTCCGCCCTATTTCCGAGTGGCGCGTCACTCGTCCGGTAGGCATCCAGGCGGAGGATCTGTCGCACTCTCCGGGAACGTCGGTTCACGTTCCCCAAGGCTCCGATTGCCCGACGATCCGCCGGGAGGGCGTCGGAAGGTGTCCCACGACCGCTGTTAGAGGACCTCCGATGGCGCTGATGTTGTTGTATACATCTCGCCACTTTTATCGCACTTGGGCTGCGGCCTAATCATCATTCGAGTAGGGCCGGAGACGACCGCCACGCATGGCTTGCAGTATGTCAACGGAACGATCGCCGGATTTATGAGACGCGCAACCCGCGCTTCGACCGCCACCCTAAACGCCAGTCTCCTGCGCCAACATCAGCATCGCACTGGCGGTCATGTTCAGCGCGTATTGCGCCAGGTGCCGCGGCGTTTGCCTGACCGTTGTACCAGCGCCGTGTGCAGTGCTGAGGCGGTTTCGCAACGTGGCGACGATGATGAGCATCGGCTCAAATAATTTTCAAGGCTGGTGTTAGTGATGACCGTCTTCACTAAGGCGCTGGCCGTGTCATGCTGGTTGTAAGCCCAGCCCTTCCGATCGCAGATAACCTTCAACACACTTTCGAAAGAGCTTCCGCATTTCACGAGGCAATCGCCAGTGTCGCCTTTTCGGTAATCTTCAAGCGCCGCGAGGAACTCTTTGTTGGCAGAGGCGAAGTGGGGCTGCGACAGCAACTCCAGCACAGGTCCTATAGCTTGCTGGTCGAGGACCTCGCTCTCCTTCAGAATGACCTTCGGATAGCTCCGCACCTGCGTTCCCTTGTGTCCACTAAACATTCCAGACGTATGAACGACCTCTTCGACCACAAAGTGCGTGACACCGTAGGGGAGATTATCCTGTCGCAGGATAGTGTTCATCTCATCGACGATCTTGTTGTCCCACAAGCTTACATTGGTAAAAATGTCGTTATTGAAAATATCCTCAAGGAAATCGAGAAATTCCGGGGTCGAACAATTCAGGATGTAGTTGGCGGCCTCCATCGGGCTATTCCCGCGGTCAGTAGGCGTCAGAGTCGTCTTACCTGTGCGGTACAGCAAACGCCGATAGATCTCCTGCCAGAATTCGGCATTGTGATCGCCACGGCCAACGATGTTGCTGGGCCTCTCACCACGGTAAAGTTCAACGCACCATCGGGTGATACGAACGCGGGTCGTAGTAGGGATGCTTTCAGAAGCCTTCGCTGCGGCATCGGGTGTTCGCTTCGAGAAGCTATTGAAAATATCGTTGAAGATACTCATTGCGAGTATCTTAATCGTAACAAATTGCGCGGGCGTGGAACTATAACCGAACCATTGACTGGGACGGTCCGAAGGTGGCCAGCCTTCCGGCACAGGTCTGGCCTTCGGTCGGATCGTCGGCAACCCTTCCGGAGCTGACGCTTCAGGGTTTCGGTTCGATTCCGATACGGTCGTTGACCGCCGATGAAATCCGCTGAGTGCAACCGAGGTAGCGTTCCGTCGTCTGTACGGAGACGTGGCCAAGAAGAAACTGAATCTGTTCCAACTCCCCGCCGGCCGCGCGGCAGAGTCCCGCGCAACTTCTTCTCAGATCATGGGGCGCAAGTTTGCTAACGCCAACTTTGGCAGCGAACTCCTTGACTACATGCCAGACCAGCTTTTCCGTTACGGCTTCCCCCCACACTCTACCGGCGCTGCTCACCCGCCGGAAGAGGCTACCGGTGTTCATGCTGGCGGCAGTCGTCCAGTCGTCCAATAGGCCGTGCACCCAATCTGGAACAGGAATGGTTCGAACGTGCCCAGCCTTTCCCCGTAGGTCTACGATTGCCCAATGTCCGTCCCGCTGCTGGAGGTGGCCGAAAGTCAGCGCGGCAAGCTCGTGGCGACGGAGCCCGCATGCCAGCAGTAGGGCAAGCAGTGCCCGATCACGTTTGCCCTTGAGTTGCTCGCGGTCTGGTGCCTGCCAGAGTGCTTGCCCCTGTTCGGCGGTCAACCAGTTGCCGAGCCTCACGCCCAGCTTCTTTACGCCCTTGACCCGCCGTATCCCAGCGGCCAAGTCCGCGCTGAGGAGCCCGCAGTCAGCTGCCTCGTACGCAAGACGGCGCACGGCTCCGAGACGCAGGTTGACGGTACCGGGAGCGAGATTGCGGGATTCCAGATGCATTCGGTACCGGAGGACCACGGTTTTGCTGAACGACAGCCGCGGCTCGGAGCAATACCACTCCACGAATTCGTCAATCGCGTGCCGGTAGCCGCGCTGAGCATCGGGACAGGAAAGGCTGTTGAGGACAGCGGATTTCGCGACTTCGAGGTCTGGCAACCGGAGCACTGATTTCGCGGCCCGCCCTTTTGCATTGCGCTTCTGATTCTGTTTCATCGCCCGTGGCCTCCACAGCCACGGGTTGATCATGCCCTGCCGACACCAACCCCGGTCCCGTTTGTGCGTCATTCGCTCCGAGTTGTCACGACCCTTCATAGCAAACGACTTAGGTGACATGCCAAAGACGCGGGGGGCTTGCGGAACGCGGGGCGCTATGTTCTTCTGAAGAGTCTGTGGCCATTCTCACGCCAGAGTCGTTCCCGGAAATGCCCGACTGGACGCCCGTGCCAGAGCGGGAGGCGTCATGGCGCATCTACGAGAAGATCGTCGCGGACACCTACGAGGAATATCCGGACTGCGAGGTCATCCGTGACCATAAAGTCGTGGGCAAAAGCGGTGTTGCCCGGCAGATTGATGTCTGGGTAACTGGGTCCGTGGCGGGCTTCGAGATCCGGGTTGCCATCGAATGCAAATTCCGCATGGACAAGGTGGACATCAACCTGATCGACTCGTTCATCGGGATGCTGCAGGACATCGGCGCGCATAAAGGCGTCTTCATCACTACGACGGGATTCACATCGGGAGCCGAGGGTCGTGCGAAGGCAGCGGATATCTCGCTGAAGATCATGAGCCTCGAAGACGCGATGGAAACCGACTGGGCGGAATACCTCGGCGACGGCTGCCAAACCCTGATGGGCTGCTGGGGCAGCATCAACTGGGAGTATTCCGAAGGCGGCCCACAGATGGGCTCGTGCGATTCCTGCGGACAGTTTCATATTAGGTGCGGCGAGTGCGGCCACACCGATGAATACGGCGTTAGCTGCAACGCCAGCATCGGCAATGCGCATGTGCGCTGCACGGGATGTAATGCCTGCTTCGTAGTCGGCGTCGAGAAAGGCGAGCCGACCGACATTTCGGCCTGCACGCGGCATAAGGCTGAAGACTTGGAAGAACAGGAAGGCGAGGAAGAGTGAATCAGACCTCAGCTTGTGCGGAATCCCCGCTCAACGTGGGCATTCTGCGCGGTTACAGCCGCATGGCCGGGATCGCGTTGGCGTGACCGACGCTCATCGACTGGAAGATGCGCTGCGTAACTCGTGACTCGTTCCCTCGGATAGTGGCAGAATAGCGACAAATGGACTCAGGTGAGCTGAACCTCGACGAACTTCTGAGCAAGTCCACGGTGCGGGAAGATCTCCCTCTGACTGTGAGCGGCAATTTCCAATCAGGGGATGATGCTCAGCAGTTGCTCTACACTGTGTTCGGGCTCGCCAGATTCTTCGGAGCCGTATTCGACCTGACTGGGCTCGACGGCATCACCATCGCCGACGATTACGTTGCTGCCCTTGCAGGAGTGGACAGAGGCTATCCGGACATGAAGGCGGCGACGCCGACTTCCGATGAATTCGGTACAGGCTTCGCGATGGCGGTGCCGGTACTAAGGAATGGCGAGCATAAGAGCCACGTTGTCCTCAACTCTGCGTTGGTACGCCCGCTGGTCGATCCTGCAAATGAGAGCTACGATTTGGCGGTTCATACGCTCGCTCACGAGTTGGCCCATGTTTACGACCACATGCTGCGAACCAAGGCGATGCCGAATTACTATGGAAGCCAAACGTGGGATCTTCGTGACACGGTGCTTGGACAGTTCGCCATGGCCGCGTGGGACGAATACGCCGCATCACGATTGAGTGCTCGCTGGGGTACTCCAGACTACTGCTCCGTCTACGAGGAATCATTAGTTTCAATGCTCGGCTCCCTCTTGGCGCGGAGCGATGCGGCCAAACGAGCGTTCGCGCAGCAAAAAAATGTCGAGCGCACGATGACTGAGTTGAGGAACGTGTTTGAAACGTTCTTTGTTCGCTGTTCTTACTTAATCGGTCATATTGACGGGCTGGAAAAGACTGTAGACGACGAAGCGCCAAAATTGACAGCCGCATTAAGCGAGACCACTTGGCTGAACGCGCTCTGGATTCGATATCTCACCATCCTTCGTTCTTTGTTCGAGAGAATGGACGCTTGGGAGGGCGTGCAGGAGTACCAGCCGCTGAAAGATCTCGGCGAGGAACTCCTTCTGCGCGGCGGCATGGGTTTCGTGAAACTTCCGACTGGGGGATATTTCGTCGGATTCAATCCCACGAACACGCTGTAACGCCCGCCACCACGACGGAGCAGCGACGAAATCAGCGCGCAGCCAGATTGAAGTGGCGGGGCCCGGTTCCAATGCAGAACGCGGCGGTACGTCCGGCACAAAATTCAGTCGGTTATGGTGAGCATTACTGGAATCCGCTTTGATACAAAACCCGGAGACTTCAGAATGACTAGGGCCGCATAAGAGATGCCGCGTTCGAAGGCAAACATACCGTTGATAGCTAGGTGGATTGTGGCCGGGCCGGTGGCTGGTAGATAACCGTCCCCGGCACCGATAATCCAGTCTGCCGAAGAGCCCACCGTGAAGGTGAAGGGACCGACGTCGCGATTGCTCGCAACGTTTATGGCGGCCGTCGCCATGCCGTTCTCAACGTGATGCCTCTCCGCCGAAAAAACGACCGATGGCTCGGACACCACGAACCGTTTCAAAGGCTCTCGGCCCGGCGCCCTAGTCAAATCTGACGTCTCCAGTTCGACGGGAACGTCGAAGTGGTCCAGAATGGCCTGGAGGCTTTGCACGGCCCATTTCGGGTAGCGCGGCGACACCACTAATCGGTCGATTAGTGTGGCGAGGTCGGCTGGAATTGTGAAGCCGCCTGTTTCTGAAAGGTGAGGCACAGTCACTCCGAAATCGGGATTCCAGTCTTTGTTAACTTGGAACTCTACCATTCCCGACTTCTGCTGTTGGCTCACCTCCGGAGTCGAAGCAAGCGGGGAGGTCAGCTCGCTGCCTGCGAACGCGGGAAGGATAGCGAAGCGGACTTCGCGTTCGAATTCATAACTCCGCCGCTTGCAGAATAAGGGCGCCTCCGGCACGAATTTCGGCCCGTCCTCGACATCGTCAATATCGTGGTCAATGTACCGGACGCGCGCGATCACAAGATTAATGGGACCTCCACGGATCGTGGTTTTGATCCGCCCAACATTTGTGCTTAGCGCGATGCCTTCATCTCCGGGAACATAGCTTGACCACATTGCCTCGGATTCGTACTCGTTTTCGTGCCAACACTGGATGACGGCCCGATTTGCATAGAGCTGGTAAAGCCGGTCCACGAAATTTGCTGGCGTCCTGCTCAATCGTCGCCGTAATGGTGCGGGGAGGCTTGCTTCGAAGCGATCGCCAAACTCCGCAAGTCGTGCAAAATAGACGCTACGCTGCTCGACCATCCACAAAAACCTGCCGATCGGCAGATATCGCCATAGAGTAACAGAATCATTAGGTACGTTCTGGCCGGCGCTGCCCACTGGGAGGATCTTAACACTGCGAATCGACTCCACCTCGTGCTGGCGGAGATCTGATCCATTTTGGAGAAATGGTCGCCAAAGTCCCGATGCTTTGGTTCTATCCAACAAAGCCTTTCAAGGCCGCGCCGTGAATGATAAAGGACGTTGTCGTTCATAACGGGCTTCTGGGAATCGCCACCGGTACCTTTGTCCGAATGGTCGGCGACTCGTACGAACCTCGGGCAACGGTGGTCTCGCCATCGAAGACTAAGTGAGCCTCGGACGAGTAGGATGAGCGCCCGGAACGAGTAACACGAAGCGACAACCTTGGTGAAATCGATATCAACGTGCCGCGTTACGAAGACCTCCGCCGCCGTAGCGGCGGTAGCTTGCGATACTTGCTCACGAGCGGTATGATGCTGGTATGACCAGATCGAAGATCGCCATCAGTTTGCCCGCGCATCAACTCGCCAGGGTCCACCGGGAAGTGCGTGCCGGACGAGCGGATTCCGTGTCGGGTTACATTGCCCAGGTCCTGGCGGAGCAGGAAAAACGCGAGTCCCTGAGGGCAGTGCTGAGCGATTTGACCAAACAATATGGTGAGCCAAGCGCAGAGGACGTCAAATGGGCAAAAGGCGCGCTCGCAAAACATCGGCAGGCATAACACTGGATACGGGCGCGCTGATCGCCCTGGATCGCGGTGACCAGCGCTTGATCGCCTTGCTCCGTCAGGCCCTGGCTCATGGCTTTGCTTTTCGAGTGCCTTCGGGCGTCCTGGGGCAGGCCTGGCGCGATGGTCGCGTTCAGGTTACATTAGGGCGATTCTTGCGGAGCGAGGAAGTTGAGATTATTCCTCTTGACGCGCAACTTGCCCGTTCCTGCGGGGAACTCTGCGGCGCCACCAACACCTCGGATATCATCGACGCGTCGGTGGTGATCCTCGCGAGGGAGCGGCACGAACCAATCGTCACCAGCAATCCGTCTGACCTGCGGCGCCTTGATCCGGCAGCTCCAATTATCGCCATATAAACTTCGCGTGGGGGTTGCCAGCGGCCGGGGCCCGCATCGCGAGCCGCGATCAACAGCTTCGTGCGTAACTTCAACGCCGGCTCCGGGGGGATCGTCGGCAACTCGTAGAATGGTCCGAGGCAGCGGCTTGGGACGGGCGTCAAACGCATTCCCGTCGGATCTCCCCTTCCCACCAGGAATCTCGGGACGGCCCCCTGGGAAGCATCGGGACGCCGTCCTTAACTAAACAGCATTACAGGTAGCCCGCCTAACCAAACGCCACGAAGTTCTTTGGGTCGATCACCAAGGTCCGATAACCGCCATCCCGCTGAAAACACGAGACAATCATCAACTGTCTCGCCGTCAGTCGGCCGTTGCCGTGCTATGGTGTTGTCGGGTTCGGAAATCGTGGGGGCCCATTTGTTCAACCCAGCCCCTCCTGATCTTCCGACGGGTTCCCGGCACTCACAGTGATGTGTTCTGCCGGATATCCGCATAGATCTTTGAAAAACAAATCACTTACTGGCTGGCAGGGGCGTGCCTGCGCATAAAAAAGTTATGTGGAAATTGGCTTCGTTTGTCAGATTTTTAATTTGAGCCCCTGCCGCTCCCAGTGGCCAACCGCGCCCAAAAGAAGCTTCGCCCAGCGGGAAGTGGCCAACTCCACTTTCAGATTCATCCACCACCCACCTTGGGATTCTGGAGATTGTGCGCCACGGGCTTCAACCCCGGAAATAGAGATACCCGCCTAGGATGCAGACGAGCACCACGCCCGAGGCGGCAACTTCCCTCCAGCCCCAGCCGGCGCGGGTTTTGCGGCGGTCGGCTTCGGTGGCGGTGCCGAAGGTAAGACTTTGGATCTTGAGGTCGTCCGGCGCGGCGGTCATGTGACTCACCACCACCATCACCACGGCCGACACTATGGTGATCAGCACACTCCAGTACTGGAAATAGATGTTATTGACGATCCATAGGAACGATCCCTCGGAGTAGCCATTGAATCCGCCGACGCCGAGCGTCACAGGAGTATCCACCAACATGCGGAAGATTCCCAGAGCGAAGCCCACGATCATGGCCCACAGAGCGCCCGCGCCATTCATGCGCTTGAAGAACACGCCTAGGAAGAACACCACAAAAATCGGCGGCGCCAGATAGCCCTGCACCGACTGCAGGTAGTTATAGAGACCCTTCGCATTCTTGATCACGGGAATCCACGCCAGGGCGATCAGCACCATGGCGGTGGTGGCGATGCGGCCGGTGCGCACGAGTTGATGCTGCGAAGCTTGTGGCTTCCACTTCTGATAAAGGTCCACCGTGAAGAGCGTGGAGCAGGCGTTGAACACGCCGGCCAGCGAACCCATTAGTGCGGAAAGCAATCCAGCCACGACGATGCCGCGAATTCCCGCGGGCAGCAAGTATTGGACCATCATCGGAAAAGCTGCGTTGGACAATGCCGGAATGGACTGGCCGTCCGGACCGATCATGGACGTCAGTTCGGGAACCTTGCCGCTCTTGGCCAGCGCGAAACAGATCAGGCCCGGAATTATGAACAGGTAGACGGGGAAGAGCTTAAGAAAGGCGGCGAAGATACTGCCGCGGCGGGCAACTGTTTCGTTGGGTGCGCCCAAGGCACGTTGCACGATGTATTGATCGGTGCACCAGTACCACAGCCCGATAATTGGCGCGCAGAAGAGCATGCCGAGCCACGGGAAATTGCCGTTGAAGTACCAGGCTTCCTTGACGATGCGTCCGGCCGCGTCGGTCTGGAGCATCGGCGACCAGGTACTTTGTACGCCGGCGGGGATGAGGGGCTTCCAGAGGTTGAACATATCGGAGCCGCATATGTGGCGCAGCTCAGTCCAGCCCCCCAGGCGGACCAGGCCGTAAGCGGTCAGCAGGAACGAACCGAGGATCAGGACCGTAACCTGTACGGCGTCGTTGTAAGCCACGGCGCGCATGCCGCCCAGCGTGGTGTAGAGGCCGGTGAGCAGGATCACCAACACGGAGCCTATCCAGAAACTGTCGACTGTGACACCGCCGATATTGATGGTCATCTGCGGGAACAGCGTGCCGAAGACTACGCCGCCGGCGAAGATGCCGACTGCGATTTTGGAAATGATGAAAGTGATTATGGAGACGATGGAGAGGACGTAGCGGGATTTTTCGTTGAAGCGGCGCTCCAGGAATTCCGGCATGGTGAACACCATGGAGCGCATGTAGAACGGCACGAAGACCCAGGCCAGCACGAGCAGGCACCAGGCATGCAGCTCGTAGTGCGCCATGGCGACGCCGCTGGTGGCGCCGGAGCCGGCCAATCCCACGATATGTTCAGAACCGATGTTGGAAGCGAAGATGGAGGCGCCGATCACCCACCAGCCCAGGTTGCGGCCGGCAAGGAAGTAATCGGTGGCGGAGTCCTTTCCGCGGCGCACCACCCACCAGGCGACGCACAGCAGAATGCCGAAGTAGAGCGCGATGGTGAGCCAGTCGAGGCCGGTGATGCGCGACTCGCGGGTCGCGGACAAGAGCAGGAGGGCGGGGGCGGTCATGGTTTCGATTTTGGCTCCGTTGGTGAGAATAACCGCCCATCATCCCAAATTACGGAGGAGAGAGCAAAAGCGCTATCCGTGTTTGGCGCGAATGACGTCCACCAGTTCCTGCACGGCCGACGCGCTTTTCTGCAGCATGCCTTGCTCTTCAGCGGAGAGCTTCACCTGGTAGATGTGCTCGATGCCGCGCGCGCCAAGTTTCACCGGCACTCCCACGAACAGGCCATTAATGCCGTATTCGCCTTCCAGATAAGCGGCGCAAGGCAGGACCTTCTTCTTGTCTTTGAGTATGGACTCGGCCATCTCGACTGCGGCGGCGGAGGGGGCGTAGTAAGCGCTGCCGGTCTTGAGGTACTTGACGATCTCGGCGCCGCCGTTGCGGGTGCGGTCCACGATGCGATCGATAGTCGCCTGATCCATCAGCTCGGTAATCGGAATCCCGGAAACGTTCGTCAAGCGGACCAGCGGCACCATGGTGTCGCCATGGCCACCCATGACGACAGCGGTAACGTTCTCGACGGAGACCCTGAGCTCCTGCGCCAGGAAAGTGCGGAATCGCGCGCTGTCCAGAACGCCGGCCATGCCGATCACGCGGTTCTTGCTGAATTTGGAAACCATGTACGCGGTCTGGCACATGGCATCCAGCGGGTTGGTGACGACGATCAGGATGGAATTCGGCGAGTATTTCACCGCCTGTTCAGTTGCGGTGCGGACCACATCGTAGTTGGCCAGCAGCAGATCGTCGCGGCTCATGCCGGGCTTGCGCGGGAAACCGGCGGTGAGGATGACGATATCGGAATTCGCCGTGGGCTCGTAGTCGTTGGAGCCCGCCAGCGTTACATCGTATCCTTGCACCGGCCCGGACTGCAGCAGATCGAGCGCTTTGCCTTGCGGCACTCCTTCGATTACATCCACCAGGACCACGTCCGCCAGTTCCTTATCGGCAATGCGGAGAGCGCAGTTGGCACCGACGTTGCCCGCGCCCACAACCGTGACTTTTTTTCGCAATGGAAGCTCCTTGAAAGGTGAAAACGGATTATATCGCCATGCGGCTCGGCAGGTACAATAGGGACAAGATGAAGGCACGGCGGGCAAGCTTGGGGGATCTATCCGGCCTCTACGACGAGGACTTTTTCGAATGGACCCGGCGCAACGCGGAACTGCTGCGCGCGGGGCAGGTGCGCGTAATTGATATCCAGCATATCGCCGAAGAAATCGAAGGCCTTGGCAGGCAGGATTTGAAGGAACTGCACCGCCGCTCGCGGGCGCTGCTGGCGTATCTGTTGGTAGGGCAGTTGCAGCCCGCGAACCAATCTCGATCGCGGCTTGGGCCTGTCACGGAGGAACGCATCTGGCTGGACGGTCTTTTGGAGCAGAGTCGCAGCCTGAAGGTCAAACTCGCGAACGAGTTGCCAGTGTATTACGCAGAGGCGGTGCGGCTTGCCAGGGCTCTCGCCAGGATCGCCCCCGATCGCGAACGCTTTCCCGTCGACTGTCCCTTCACTGTCGAGCAGATTCTCGATCCGGAGTTCCTGCCCCGGGGTACGATGAGGAGGCCGGATGCAATCACAACTTGACAAAACCGCGGCGGATCGATCAAGCCTTTACGACGAGGACTTCTTCGAGTGGACCCGGCGCAATGCGGAACTGCTGCGCGCCGGGCAGTTGGATCAGGCGGATATTGGGCACATCGCGGAAGAAATCGAGGACATGGGCAGGCGAGATCTGAAGGAGCTGAACAGCCGGATGCGGGTGTTGTTAATACACCTGCTCAAACGGCATTTGCAGCCGGAGAAGAGATCCCGGTCGTGGGACAGCACGATTGTCTCTCAACGCATCGAAATCGAGGACGACCTCAAGCAGAGCCCGAGTTTGAGGGCAAAGCTTCGGGCGGAATTTAAGGACAATTACGAGAAAGCGGTACGGCGCGCAATCGTGGAAACAGGGCTGGCGCGCGATCGTTTCCCCAACGAATGCCCGTTCACTCTTGAGCAGATTCTCGATCCGGAGTTTCTTCCGTAGATGTTCCATCTACTCGAAAAACAAGTTCAGCGGGCCTTTCACGATCACATACTGGCGCGCTATGGGATCGATCTGGCGGTGGCCGTCGAGCAGCCCAAGCAGAGCGATTTCGGTGAGTTGGCTGTGCCGGCCGCCTTTCAGTTAGCCAAACAATTGAAGCAAGCGCCGCGGAAGCTCGCGGCCGAGTTGAAAGCGGAGATCGGACCGATTTCCGGCGTGGCCGCCCTCGAAGTGGCCGGAAACGGCTACATCAACATTCGTTTCGATCGCGCGGCGTACGGGCAAGGCTTACTGCATCCGGCGGCGGAAGCCGCGAAGGCTACGGACGAGAAGATCATCGTCGAGCACACCAACATCAATCCGAACAAGGCGGCGCACATCGGGCACCTGCGCAATGCCGCGCTGGGCGACACGTTCGCGCGCATGCTGCGAGCGCGCGGGCTGCCGGTGGAAGTGCAGAATTATATCGACAACACCGGCGTGCAGGTGGCGGATGTGGTCGCCGGGTTTCATTACCTGGAACATAAGAGTCCAGAGGAAGTCCGGCAGCTTGCACAGGATCCCAGCCAGCGTTTCGACTATCTTTGCTGGGACCTGTACGCACGCACTTCGGCGTATTACAAGGAGGCGCCGGAGTCATTGGCCTGGCGGAGCGAGACGCTGCACGCCATCGAAGCGGGGAGCGGCGCGCAAGCCGATCTGGCCCACATCGTGGCCGACGCGATCGTGGAGCGGCATCTGGCCACCATGCTGCGGCTGGGTGTGGAGTACGACGTGCTGCCGCGCGAGAGCGAGATCCTGCACTTGCAGTTCTGGGCCGCGGCGTTCGCACTGCTAAAGGAACGCAAAGCGATTTATTTGGAGAGCGAAGGCAAGAACTCCGGATGCTGGGTCATGCCCGCCGAGGCATTCGCGGGCGATTCCGGCACGGAGGACAGCAAGGTGATCGTGCGTTCCGACGGCACGGTCACTTACGTCGGCAAAGATATCGCGTATCAACTTTGGAAATTCGGCCTGCTCGGCAAGGATTTCTACTATCGCCCGTTCATGCGCTATCCGGATGGACGGGAGCTGTGGGTCACTACCGATGAACCGGGGGACGACGCGGCGGCGCCGTCATTCGGCCGCGGCACGCGCGTCTATAACGTGATTGACGTGCGGCAGTCCTATCTGCAAGACGTGGTGGTGGCGGGGCTGAAGGCGCTGGGCTTCGGCGAGCAGGCGGCGCGGTCGGTGCATTTCTCGTATGAGATGGTGGCGTTGTCGCCGCGCTGCTGCGCGGAACTGGGCATCGAGCTATCCGAAGAAGACCGCGCCAAGCCTTACGTGGAAGTCTCCGGGCGCAAGGGCCTCGGGGTGAAGGCCGACGATCTGATCGATACGCTGATCGCAAAGGCGCTGGAGGAAGTGGCCGCACGGCACGCCGAGGCGGCGCCCGAGGAACAACGCACCATCGCTTCGCAGATTGCCATTGGAGCGCTGCGCTACTTCCTGCTGAAGTACACGCGGAATTCGGTGATCGCCTTCGATTTTCAGGAAGCGCTGAGTTTCGAAGGCGAGACCGGGCCTTACGTGCAATACGCGGTGGTGCGGGCGCGCAACATTCTGCGCAAGCTGGAAGAGAAGGGTGAGCGGCTTCCTGATTTTGGCGCGGAGCTGACGCGCGAAGCCCTGGGGCACCAGCTTGCGAGCGAGGATTTCTGGCAAGTGCTCCTGGCCGCGTCGAAAGCGGATTCGGCGGTGGAGCGCGCCGTGGTCGCGGGGGAGCCGGCGCATGTAGCCAAGTACGCCTTTCAGATCGCGCAACTGTTCAACAATTTCTATCATCTGTATCCGATCATTCATGAGGAGAACCGGGAGAAGAAGGTGTTCCTGCTGTGGATGACGGACTTTTTCCGGCGGCAGTTGGAGCGCACGCTGGATGTGCTCGGCATTCAGGTACCGGATTATATGTAAGCGCGGGGCGGGCTAAGGATACTGAGCGGCGCGGCGCGCGGAGTATCCGCGTTGTCGGTTCCGTGGCCCGTGAGGAATCCTGCAAGAGGCCCGGCCGCTGCGAACAGGTTGCGGATCTGAGAGACATAGGCGTGGCAGACCGCAGTTGGCAGGCGAAAGCGCCTGCCCCACCACAGAGCTGTAACGAACCGCGGCTCGACCGCGTCCATGGGGTACGGTGTTAGGACAGCGCGGCGTCGGCATAGTCTTGCTCGGCCTGATTGCTGGGATTGTCTCCGCGCAGCCTAACGCGAGCCGCTTTTCCTTGCGGGGCCGTGCGGTCGACGAAAACGGCCGTCCCATATCCGCTCTACAGATCGCGCTCTGGGACGATAAATGGAAAGCCGTGGCCGAGCCCGTTACATCGGATGCGGATGGCCGGTTCGTCTTCACGGGTCTCGACGAAAGCCGTTATATTCTAGGCGCCACTCTTCACGGTGAAACGATCTTCTATCGCGAACTGCCGAACTCGGGCAGCGTGGTGACCACTCCTACCGGGCCGAAATACGAAGGCTCCGAGATCCTCTTCCGCGTAGTTCCACACGCCGTCATCGCCGGAATCGTGCGTGACGAATTTGGCGATCCTGTGACGAATGCCGGGATCAGTTTGTTTCAGCTCGGCTGGCGGGACGGACAGGTTGTTTTCGCGCCGTCTAATCAAGCCGAAACCGACGACCGCGGCCAGTACCGGATCGGTGGGCTGCGTCCCGGCGCCTATGCCCTTTGCGCGGCGGCGGAACCCAATCCCAACGGAGCCAGCCCTTTCGGCGCAGTGGCGCCACAGCCGGGTATAGCGGACTTCCAGACGCGCGGCGAACCGCGCTTTTACAAGCGCTCCTGCTATCCGGCGAACCCTCCAGCGTCGTTTCAAATCGGTTCCGCACAGCAACTACAGAGAGATTTCGTGCTGGGGTCCGCGCGCGCTTTTGCGGTGCGGGGCCGCGTGACCAATCCCCCTCCCGAAACCAGCTTCTCTGTTACCCTGTTTCGCGACGATGAAGTCAACGTAGTCGAGCAACCGCGACTGACCGGCATCAATCTGGCCGATGGGTCCTTTGAGTTCGAGGGCGTCGAACCGGGCCGGTATCGGATCGAGGCCAACGCCGGTGCGGTACACGCTGGAACAGCTATCCAAGTAGAAGGCGCCGACATCGGCGAACTGGAACTCATGCTGGAGCCTGGCGGCTCGATCGATGTGGACGTTCATGACCTGCCAAACGGGGCCGCCGCGGACGCTGTCAGAATCGGGTTGCGCAGCACCGGGCCCCGCCCATCGGAGACGAGGTGGGCGCAAACCGCGCCGGATGGTGCGATGCGCTTCGAATCCGTCGAGGCGGGCACCTACTGGGTTCAGACGCGCACGAGCGGTTCCGTCTGTATTGAGTCAATTCGATTCGGCGGGCGCGAGGTGTTTCAACATACGCTGACTGTAACCGCGGGGCAACAAGATCGAATGGACGTAGCCGTATCCACACAATGCGCCACGATAGAGGGTAAGGTGGTATCGCAAGGCAAACCGGTGGCCTTCGCTCGCGTGATGCAGTTGCTGACCGGTTCCGCCGAATCGCCCGGCGACACGCTTCTTGACGTTTCGCGTGAAGACGGTACGTTCTCGACCACGGGGCTGGCGCCCGGCCGCTACCTTCTTTGGGCGTGGAGCCAGGAAGTGCCGGGGTTCGCCGGCCCGCCGAGTTTGGCGGGCATCATGAGCCAGGCTGCGGTGGTCGTCCTGGCCAAGGGCGAACACGGCGCCGCTATCGTACCGCTGCTCCAACCCGGGGGCGCGCCGCAATGAATCCAGCCCGATTGTGGATCGCGGTATGCGGCATGGTCTGTGGTCTCGTCCCGGCCAGCATTGCGGCAGGCGCCGCGAACGACCTTAGCGGCCGCGTCGTTGATGCACAAACCGGGGAGGGCGTCGAGCGTGCGCGCGTCATGGTACAAGTGACGCCACCCGGCAGCAACCAGCCTGCGACGTTGGTTGTTTTGACCAACCCCGATGGCGGGTTCGGCGTTCGCAACCTGCCGGATGGCGCCTGCCGGATATGGAGCGAGAAGGCCGGCTATCTGGGCGGCCAGCGAAGCGGGTCGCAAGCTTCGATTTTATTTTCGGACGCGGATACGCCTGCCCCGGTGATACTCCAACTCACGCGTCAAGCGGTGATCGAAGGCAGAGTCGTCGACCAGAGCGGCGCTGCCATTACCGCGTCGATAAAACTGTTCCGTCTGATTCTCGAGCGGAAGGGCGGAGTCGAGTTCCAGCGCGATATGCAGGTGGATGGAACCGGTGAGTTCCGGCTCGCCGGTCTGGAGGCGGGCCACTACTATATCGAGTTTGGGGGCCGCTTCGACTGGCCCAACCAAGCCAAGAAGCGGGCTTACTCCATTCAGTTTTATCCCCACGCGCCCGATCTTCAATCGGCGAAGGCTATAGAGATGCAGGCCGGACAGGTGGCGCAACTTACGCTGCAGTTGCAGGCAGCGCCGGCCTACGAGGTTCGCGGCCGGGTTCCCGCCGCCACCCAGCGCCCTGCCATCTCATTGCACCTGCCCGGGGAGCCGGACCCTGGGATGCAATTCTTCAACCCGTCCTGGGATGAGCGGAATGAGAACTTTACATTCTCCGGTGTGCCGCCCGGAGTGTGGATACTGGAAGCGAACTTCTCGATCGATGGACACGCGGTGCAACTGTCCAAGACCGTCAGGGTCGCGGATGCCGATGTCGACGGTATCGCGCTGGAGCCGGCCATCGATTCAGGTGCACCCGGCAAACCGTGACCTGCACCGATGGGGTTCATTCCCGATCCAGAAAATCGAGAACGACCGGGTTGAGCCACTCCGGCCGGTCCCGAAATGCGCCATGACCGGCGCCCGGCACGATGAAGAGCTGCGCACCGGGGATGCTGTGATAAATCGTGGCAGCCTCTTCCACACTGGTAAAGTCGCGATCTCCGAAAACCAGGAGCACCGGCGCTTTGATGGTCGCCAACTCCGGTTTCGAGATACCCCAGCCCGGTGTGGACCACATCGCCCGGACCTTCTCAAAAAACACGGGCCAATGCGCGGGCCCGTCGGGTGAGACCTGCTCGTACTCCTCACGAAACGCTTTTGGGAGGAGGCCGGGGGAAAGGGTTTGCATGGCTTTCTGCTGCTGCACACTGAGGTCGCCGAGTCCCACGCCCGATACGATCACGCGCCGCACCAGCTCGGGATGCGTGAAGGCCAGCCGGAGTGCAATCTGGCCGCCGTCGCTGAATCCCACCAGATCCGCATTGCGGATTCCCAGTTGCGCGAGAATGGCAACCGTATCCTCGGCCATGCCTGCATAGGACAATTCGCGTCCCGCGACATCGGCGGTATGACCATGGCCCATCTGCTCGATGGCAACGACACGATGATTCTGCGCGAACGCAGGAATCTGCGCGGCAAACGAGAAGTGAATGGTGGTCATGCCGCCATGTAGGAGCACCACGGGCCGGCCTGCGCCATGCGCCTCGTAGTACATTTTCAGCCCGTGAACCTCGGCGTATTCGCCGGCGGCAGGCCATGCCAGGAGGAGAGCAAACAAAGCAACCACGCGCATAGGTAGATTTTGACGCAATACTGGCTACGGAATCCAGCCCGTTTTCAACAAACCCCGCTACATCGCCAGAAGGGCAGCCAGTAGCTCGATGCCGTCCCACAGATTCTCGATCCGCAGGTTCTCGTCGAAGCTGTGCTGGTTGTTGTCATGATTTACAATCGGCACGGTGATCGTGGGCGCGTGCAGGATCGCATCGATCATATAGAGCGGCACACTGCCGCCCATAGTCGGCAGCTTGACCACCGGCCCGCGCGCGGATTCGGCCGTACGCAGCACGAGCTGTGAAATAGGCAGGTCCATCGACGTGCGCGCCGCGTCGTACCCGCCCGGCTCGATCACCACCCTGGCGACCTTGGCATGTGCCATTCGCGTCTCGGCATCAGGCTCGCTATCCACCACGTAATAGCCCTGCTTGCGTATGTGCGCAATCACGCGCGCGGCTGCAGTGTCGTGATCGATCCCCTTCACCAGGCGTATGTCGATCGTCGCCGTGGCGGTGGCCGGCACTACGTTGCTGGCCTGGGCGCCCGTCCGCGCGCTGCTCATCCCCCGTATGTTCAGCGAAGGCAGATTTAGCAGCTCGACCAGTTTCTTACCGCCGCCCTCGGTGCTGCCAAGCCATAGCTCGCGCATCAGGTCTCGATCCACGTCCGGCGCTTCGGCGACCGCGCGCCGCTCGGTCTCGCTCAACGGTTCGATGCCATCGTAGAAACGATCGATCGTCACGCGGCCCTCATCGTCCTTCATCGACGCGAGCAGCCTCGCCAGCATCATCGCCGGATTCGGCGCCCAATTCCCGTAGTGCCCGCTGTGCAGCTCGTGCTTCGGTCCGTAAACCGTGATGTCCAGTTCCGTGATGCCGCGCGCTCCGAATACGATTTGCTGCCGCCGGCTCTGGTGCACGGGGCCATCGCAGATCAGCCACACGTCGCCGCTCAGCAGGTCCTTGTATTTCTCCAGAATGCTCGCCAGGTGCGGCGACCCGGCCTCTTCCTCGCCTTCAAAGACGAACTTGATATTGGAGTGCAGCGTTATTCGCACCGCCTTCAGCGCATCGAGCGCCGCACCGAGGGCCATGATCGGCGCTTTGTCGTCGGATGCGGATCGCGCGTAAATGCGCCCGTCCCGCACCACCGGTTCCCACGGAGGCGTGGCCCACTCTTTCGGATCGAGCGGCTGGCCATCATAGTGCGCATAGAAGACTAGGGTCCGCGTGGCGCCTGGCGAATCGATAGAGCCGAACACCACGGGCGGCGCGCCGGGCACTTCGAGCAGGCGGGTTTTCACGCCGCGCTTCTCGAGAAGGCCGGACACCGCCGCGGCGTTTTTCCGAATGTTGGGGACGTCACGGGCCAAGTTCGGAATCGCCAGAAGGTCCATGAATTCGGCTAGGATGGCGGACTCGTGCGCAGTGCGCCACTGGCGGGCGGCTGCGGCGGCGGGATTTTGCTGGGCATTCGCTATGGTTGCCACGGACAGCGCGGCAAGTACGCATGTCAGGCGTTGGCAGGCGAAAGCGCCTGCCCCACCTGCCTGCAACAAAGATCTCAACTCAATTGCCTTTTGATGGGCAGCTCGCGAATACGCTTTCCGGTCGCCGCGAAAACTGCGTTGCAGATCGCCGGCGCGATGGGCGGCACGCCGGGCTCCCCTACACCCGCGGGCGCCGCATCGCTCTCCACTATGTGCACGCGCGTCTCCAGGGGCGCTTCGTTCATGCGCGCGACCGGATACCGGTTGAAGTTCGTCTGCTGTATCTGGCCGTTGGCCGCGGTGATCTCGCCCATCAGCGCGATACTCGTTCCAAATACGGCGGCCCCTTCAAACTGGGCCTTCACGCGGTCGGGGTTGATCACGCGTCCCGCATCGACGACCACGTCCACACGCGGAATCCGGATGTCGCCGTTGTGCACTTCGACCTCCACCACCGCCGCCACATACGTCAAGAAACTGCGATGCACCGCAATGCCCAGGGCGTGTCCGGGCGCCGCTTTCTGGTTCGCCCAGCCCGATTGCTGCGCCGCCACCTCGATCACATTTCGCAGTCGCGCCGTATCGAACGGGTACTTCGGGTTGTTCGGGCCGCCCTGCTTCAAACCTTCCTTGGAGAGATCGATGATGCGCGGCTGCCCGATCAGCTCCAGCAGATACTCCACACGGTCGCGCCCTGCCGCGGCCGCCAGCTCGTCCGTAAATGTCTGCACGCCGAACGCATGATAGATGTTCGAAACCGAGCGCAGCCATCCGATCCGCACATGCGCCTTCGCCGGCCCGTTCTCCACGCGCAGATTGGGGATGACATACGGTATATCCGTCCACCCCATGCCGAGTTGGCCGCCGCCGTACTGCTCGTTTGCATTGAATAGCATCCCAATCGGCGGAAACACGCTGCGCTGCAACCAGGCGCTGGGGTGACCTTTCTCGTCCACCGCGGCCTTGATGTACAACGCGGCCGGAGAATGAAAATAATCGAATCGTATATCGTCCTCGCGGCTCCAGACGATTTTGACCGGCTTGCCCACTTGCTTGGAGAGCAGCGCGGCTTCCGCCACGTAGTCCGGCTTCGATTTCCGCCCGAATCCCCCGCCCAGCAAAGTCACGTTACAAAGCACGTCGTCCTTGCGTATGCCGAGCGCCTTGGCCACCGTGTCCTGCACAGCCTGCGGATTCTGGGTCGCCGCCCACGCCGTCACCTTCCCGTCTTTGAACTCGGCCACCGCGGCGGGCGGTTCCATAGGGACGTGCGCCAGCATCGGCGTGTAATAAGACGCCTCGACGATCTTGCCTCCCTTGGCGAACTCGGCATCCACATTGCCGGTTTCGCGCGCCACGCGGCCAGGCTGCCGCGCCGTCTCCAGGAGAGTCTTCCGATACGCCGCTGAATCGTAGCTGGCGTGCTCGCCCAGGTCCCATTCCACTTTGAGTTTCTTGCGACCCTGGAGCGCCGCCCAACTATTGTCCGCGATCACCGCCGCGCCGCCCAGAGCCTGGAATCCGTAAGGAGGCTTGGCCAAGTCCAGCATCACGACTTGCCTCACGCCCTTCACCTGTTTGGCCGCCGCGTCGTCGCAGGTTTTCAATGCGCCACCCATCACCGGAGGACGCTCGATCGACGCGTAAACCATCCCGGGCATGCGCGCATCGATCCCGAATGTCGCAGTGCCAGTCACCAGGCCGTCCAAATCGACGATCGCCATGTCCTTGCCGATGTAGCGGAACTGGCTGGGCGTCTTGAATCGTATGCCGTTCTGCGTGGGCGCCGCCCCCGCCGATGCCGTCGCCACCAGTTCGCCATACGCCAGCTTGCGACCGCTCTTGGCGTGCACTACGAAATGATTCTGCCCCGCGCATTCTTCCACGGGCACTCCCCATTTCGCCGCTGCCGCATTTTCGAGCGCTGTGCGCGCAGACGCGCCAGCCGCACGCAGAGCGTCGTAAAAATCGCGCACAGAACACGACCCGTCGGTATCCTGCGAACCGTACTTGGCATCTCCTGGCGCCTGAATCACCTGCACGCGGGCCCAATCCGCTTCCAGTTCATCCGCCACGATCATGGGCAGTCCGGTGCGGCATCCCGTGCCCATCTCCGAGCGGTGCGCTACGATCTTCACCGTACCGTCGGGCTCGATGCCCAGGTATACGTTCGGCTGCCACGTCTTCGCATCTCCAGAAGTGCCGTCCGGCTGCGCCCCCAGCTTCGTAACCAGCGGCGCGGCGACGACGAACGCTCCAGCCGAGAAAATCTGGCCTAAGAATCCGCGGCGCGAGACATCGCGAGTTGTGCCGGTCATGCCTTCACCCCCGCCGCCATCTTGATCGCCTGGCGGATGCGCTGATAGGTCCCACAGCGGCAGATGTTGCCCTGCATCTGATCGTCGATCTCGCGATCCGTGGGCTTGGGTTTGATTTTCAACATCGCGGCCGCCTGCATGATCTGGCCGCTCTGGCAGTATCCGCACTGCGGCACGTTGCAGGCCTTCCAAGCTTTTCGCAGGGGATGCTCGCCCTGGCTGGAGCCGTGTCCGGCCAGCCCCTCGATGGTGGTGATGGTCTTGCCCGCCGCCGACTGCATAGTCGTCAGGCAGCTTCGAGCGGCCTCGCCGTTCACATGTACGGTGCATGCGCCGCACAGGCCCATGCCGCATCCGAATTTGGTTCCGGTCAGGTCGAGATCGTCCCGCAGGTACCAGAGCAGCGGCATCTCTGGATCGCCCTCAAACCGGATCGCCTTGCCGTTCACGGTCAGTTGGATCATGGTGATTCCTTACGTATGGAACTGTTTAAGATCAGTATACGCCCGAGGCCCACTATGCGATGTGCGAAACACGCCGGAATACCAAGAGCTTTGCCGTGAAGACGTAGACAGGTTCGCCGTTCTGGTTCAAGGTCCTGCTCTTCACGGTCACGATTCCCTGGTTCGGTTTCGAGCGCGACGTGGTAATTTCGACGATCTCGCTTTCCACGCGCAACGTATCGCCCGGCCGGGTCGGTCTGGGCCACGCGATCTCCCCGCCCATGCCAATCACCCCGTTCGCCAACGGCAGGCCGCTGAGGACCAGCAGGCGCATAGCTGCCGCCGCAGTGTGCCAGCCGCTAGCGGAGAGTCCACGGAAGATGGTAGCAGCAGCGGCCGATTCGTCAAGATGGAAGGGCTGCGGGTCGAACTCTTCCGCGAAAGCTTTGATGCGGCTTTCTTCCATCAGATAGGTGCCGGAGGTAAATTGCTGGCCGACGTGTAGGTCTTCCAGATATAGATGGCCCATGGAGAAGGCCATGATAGCATCGCAGGCGGAACCGCCTGCGCCACCAAGGGACGGCCGTCAGAAAAGATAGACATACTGGGACGGCGAAGTGAAGTTCGCCGATCGAGTTTCTACATTTGCTGGCCCGGGTGGGGCAGGCGCTTTCGCCTGCCAACCGCCGAGCTTTAGCTCGCGGGTAGCGGAACTTCGTTCGCCGCAGCCCGCTAAGGCGTGCGCCACGACAGACGAAAGCGTCTGTCCCACCACTGTTAAAGGTGTTGCAGGTACATTGGCGGAGGCTTGCGTTCATTCGTAGCGCAGCGCGACCATGGGATCGACTCTTGCCGCGCGGCGCGCCGGCACGTAGCAGGCTGCCAGAGCAGCCAGGATCAGAACCGCGCCACCCGCGACGAACGTCAGCGGGTCGCCGGGCGTCACGCCGAAAAGCAAGCTGGTGAGCAGCCTGGTCAATGCCAGCCCGCTGAGTGCGCCGGCCGCCACGCCCGCCAAAGCCAGCGTCATCCCCTGCCGGATTACCAGCCACACCAGGTTGGCCGTATCCGCACCCATCGCCCGCCGCACGCCCAATTCCCGCGTGCGCTGCGCGATGGAATATGAGATCACTCCGTAGATGCCCACACCTGCCAAGAGCAATGCCAGCGCCGCGAACACGCCCAGCACAATCGTCTGGAAGCGCAACTCCGCCATGGAGTCGGACACGTACTCGTCCATCGTGCGGACCTCCGAGATCGGAACTTCCTTGTCCAGCGAGTGCACCTGGCTTTCAATGGCCCGCGCCAGCAGCTTAGGATCGCCCGCGGCGCGCACCACAAGGTTCACCGGACCCGTGGGCTCCTGCAGATCGGCCAGGAACACCCCCGGCTTGGGCTGCTCGCCGAGCGATTTCTGATGCACGTCGCCCACGACTCCAATGATCTGGTAGCTTTCGTTGGGGTGTCCCCACCAGACGAACAGCCGCTTGCCAACGGGGTCTTCATTCGGATAGAACTCGCGCGCCATAGTCTGGTTGATGACCAGCACCGGCGGCGTACCTTTGCGATCCTGTTCGGCAAATACGCGGCCGCGCACCAACGGAATCTTCAGCGCCGCGAAGTATCCGGGCATGACCACCAGCACCTCTGTCACAGGCTCGTCGCCCGGGGCCGGCGCCGGACGATCTGCGCGGTGGAAGTCGGTTCCCGGAATAATGCGGCCGAGCGGCAGGAAGTGGCTGGTGCCGGCGGCTTCCACGCCGGGAACCGCGCGCACGCGCTCCAGCATTTGGGTGGTGAAATCCAGGAACTTCTCATCGCTATTGAATCGGCCGCTGGTGTTGACTTGCATCGACAGCACGTGTGCCGCGTCAAAGCCGGGCTGCACGCCGGCGAGGCGCGCGAAGCTGCGGATCAGCAGTCCGGCGCCGGTGGCCAGCACCATGGCCAGCGCCACCTCGCCCACTACCAGCGCGCCACGCAGGCGGCTGTGTCCTCCTGCGATCCCCCGTGCGCCTTCCTTCAAAGGCGCGTGAATGCCGCCGCGCGCGGCTTTCCAGGCTGGGGCCAAGCCGAACAGCACTCCCGTCAACATCGACAAGCCCAGCGCAAATAGGAACACGGTCGGATCTACGCGAATGGTTTTCAGATTCGAGTAAGTGGCGGTGTCGGGCAGCAATGCGCTCAGCGCGTCGGCCGTCCACAGCCCGGCCAGCAGCCCGAGCGCTCCGCCCAGCAAGGCGAGCAGCAGGCTCTCGGTGAGCAGCAGCCGCGCAATGCGCCAGGCGTCCGCACCGAGCGCCACCCGTATGGCGATCTCGCGGCCGCGGCCGGCCGCACGCATCAGCAACAGGTTGGCCACGTTGGCGCACGCTATCAAAAGCACCAGGCCAACCGCGCCCAACAGGACCAGCAGCGGCGTTCGCACATCGCCCGCCATCTGCTCCCGCAGCCCCACTACGGTGGCGCCCCACTTGGCGTCGAAATCCGGCCGCTCTTTCTGCAACTGCCGAGCCAGGATCTCCATGTCGGCTTGCGCGCTGCCGAGCGTCGCACCTTTCTTCAAGCGCACCACCGTCTCCAGATAACGGCCGACGTCCTTGGAGCGGGCCCGGTCAATCGCCAACGGAATGATCAGCTCCGCCTTGGTGAACGGGAAGCGGAAACCGCCCGGCATCACCCCGACCACCGTCATGGATTGATTGTTCAAGCGGATCTGCCGGCCGATCATGTTGCGGTCGGCGCCGTACCGGCGTCGCCAAAGCCCCTCGCTCAGGATCGCGACATTATCGTTGCCCGGAGTGTCCTCTTTGGGTGTGAACCAGCGCCCCAGGAGTGGCTGTACTCCCATGATGGGAAGAAAATCGGCCGAGACGATCAGAGAGTCCACCTGCTCCGGCTCGCCACCGCCCGCCAGGCTCTGCGGGTACTCGACCAGCGCGGCGATGCGCTCGAAGGAATGGTTGCGCGCCTGCCATTCCAGGAAATTGATGGGGTTGACCACGTTGGTCTTGCCTGTCGCGGGCGCCTTCTCCCAAACCATCGCTAACCTGTCCGGCTGTTCAAAGGGCAGCTTCGCGATCATCACCGTGTTCACCACGCTGAAGATGGCGGTGTTGGCGCCGATGCCCAGCGCCAAAGCGAGCACGGCCGTCACAGTCAGGCCCGGGCTCTTCGCCAGGACGCGGAAACCATAAAGCAGGTCTTTGCGCATGAGGTATCTCCGGGAGTGCGCTTCTAATGACTGACATGCGCGGCGTGCGACTACGGAGCCGCGACCGTCAGGGAGCGGTTATCTGCAATCCTGCTTCCAGAATCAGATAAAGCAACGCCTGGCTTCCAAGGAAGGCTAGCATCGTCCTTGCCCGATACTGGGATGTCTTGTCCCGAAAGCGGAACTATTCGTACCGCAGGGCCACCATCGGATCCACGCGCGTCGCGCGCCGCGCCGGAATCAGGCATGCCCCTAGCGCCACCACCCCGAGCAGCGCCGCTACCGCCGCGAACGTGGCGGGGTCCGACGGCTTCACTTCAAACAGCAGGCTGGTTAGCAGACGCGATGCCGCCAGCGCGCCCGCCAGCCCTACCGCCAACCCGGCCAGGATCGGCCGCAAGGCGCGCGCGATCGTCAGCCGCAGGATGTTCTCCCGCTGTGCACCGAGCGCCAGCCGCAGCCCGATCTCTTGCGTGCGCTGCACGACCGCATACGAGACTACGCCGTAGACTCCCACCACCGACAACACCAAGGCTACACCGGCAAACAGCAGCAGCAGCAACGCCTGGAAGCGGCGCTGCGCCACCGAGGCGGACACCACTTCTTCCAGCGTCTCGACGCGCGTTACGGGCTGGTCTTTGTCGATGGCCCACACCTGCCGCTGTACTTCGCGCGCGATGCTGCGCGGCGCGCCCGACGTGCGGATGGCGAAATCCGCCACGGGCACCCGGTAGAGACCGGTCTGCGCGGCGGGAAAGAACACCTGCGGATGCACCCGCTCGGCCTGACTCTCGAGATGCACTTCGCCAACTACCCCGACTATGGTTTCCCAAGCGCGCGCGCCCTCGCGGCGGATGCGATGGCCGGCCGCGTCGCCGTTGGGGAACAACTTGCGCGCCAGCACCTGGTTGATAATGGCTACCGGCGGCGCGCCTTCTTTATCGGCGGGCATGAAGGCGCGGCCCTTCAGGATTGGGATGCCCAGCGTCTCGAAATAACGCGTGCTTACCGGCTCGAAATCCGCGCTGCGGAGGCGGTAATCCGGCTCGGAGCCGGGCCCTTCCGGAGTCTCGTAAACGCTGCCCCACCCTCCGCGCATAGGTCCGCAGAAGGTGAAACCGGCCGATTGCACGCCGGGTAAGCGTCCGACGCGCTGTTCAAGTTCCTGAAAAAACGCGAACCGCCGCGCGCCATCGGGATAGCGCAGATCCGGCAGATTGACGCGCGCCATGAGCACGCGGTCGGGTTGAAAGCCGAGATCGACGCCGGTCACGCGCACCAAACTCTTCCACAGCAGCCCGCCGCCCAGCAGCAGCACCAGGGCCAGGGCTACCTCGGCGGCCATCAGGGCGCTCCGCCAGCGCAAAACGGCGCCGCTGCCCGTGCTGCGCTCGGCGGATTTCAACGCCAGGTTAGGCCGGACGCCGGACACCTGCCACGCTGGAATCATCCCGAACAGAAACACCGTGAAAGACGCCAGCAGCGCCGTGAAACCGAGCACGCGTAAGCTTAGCCCGGCGGTATCCAGACGCGGAATGTCCTTGGGCGCGATCGAAACCAGCAGGTCGCGCGTCCACGCCCCCAGTATCAGTCCGAGCGCGCAGCCCAGCACGGCCAGCATGGCGCTTTCGACCAGCAACTCGCGCACGATGCGCCAGCGGCCGGCGCCCATGGCCAGCCGGATGGCGACCTCGCGGCTGCGCCCCGCCGAGCGCGCCAGCAGCAGGTTGGCCACATTCGCGCAGGCGATCAGAAGCACCAGACCGACCGCCCCGAGCAGTACCAGCATGGCCGTCCGCACGCGCCGGACCATGTCCGCGCCCAGCGGCGCCACGCCCACCGCGAGCTTTGCGTTGGTATTTGGATACGCCTTCGCCAGCCGGGCCGAGATCGTCAGCATCTCACTCTGCGCCTGCGCCAGGGATACGCCGGGCTTAAGCCGGGCGATGGCGTGATCGTAGTGGTCGCCGCGGTCGATATTGGGCGGCCAGCAATCCGGCACTACGAAGAGCATGGGCTGGTGCTCGGTGAACTCCTCGGGCGATTGGAAGCCCGCGGGCAGCACCCCGATCACTTGATAAGCTTCGCCATCCAGCGTGATCGCGCGGCCGATGACGGCGCGGTCGCCGCCAAGGCGCTGCTGCCACAATTCATGGCTGACGATCACGACGTGCCGCGCGCCGTAGCGGTCTTCCTCCGGCAGAAAATTGCGCCCCATGGCCGGCGGCACGCCCAGGATATCCAGGAAATTGGAGCCCGCCTGAATGCCGAAGATGCGCTCCGGCGTGCCCGCGCCCGTCAGGTTCATGCCCGGCGTGCCCACGTGCGAAATGCCCGTGAATACGTGGTTCTGGTTGTAGTCCGCCATGTTGGCCGGCGATATGCCGCCGCGCCCATCCTGGTCGTTGCCCTCGTGCTCGTAGAACGCCACGAGCCGTTCCGGGTGTGGATACGGCAAGGGGCGCAACAGCACCGCGTCGATGACGCTGAAGATCGCGCTGTTCACCCCGATTCCCAGACCCAGCGTCGCCACCGCGACGATGGTGAAGCCCGGCGTGCGCGCCAGCAGCCGGCCCGCATGGCGTATTTGCTGCATTGCGATATTCTACTCCGTCACTTTCGCGGTCACCACCAGGATGAGCGCCTGATCCGGCGCTCCCATGTTGGACTTCCCTACCACCACTTTCTGGCCCTCGCGCACCGTGATTTCCGTATTGATCCCGGCATCCATGCCTCCGGGCACCCGCAGGGAAAGGTTCAACGTGTCCAGCCGGATTAGACGTCCTCCCGGGTCTTCCGTCACGGCAGAAGGCCTGACGACGAATTCATACGGAGTCTTGGAGGCGTCCGCGCCAGTGCCGCCGATCACTCCCTTGGCGTGCGCCGCGTTGCCGGGTTGAGTCCGTACCAGGATCGTGTCCAGTACGCGGAAGCTCTTGTATGCGAAGATGCCCTTCAACTCTTTGGTCACCTGCTGTAGCTCGGCAGGCAGGTCATTGGAGCCATCGGCGTGCTCGGACGCCAGCAGCAAATAGGCAGTTAAGTTGATATCCTTGGGCGCCGCGGTCGGCACATCCAAACGCTTGATGGCGTCTTCGATCGCCGACATCACATCCGACGGCGCGCTGACCGCCAGCACGTGCAGGTCTCGGTCGGCTTTTATGCCGTAGCCGAACACCGCCAGCACACCGGCGAGATCCCGCACATCGGCGTACTTCACCTGAAAGATGCGCTGTTGGTAAGGCACGGGCTTGGGTGTCTCGGCCGGCGGCGCAGCCGTCTGCGCCGAAAGCACGCCAGCCACTGCGCCGACAAATACGACAAATAAGATTCGTTTCACGATTTTCATGTTCAATCTCCTTGAGGTTTTTGTTCTACCAGCCAATAAATAACGATATTCGGGTCATCGGTGACGAAGTGCACCAGCAGCGGCGCGCTGGGTTGGGCCGCCTGCGCTTGATGCAGAGGCGCGCGACGGTGCCTGCGAACCACCCGGCGTCCGACCGGCACGGTTTCGACGGGCGGCGCGGATGACGGTGCGGGCGCCATGCGCGCCGGCGTCACCTTGTTCGCGACTTGCGGAGGTTTGCCGGAATGCCAGGTCAGAGACAGAATCGCCGCCAGCACCAGGGCCGCCGCCAGCGCCAGCTTCCAATAAGGCACGGCGCCGCGGGTTTCTTCCGCCGTCACGCGCGCCATCACCCGCCGCCGTACTTGCGCCACCATCGCGTCTTCAAGCGGCTCTTCCCGCAGCTCGCTCAACAGCTCCTGGCCGGCGCGAAGTTCTTCCACCAGCGCCCGGCAGTCCGGGCACGCGCCTAGATGCGATTCGATGCGCACCATCCGGCGGGCCGGCAAATCGCCTCCGGCATACAACGCCACATCGGCTTCGAATTTCGGGCAGCTCATGTGTGCCTCCTCAACATCCGTCCGGTAAACTCCCGGAGCTTCAGGCGCGCGGAGCAGATCTGCGAGCGCACCGTCACCTCCGCGGTACCGAGAATCTGCGCCACCTCCCGCGTGGACAGGCCCTCCACGTCGCGCAGCACCAGCGCCGTACGTTCCTTCTCGCCGAGCCGGCTCAGCGCGCGCCGGACCATTTCCCGTTGCTCCGCCCGCTCCATCCCGCGATGCGCATCCGGCTGCGGCGCCGCCGGTTCCGGCGTTTCTTCGAGGGCCACTACGCGGACCCGCGCGCGCAGCATGTCCCGGCAGACATTCACCGTCACGCGGAACACCCAGGGCTCGTAGCCCCGCTCGGCGTCCAACCGCCCCATATGCTTGTAGAGCCGCAGGAAGACCTCCTGGGCGGCATCCTGCGCGTCCTGTGGGTTGTTCAACAGGCGCAGAGCCACGCGGAGCACGCGGCGCTCGCACTGCGCCATGATCCGCTCGAAGGCGTCCAGCTCGTCCGACCTTTCCACGTGGTAAACGGTCACGGGCAGCGCGATTCCTTGCGTTTCCATCTCTGATAGGTATTACTGCCGGGCGGGCCAAAACGTTGACTCGATTTTCTGTGGTACATTGTCTCCCCGTGAACAAGCGCTATCACAAACGCGACAGATGCTGGAATGTCGTGAAGAGGCGGGCCGCCGGCCAGCGATTCCTGCGGATGGCGGGGGCAAACGATCTGGCCGCGGCGGCTTCCATACTTCAAGACGCAGGTGCGCCCGTTCACGGGCGCTGTTTGGCTGCAAGAGCGCTGGGGTTGCTGGGAGACGATTCAGCCAGAGTGCAGCTCGACGGTTGCGATCCTCGGGACGAGTCCCCGCTGGGGCGCGCGTGTTACCGGGCGTATGGGGAGTGGTTCCGCCGGCGTGATGCCGAGCGCCGCATAACCGCAAAACAAACGGCGCGGGAAACCATGCGGCACCTGGGCGTGGACTCGCCCGCGGGGGTTCTCGCCATGCTTCGGGATCGGTCAACGCCCTCCGAGCGACGTGAAGCCGCGGCGGCTGCTTTGGGCGGATCGCGATGGCGGGAAGCGGTCGCAACGTTGATAAACGTTATGGCAGAGGGCCAACCGAGCTTATCCTGGACGTGCATGAAGGCGCTTACAGATATCGGCAGCCGGTGCGGAGCACGAAGGTTAATCGCCATTGCCCGAGACAACTATCCACTTTCGTCCCGGCAGGAAGCCATCTATACTCTTTGGCAGTTGCGCGAGGTGCGAGCCGAGTCGCTCTTCATTCGGCTGGGCGCCGCTCTCGACTCGGAAGAAGAATATACCCGCGACATGGCAACCGAGGCACTTGGGAATACAAGCCGCCGTCTCATGAGCCAGCGAGCGCTTGCAGAACGTCTGTTCGATCCTTCCCCTTCGGTGCGTTATGCCGCTCTTTGCGCTTGCAGTATGATGCGCCCTCAGCCTTTTCCTTTTCCTGGATTCCTTCGCCGCGCACTGATCGCCAAGCTCGAAGATCCCGCGAAATTGGACGAAGATCGGGTCATCGCAGTGGCGGCCGCGCAGTTGCTCGGTCGATAAAGCGGTCTACCCGCTCCTCGCTGAACTCCACGAACGTGAACGTCTCCGGGATGTGCGAATCGTAATGCCCGTGCCGGTTCCAGGTCCAGCCCGCGCTGGGATCGAGCTTGTGGCCCGCGCGATCGAACTGCTGAAAGCGGGAACAATCGATACGCCACACGTCGCGATGGCGCGGTGGCAGCGCGCGCCCGTCGGCCAGCCAGCGCAGGCCTTCCCAGGGAAGCGCCAGTTCGACGGTCCAGCCCGGCGGCGCCACATGTACCGAGTGCCGCAGTCCCGGAAAATCCCAATCCAGGAAGCCCCACCGCTCGCCGCGCGGATGCACGTGACCGCCGACGCCCTCCAGAACCATGGTCCGCTGAGTCGCCGGATCGAACTCGGGCCGCCCGAAGTAAGGACTGCCGGGTAGGAGCGCATCCTTCCATATCCAGAAGACTTCGTAGATCGTGTTGAGCGCGTTAACCTCGAACTCGTAGTAGGCGTCCTGGCCGGCGATGAACACCTCCACGTCGTTATCCTCATAAATGCGCGAATCGCGCTCGGTCAGGTACGCGCGCACCTCCGGCTCCTCGGCGGTAAATCCGAAGTATAGACACTCGTCGTCCCACAGTAGGGCCACGCGCGTGTCAAACCACGCGGGAGCGCCGGTCACGATGTCGACGAACGGCTCCGATCGAGGCGCCACGCGCCAGGACGGCTCGTCCAGCTTGCCATCTACCAGGATCGGTCCCGCCGTTCGATAACAGGTGTACTGCGCCAGTTGGGTTCGCACAGCTACTCATTGTAAGTGGAGTAGGGCCTCGTGACGCGGGCACTACGGCCCAATGCCGCTTCTGTGGAACGCCGGGTGGACGAATGCGGATATGTCGCCTCTGCCCAGGGTCACGGTAACCTAAAAAGTTCTTGACTCGTCAGTCTAATAGTTGTAGGATTAATTCAGTGTTACCGGCTATCCATTTCGGCGTCCAACCACAAGGTATGCAGAAGTGCGTCAACGGAGACGCACGCGCTGGGACCTGACCCGAATTGAGATAGTCTGAATTACAAGATCTTAATCAAGGGCGGTCCCCGGCGGACCGCCCTTTTAGTTTTTACGGGGACTTGGGAAATGGCTTAACCCGCTTGCATTGGAAGCAAGAGACTCTCGGTTCGAATCCGAGGTCCCCGACCAGTTCTTTGACAACAGCGGCGCGCATGCCTGACACTGAGCCACGCGCGTCAGGACGTGGCGCTTGCATACCTGCGACCTTTGGCGGGGTAGCCGATGTGGTCAAGGCATCCGGTCGAAGCCCGGACTATCTCCGTTCGATTCGGAGCCCCGCTACCAGTTCTTTGTCAGCCCAGGCCGTGCGGCTTCCGTCAAGTAATCACGGTCATCGGAGCCACGACCGTCAGGGAGTGGTCACTTCGACATACGGAATCTAAGAGATTGTGTACTTAGTGTCACTGGGAGGTCGGTTAACGGAAAGCCGCCAGTCTTTGAAGCTGGCTTCGGGGGTTCGACTCCCTCCCTCCCAGCCATTGGCCGATGGCGCAATTGGTAGCGCGCTGCGCTCTGAACGCAGAGGTTCCAGGTTCGATCCCTGGTCGGCCAGCCAAGTTATCCGGGCGTCGTGTAACTGAGGCGTCAACCCGGGCATTGGCCCGAAGCTCATCAGGATGAGTTACTGACTCTTAATCAGTAGGCAGTGGGTTCGATTCCCACCGGGCCAACCAAGTTTCCCTGCGGGGCATGTCCGCTGGTCGCGGACGCCGGTCCTACAAACCGGAAATGAGTGGAGTTCGATCCTCCGGCCCCGCACCAATTCGCGCGCCGGCGGCGCGCTCGCACCCAGGCATAATAAGAACAGGTGACCAATGCCTGAGTGTTTGAACGCGGCGCGCCAGATCCTGGCCGCCGCCCGCTTTGCCGCTGAAAGGCACGCTGCGCAGCGCCGCAAGAGCCGCGCCGCGGAGCCTTACGTGAACCATCTGCTGGAAGTCGCAGAACTGCTCGCGAGCACCGCCACGGAGCTGGATACCAACCTCATAGTGGCCGCTTTGCTCCATGACACAGTCGAGGATGTCGGCGTAACCCGCGCGGAGATCGCCGCGCGCTTCGGCGAAGATGTGGCGGCCCTGGTCGCCGAAGTCTCCGACGACAAGTCGCTGCCCAAGGAGACCCGCAAAGCCCTGCAGATCGAGAACGCGCCGCACAAGTCGCCACGCGCGCAGGCCCTCAGCGCGGCGGACAAGATCGCCAACATGCGCAGTATCGTCCACAGTCCTCCGGCGGGCTGGAGCTTCGAACGCCGCGTCGAGTACGTGCGCTGGGCGCGTCAGGTGGTGGCGCGTTTCACCGGACTCGATGGCCGCCTGGCCGCGGAGTTCCAGCAGGCCAGCGCGGAGCTTCAGGAGTGGGAAAAGTCCGGCGGCACGAAGGACTTCTTCTGAGGCGCGGCCAGGGCCTCCTTCAACAGCTCCTGCAATAGCGCATCATAGATCCGCGCGAACCGCTCCGCGCCTTCATCCAGGTGCAGCGCGAACTCGCGCGTCAGCCGCACCTTCTCCCGGATGTACGGCCGCGCCACACGCGTGAAATGATCGAACCAGTCGTCCGCTACCGCGTCGTCGTACTTCAGATGCAGGTATTCGCGCAAGGCTTGCGCGATCTGCGTATGCGCCCGCAGCAGTTCGCCGGTGTCCGCGACGCCGCACTCCGCAATGGCCTCCAGATACAACCCGGCTACCGCGTTTTCGATCGCCGCGCGCCGGAACGCCACGCGCGGATCGTCGGTCGCCAGGCACTGCTTCTCGATTTCCAGGAGCGCGGGCGTATCGGATATCTCACGCATGGTCAGGTGCGGCCGCGGCGGATCGATGCGCATCCTGCGCCTGCGCTGCTCCCGCACCACGTACACCACGCCCGCTGCCGTCAGCGCCGTCACTAGCGGAATCAGTTCGCGAAGCACGAGTCCTCAGAATCAGCGTACCTGTTTCGAGAGAACCCTCGCTTACGCTCCAGCGGCCAGTGGCAGAAGTCACTTGAGTTTAGGTTGGCAGGCGAAAACGCCTGCCCCACCACCTCTACCACCGGCGGCCGGGGGCGGGGCCTGCGCTACCATAGACTGCATGAGTCCGAATCAGCCGGGGCAGATGCCCAAGATGCCCATCCCAGGTGTGAAGAATTTGATCGCGGTCGGCTCCGGCAAGGGAGGCGTCGGAAAGACCACCGTAGCGGTCAACCTGGCCGTCGGACTCGCCAAGCTGGGCCACCCGACGGGCCTGATGGACGCCGATGTCTATGGACCCAATGTGCCGCTGATGATGGGCATCAATCGCACGCCTATGGCTTATGGCGAGCGCATCCAGCCGCTCGATCAATACGGCGTGAAGCTGATGTCCATGGGGTTCCTGAATCCCGGCGACAAGCCGCTGGTCTGGCGCGGCCCCATGCTGCACAGCGTCATCCAGCAGTTTCTACGCGGCGTGGACTGGGGCGAACTCGATTACCTGGTGATCGACCTGCCGCCCGGCACCGGCGATGTCCAGCTCACCCTGATCCAGACCGCTCCCATCACCGGCGCCATCGTGGTGACCACGCCCTCCGACGTTTCGCTCGAAGACGCGCGCAAGGCCGTACACATGTTCTTCCAGGTGAAAGTGCCCATCGTGGGCATCGTCGAAAACATGAGCTATCTCATCTGCCCGCACTGTAGCGAGCGCATCGACGTGTTCAGTTATGGCGGCGGGCGCCGTACCGCGAGCGAGATGAAGGTGCATTTCCTGGGTGAGCTTCCGCTCAATCCGGAGGTACGCGTGGGCGGCGATACCGGCAAACCCATCGTGCTGCGCGAAGACGGGGGACAGCACTCCGCTGGATTCCTCGACCTCGCGCGCAACACCATAAGACGCCTCGAAGAGATCGGTCCGCAGGAAGGACCGAAAATCGAGATCGTGGATTAAGTTGTGGACTTGACCCGCCGCACTCTGCTGGGTTCCGTCGCGCTGGCCGCCGGTGCCCTGGCCTCTCCGCCTTCCTTCGACCTGGAAGAAGCCGGCATCCTCGATCTGCAGAGGCGTATGAGCGAGGGCAGCCTCACGGCGCGTGCGCTCGCCGAACGGTACCTGGAGCACATCGAAGAAGTCGACAAGCACGGCCCGGCGCTTAACGCCGTCATCGAAATCAATCCGGATGCGCTCGCCCTCGCTTCCGCGCTGGATGCCGAACGCAAAACCAAGGGCCCGCGCGGTCTCTTGCACGGCATACCCATCCTCATTAAGGACAACATCGATACGGCCGATCGCATGATGACCACGGCCGGCTCGCTCGCGCTCATGGGATCCATTGCGGCGCGGGATTCAGTGGTGGCGCAGCGCCTGCGCGCTTCCGGTGCGGTGATTCTGGGCAAGACCAATCTCAGCGAATGGGCCAACTTCCGCTCGAGCCATTCCACCAGCGGTTGGAGCGGCCGCGGCGGATTGACTCGCAACCCCTACGCCCTCGACCGCAACCCGTGCGGCTCCAGTTCCGGGTCCGGCGCGGCCGTCTCCGCAAACCTGTGCGCCGCGGCCATTGGCACGGAGACAGATGGCTCGATCGTCTGCCCGTCCTCATCCAACGGCATCGTCGGTATCAAGCCCACGGTGGGGCTGATAGGAGCGGCCGGCATCATCCCCATCTCGCACAGCCAGGATACTGCCGGGCCGATGGCGCGCACGGTCACCGACGCCGCTATCCTGCTGGGCGCGCTCACCGGCGCCGACTACACGGGTTCGCTCGACGCCCACGGCCTGCGGGGCGCGCGCATCGGCGTAGCTCGCGACAAATTCTTCGGCTTCAATGATAGAACCGACCAGTTGATCGAGGCCGCCATTCAGGAGATGAAGCGGCTGGGCGCCGAGATTGTCGACCCCGCCGATATCGCCACGGCCGGCAAGTTCGACGATACTGAGATGCTGGTCCTGCTGTACGAATTCAAGAACGATCTGAACGCGTACCTGGCCGCGCTGGGTCCCAAAGCGCCCGTGCATTCGATGCAAGAAGTGATCGACTTCAACGAGCGCCATCGCGAACAGGAGATGCCCTGGTTCGGCCAGGACATTATGCTTAAAGCGCAGGCCAAAGGGCCGCTCAGCAGTAAGGAATATCTGGACGCGCTGGAGAACAATCACAAGCTGGCGCGCAAGGAGGGCATCGACGCCGTCATGAGCCAGCACCGCGTGGATGCCCTGGTGGCGCCCACCGCCGGCCCGGCCTGGCTCACTGACCTGATCAACGGAGACCACGCCGCGGGAGGCAGTTCCACGCCTGCGGCGGTCGCCGGCTACCCGAATATCAACGTACCCGCCGGCTATGCCTGGGGCCTGCCGGTGGGCATCTCGTTTTTCGGCGCGGCGCATTCCGAAGCGCTGCTAATCAAGCTGGCGTACGCCTTCGAGCAGGCCACGCGGCATCGGCGCCCGCCGCAGTTCCGGGCGAGCGCCAGTCTGGCATAGTGATATTTATGAAAGCCCGTAAGCGCCGCACGACCCTCACCCTCCCCGCCAAGGCGCTTGCGGAGGCGGAGCGCATCGCCCACGCGCGGAAGGTCAGCCTGAGTGTGGTCGTTTCCGAGGCGCTCGAGAAAACCCTGCGCGCAGAGGCCGAAGCCAAACGCGAAGGCGAGCGGCGCGTGAAGGTTTGGGAGAAGTATCGGCAATCCCTCTCGCGCCTCACCGACAAAGAGATGCTGTTGCTCGATGGCATCATTATGGAGCCGGTGGACGAGTAAACTTGCTTGATCCCGCCCTTAGCCCGTACTTGTTCGACACAAGCGCCGACAGTTGGCTGGGCCGGTCGACCGACCCCACAGTCCGGCGATGGGTCGCCAGTTACAGGCAAAGCCACCCCATGCATGTTTCTGCCATCACGGTGATGGAGAGAATGAGGGGCTTCGCCTTGCTC